>Ga0208721_1000077_pt1 | contig 21911 bp, 16 predicted proteins | sample LakMenEpi17Aug10_FD_150705 | JGI IMG/M metagenome (GOLD analysis project Ga0208721, IMG submission 150705) | Freshwater microbial communities from Lake Mendota, WI - 17AUG2010 deep hole epilimnion (SPAdes) | ecosystem: Environmental > Aquatic > Freshwater > Lentic | place: Lake Mendota, Madison... | reverse complement strand
CCCCCTGGTCGTGCCTGTCCTGCCCCCTTGGTCGTGCCTGTCCTGCCCCCTGGTCGTGCCTGTCCTATGCCCGAGTCCTCATATGCCCGAGTCCCCCTCAAGGCCTGTCCGCCTCTTGCGCGCTTCTTGCGCAAAGCCCCTCCGCAGTGGCCCGCAGTGGCCAGTTTTCGCGAGTTGAATGACGGGCGATTACCGGAGCCGAATTGCATCCACATGTTTCGCTGCGGAGGCAGGGAGTCGGGCACCTCTCAGAATGAGGGCCGCCCCTGCACGGCAAACTCGTTGCCGCGTTGACGAAGCCTCCAGCTGCCCACGATTCGCACGGACTCGTGCTTGGTATAGATCAAATGTTTACGGGATTCCCGACGCAATCTGTTCCGTTGATTGCGTTGGCAGCGCTATTGAGCAACCAGGCTCCCGAGGGCGTTATCCACATGATGGACACCCCGCAACCTTGCGACCGTTTTTAACCGCTCTGCGCTGGTCGCACAGTAGTGACCAACCCAACGCGTCGTGGCCATGAGTTTTCGAAGACGGGAATGCCAGCATTCAGCGGTCGTGCCCAGCCGGGCCATGATGCCTGCCACTTCCTCCGTGATTCTCGCCTTGCCCGTGCGGCAGAGCCGGGCGGTCCAGTCCACGAGCTCAAGGTATCCCGAGAGAGAGAATCCGGGCAGCATGCCTTCCCGTCCGGCGCCGGCCTTGCTCCGATCCTGCAGCGGGCAGAGCCAATGGGATTGCTCAAGGTCGGCTTCGACTCTCGCGGCGGCAACTGACTGGGCCTCGGCGGCGAGTTTGAGAGTTCCCAGAGAGTGATGTTTGCGAACATGGTCGACTCGCTGCTTGATCGAGGTATGCCGCGCGGCTTCAGGGGTCGTGGCGATGCCGGCAGCCACGGGGTTCAGGTCGATATAGGCGCAGGTCGCAAGAAGGGCCTCCTCGTCAAGAACGGCGATCGACTTGTAGCGGGCCTCCCAGAACGTGCCTGTGCAGCCCTCTTCCTTGTTGGCAAGCCGCGCAAGTGGCTCCTTGAGGGCTTTCATGAACCAGCCAAGATTCTGGAGCCGCTCACGGTAACGGGCCACGCGGCCTGCGTCACGACACTGATGATCGATCCACGCCTGGAGCACGTCTGGATCATCGACGTCAAGGCAGGAAGGGTGATAGACGGCAATCCAGCGTCGAACGACCTCCTCGTCGCTCCAGCCATCGGCCACACCGGGATCGAGCCGGCAGAGCACGTGGAGGTGGTTGTCGAGGATCGCGAAACCGCAGACGGAAATGGCAAAGTGCGTGGACAGGAATTCGAGTCGGGACTCGACCCAGGCCTTACGGTGCGCAAAGCGATCACCGCACAAAAACATGTGCCGTACGCAACGGGATATGCAGTGGTAAAACCGCGTCATCGCAACATCGACCAACTGCCGCCTTGGCATCGTCATGACAGGGCCTCCGCAAGCACTTTCCAAAACTGTACATATGTACCTTATTGCATCGGCAGCTGGCAGTCAATGACTCTCATCTTCGGACTTCCCGGGACTTCTTGTGCCTGTCCTGGATGTCTCCTGGATGTCTGCCATGGCAACGCGACGAAGCGTACCGTACAACACGTCGATCAAGAGTCCGTGGTCGACTCACGGACGCGACGGCCCACCGCAACCGTCGCCGCACCAAAGGGAAACGTGTAATGGACGAGTTCGTCGAACCGCTGGGAATGCGTGTCCTGATCCGCAAAGACGAGAGCCGGCAGAAAACCCGGGGAGGCATCGTCCTCCCCGACCAAGCTGAGATCCCCACGATCACCGGCCGGGTCGTTGAGGTCAGCCTGCAGGTGGAGCGGGATGCAGACTTTCCGATCGAGAAGTACGACAAGGTGCTGTTTCACCCCAAGAACTCGATCCCAGTCGATTTCGAGCAGGACAACCTGCTGTATGTCGTGCCGATCGAGGACGTCGTGGCGGTGTTCCGCCGCCACGATTCGAGCAAACCGCGTCGGCGAACCAAGACTGATCCAGACGATCAGACCCCGCCGCACTAGGGGCCGTCTGTTTCCCGGACAGGCGCCCGGACAGGCGCCGTGTCCTGTGCCCCACCCGGTGCCTGTCCTGATGATCCCTGTCCGATGCGGTGCCTGTCCTGATGATCCCTGATCCCATGATCCCGGAGGACAGGCGCCGTCCTGATCACGCGGGACGGACCCGCGCCTGGAGCACCCGCGGCAGGCCGGCAAGGTCGCGGAGCGTCGGGCCAGGCACGAGATCGGCCGCGTCCGCGACGATCGCCTCGGCCGCCACGGCGATGTTCGGCCCGATCTCGATGAGCAGCCAGCCCCCTTGCACGAGCGCCCGCGGCGCCGCGGCCACCAGCCGTTCGATCACCTCCACTCCCGTCGGCCCCGCCACCAGCGCGGTCCGCGGCTCGTGCAACCGGACGTCCGCCGGCAACCCCGCGAACTCGTCCTCGCGCACGTAGGGCGGATTGCTGACGATCAGGTCGAAGGGGCCGGCCGCGGCCGGATCGGCGTTCAGGTCGCAGCCCACGAACGCGATCCGCTCGGCCACGCCGTGCCGGGCGGCGTTGCCACGGGCCACCTCGAGCGCCGCGGGAGAGATGTCGGTGGCGACGCACCTGGCCCCCGGCAGGCGGCGGGCAAGCGTGACGACGATCGCGCCCGACCCGGTGCCGACGTCGAGGATCCGCGGCGCCGCCAGGCCGGCGCAGAGGTCGAGGGCCCGGACCACGAGCCCCTCCGTCTCAGGCCGCGGCACGAGCACGTCCTTGGTCACCGTGAACGGCAGCGAGAAGAATTCCTTGCTCCCGACGAGATAGGCGACCGGCTCGCCGCCGCCGCGCCGCTTGACGAGGCCGCGAAACCGGTCGCGCTCATCGTCGGCCACCGGCACGTCAAAGGTGGTGTAGAGGGCGATCCGCGGGCAGCCGCGAACGTGCGCGAGCAGCACCTCGGCGTCGAGCCGCGGCGTCTCCGCCCCGCGGGCCGTGAGCCACTCGGTCGTCCAGGCGAGCAGCCTGCCGACGGTCCAGGCCTGCGGACTTCCCGCGCTGCCGGCGGTCGATTCCTGGGCGCTCAACGGGATGATCTCCTCGGGGGGCATGGCCGCCGGGCGTCAGCCGGCAGGCACGCCGGTGGCGGGCCGCTCCATCTCCGACCGACGCTCGCGCCGGGCATGCTCCTCGAGCGCGTCGATGACCAGGCCCAGCCGACCCACCATCACCTGGTCGAGGGTGAAACTCTCGTTGATGCGATGGTCGGTGACGCGGTTCTGCGGATAGTTGTAGGTGCGAATCCGCTGGCTGCGGTCCCCCGAGCCGACGAGCGTGCGGCGCTCTGCCGACCGCTTGTCGTGCTCGATCTGCCGACGATGCTCGTAGAGCCGCGTCTTCAGCACCCGCAGCGCCTTGGCGAGGTTCTTGTGCTGGCTCTTCTCGTCCTGGCACTGGACGACGATCCCGGTCTCGAGGTGCGTGAGCCGCACCGCCGAGGCCGTCTTGTTGACGTGCTGCCCGCCCGGGCCGCTGGCGCAGAACAGGTCCTTGCGATACTCGTCCGGGGCGATCGACACCTCCACGTCCTCCGGCTCGGGCAGGACCGCGACCGTGGCCGCCGAGGTGTGGATGCGGCCCTTCGTCTCCGTGTCGGGGACGCGCTGCACGCGATGCCCGCCGCTCTCGTGCCGCAAACGCCGGTAGACCGCCTCCCCCGAGACGCCGAGCACGAGTTCCTTGAAGCCGCCGAGCTCGGTGGGGCTGGCGTCGAGGACCTCGAACTCCCAGCCGAGCTCGACCCCGGCCCGGCGATACATTTCGTAGAGGTCGCGGACGAAGAGTGCCGCCTCGTCGCCGCCGGTGCCGGCCCGCAGTTCCATGATGCAACGGGGGCGTTCCGCGTCGGCATCCGTGGAGCAGAGGTCGAGGAGCGCCTCCCACTCGGCCTCGCGGCGCCGCTCCAGGTCGGGCAGTTCGGCCTCGGCCAGCCCGCGCATGTCGCGGTCGGCGCCCGCCACGAGCCCGCGCAGGTCGGCGATCTGCCGCTCGACAGCAATGAACTGCCGATACTTCAGCGCCAGTTTCGCCAGCGTGCCATGCTCACGCGCAGCCGCCGAAAGCCGTTGCGGATCGGAGAGCAGGACTGGATCGACCAGGGCCCGTTCCAATTCCTCGAACCGGGCGAGCCGCTCGCTCAGCAGGTCGCGGATCCCGCCGGCCGGGTGTTCGCCCATGGATCAGGACGCGGACGGCTCGGCCGCCGCGGCCCCCGCCTTCTTCTTTTTGAGGCTGGCGTAGCCGGCACCGGCGAACTTGCTCTTGAATTTCTCGATCCGCCCGGCGGTATCGACGAACTTCAGCTTGCCGGTGAAGAACGGATGGCAGAGGCTGCAAATGTCCACCTTGATCTCGGGCACCGTGCTCCGCGTGGCGAACGTGTTGCCGCAACCGCAGCGGACTACCGTGTCGATGTACCGGGGATGAATGTCGTCCTTCATGATCCTGAATCCTGACGTGTGAACCTGACGCTTCGAACCCGAATGCCTGCCGGCCGGGGACAGTCCGGTGAGGATACCCGCCCGGGCTGCCGCGGACAACGCGAACCGTCGCCGCAGGCGAATTCGCCGGGGGCGGCCTCATTATGGCGGATGGGAACCGCTCGGGCCGCCCCAGGCGGAAGCGCCGATTACGGCCGCAGCGCATCGGCCCGCAGCCGGCTGCCGAACCGCTGCGGCGACTCGTCCGCGCGGAGCAACCGTGCCGCCTCCTCGATCCTGCCGAGCGCGACGAGCGGCCCGGCAAGGTTGACCCGAGCGGCATCGGTCCACCTCCCCTGAGGATGCTCGCCGAGGGTGACCCGCTCGAGGAAGTCGACAGCCGACCGATCCTCTCCCGTCGCCACAGACACGATGCCGAGCCAGTAGCCCGCGTCCTCCCGCATCCGTTCGAGCGTCCTCGTCAGGCCGTCGCGGGCCTCGGGAGGGGCTGACGCGACCGCCTCGGCGATCTCCCGGGCACTCGGCCGCGAGGCCATGTATGCCTCCCGGGCGCCGGCCACGTCCCCGCGAAATTCGCGGACCCTCCCGGCGAACAGCGGCCGGAGAAACCGGGGAGCCTCCGCCCGTTCCTCGACGTCGAACGCCGATCCTTGGCCGTCTTCTTCCGCACCCCGCCGTGAACGTGCCGCATACCGGGCCGCCACGGCCGGCAGCGTGGGGATATTCAACGGGGCGAGTTCGGACTGCAGGGCGGGCCGCACGCGGGCGGGATCTTCGCGACGCCGGGCCACCGTCTCGAAGGGAAACTCCCAAAGGCCGCCGCGGTCTTCGCCGCTGCCAGGAATCGCTCGGCAAGCCCGCGCGAGGAGGGCCGCGGCGTCGACCGTCACCCGCGGCCCGTGCAGCCGGTCGAGCGCGGCCTGCATGTCCGCCCCGCGGCCGTCGAGTACCGACGGATCGGCCGCCACGAGCGGCACCAGTTGCCCGACGTCGGCGGCCTGCAGCGGATAGGGCCGATCGGGCAGCGACAGCGCCCCCAGCACGCTCGCCTCGGCGGCGGCCTGGCGGGCCGTGGCGATGCCGTTGCCCCCCGGGCCGCTCACCGGCATGCCGTAGGCGGGTTCGAACAGGTACGCCTCGCCGTCGATGATCGCCGCCGGCAGCCATGGCCGCAGGCTGCCATCAACGCCCGTCGCGAGCATGACGCCGTCGATGCCAGCCTGACGGAGGAGTTCGAGGAAGATCCACGCCCGCTGCGACGCGCTGGCCCGGCCGGCGAGCAGGATCTCCCCGGGCATCAGCCAGCGGCTGCCCGGCGCGGACGCCGTCGGCACGGCCGGAGGATCCGCGACGATCGCCAGGGAGCGGACGGTCCAACGGAAGAGCTCCGTCGCCACCGCCAGCGGTTCGCCAGCCGCCGCCCGGTCCCGGCCTTGGCGGGCCACGCCCGCCAGCCAGCAACAATCGCGCAGGTGGCGAAGTTCATCGGCGGCGTCGCGGGACGCGGCAGGGGCGCGGAGCCGCTCGGGCAATCCGGCCACCAGCCGCTCCACGCCGTTCGTCCCGCCAGGCCGGACGGCAGCCTCCACAGGCTGCACCCGACGCCACTCGGCGAGCCGCTCCGACACCTGGCGATAGGCCTCGTCCTCGGCATACTCGTCGAGCCGATCGAGGATCGCGAGGGCCCCTTCGAGAACCGCGCCGGCGGCGGGAGACTGCGCGACCGGCACAGCACGTGGGGCTGGCAGTGGCGCCGGCGGCCGGCCCGCACACCCCGCCAGCGTCATGCTGACCGCCGTCACGGTCGCCGCGATCGGACGCGCTTTCACGGCCGCTCCCCGCGCAGGCGGGCCTCGTGGATCATGAGTACCCGCTCGACCACGGCCGGCAGGTCATCGAGCGGAACCATGTTCGGTCCGTCGCTCGGGCTGCGGTCGGGGTCGGGATGCGTCTCGAAGAACAGGCCGTCGATGCCGACCGCGGCGGCGGCACGGGCCAGCGGCTCGACGAGGCCGCGATCGCCGCCGGTGGCCCCGCCGAGGCTGGCCGGCTGCTGCACGGAGTGCGTGGCGTCAAAGATCACCGGCACGCCGAGGGACCGCATCAGAGGCAGTCCGCCGAAGTCGTTGACCAGCCGTCCGTAGCCGAAAAAGGTGCCGCGCTCGCAGAGCAGCACGTCGCGGCAGCCGCCGGCGAGCAGCTTCGCCACCACGTGCTTCATGTCGCCCGGCGCCACGAACTGCCCCTTCTTGACGTTGACCGCCTTGCCGGTCGCCGCCGCGGCGAGGAGCAGATCCGTCTGCCGGCAGAGGAAGGCGGGCACCTGGAGCATGTCGCAGATGCCGCCGGCAACGGTGGCCTGCTCGGGGAGGTGGACGTCGGTCGTGACGGGCAGGCCGGTGACCGACCGCACCTTCTCCAACACGGCAAGGCCGTCATCGAGTCCGGGCCCACGAAACGCGGCCCCGCTGGTCCGGTTCGCCTTGTCGTACGACGCCTTGAACACCACCTGCACCGGCAGCCGGGCGGCGAGCGACGCCAGTCGATCGGCGATCCGCAGGCAGAGATCCTCGGTCTCGATGACGCACGGCCCAGCGATGAGCAGCAGCGGCTGTTCGGGGCCACAGCGATGCTGGCCGATGCAGGCGGGCAGGCGGGGGTTCACGGCACGGGCCTCTGAGGACGGGCGGGGCACGACGATGGTGTGCCCGCCTCGCGGCGGAATCATACAGCGGGCTGGCCAGGACCGACCGCGCGGGCTTTCCTTGCGCCGGCCGATCGCGCGCCGAGAGCCGGGCAAAATGCGGCGCTCCGCCGCGGAATGAAACGGTCGCTACGGCCGGGTCGCGGCCCGGACAACGCCGCGCAGGCCGGCACGCCGCCCCCCGGAACCGGTAGAAAACAGGCGAATGGCCCGCGTTCATGCGGCCGGCACGGGGCCGGCCGCACGAACGGCCGCGAATCCATCCGTATTGGCACGCCGGATGCACACTTCTGCCTATGTCGGCGCGGTCCCCGCGACGACACCACCCGCGAACGACATTCAAAGGTGGGGCCTTCGACTTGGTTCCGGGCGTGCGGTCGCCTTGCCCCTGACCCGCATTCCCGAAGACAGGATGCTCCTGTCGGGTCAGAGGCCCCACTTTTTTCCTTTCCCGATGGTCTGGCCCCACGCCGCACGGCGGGCCGGCGACGCGCCACGACGGGCTGCACAGCCCTGAAAAACAGGGCTCTCTTGACGATCGGCGGGGGCCGACGATAGCCTGCGGAGTTCCGGTCGGTCGCCCGCGGGCCGCTCCGGGCGGACAGCCACCGCGCCAGCGTAGCTTCAATTGGCAGAGCACCGCATTCGTAATGCGGGGGTTGCGGGTTCGACTCCCGCCGCTGGCTTTCCGGTTTCCCACACGCCCGCTTGCCGCATCAGGAGAGTCGATCCATGGTTGCCACGACTGCCGCCCCACGGCTGGATGTCCGCGAAATGATCACCGGCAACGGCCCCTTCGGGCCGACGGAGATCCGCCGCCTCGTCGACGGCCTGGGGAGCGACCCAGGCGTGCACCGCGATCTGCGGGCGGCCGTCCGGGAACTGGAGTCGCAGTCGGATCGCAGCCCCGCGGCGGCGGTGAAACTGGGCGTCTGCCAATTTCTGCTCGGCCGCGGCCATGAGGCACTCGACACGCTGCGGACTGGGGACGGCGGCGCGCTCGCGCTCTTCTACCAAGGGCTCGCCCACGCAGCCCAGCAGACGCACGACAAGGCCCGCGAGTCGTTCGAGGCCGCCCGCAAGGCCGGCTACGACGCCGGCGCCTGCGCGGCGGGGATCGCCGAGGCCCTGCGGGCGTCCGGCAAGTCGCAGGAGGCGCGCCGGGAAATCGAGCAGCTCGGCCCCCAGGCCGAAGCCTCCGCTGCCGCGCTCACCGCCCGGGGCCTGATCGCCGCCGATCTCGGCCACCCGGTCGCGGAGTCGGTGGCGGCTTTCGAGAAGGCCCTGACCGTCGATCCCGGCCATCCCGAGGCGCTGTTCGCGCTCGGCGTGATCAACGACCGGCTCGGCAACGACGCCGAGGCCCGCGACTGCTACGAGCGGTCGCTGAAGCGCTACCCGCAGAGCGTCGGGGCGCTGCTCAATCTCGGCATCATGTTCGAGGACGACGACGACTTCACCCGCGCCCAGCAGTGCTACCGGCGAATCCTTGAGGTCTACCCCGACCATCCCCGGGCCCGGCTCTTCATGCGCGACTCCTCGGCATCCGGGGACCTGCACCTCGACGAGCAGGAGCAGCGCCAGCGGGATCGGCTCGATCAGGTGATGCAGTTGCCTGTCAGCGATTTCGAGCTCTCGGTCAGGAGTCGCAACTGCCTGCAGAAGATGGGCATCCTCACGCTCGGCGACCTGGCGCGGACCACCGAGGACGATATCCTGGCGAGCAAGAACTTCGGCGAGACGAGCCTCCATGAAATCAAGGACATGCTCGCATCGAAGGGCCTGTCACTGGGCCAGGCGGTCAGGCCGATCGCGGCGGGCGAACCGGAACCGGAGCCGCTGGAGGCGGCTGGCGAGGATCTGGAGATCAACTCCCTGCCGATCAACGAACTCAACCTCTCGGTGCGGGCCCGCAAGTGCACGACGAAGCTCGGCATCAACACGATCGGCGATCTCGTGCGGAGGACGGCCGAAGACTTGCTGGAATGCAAGAACTTCGGCGTCACGAGCCTCAACGAGGTTCGGGAGAAGTTGACCGAGCGCGGCCTGAAACTCCGGGGCGAATGACCAAGCCCCGGCCGGTCGCGTGCCCCGGAGCCTGAATCCGCCCGCGTGTCGCCCCGGAAGGACGGCCCCAAAGCCGCCCCAAAACAAATCGCAAGCGGTTGGGCCACAAGACTTTAGGGCTCGCATTCAAGCCCCTGAAATTTGCCGGGCAGGCAGGTCGTCGGTAGCCTTGTTGAGACACGGTCGTCTTTCCCAGGGAAACCAAGCGCATGACGTCGGCGAGCCTCAAGGACAAGCGGGTCAGGGATTTGGCCCGGCTGGCCAAGCAGCACGGGGTCTCGGGCTGGCACGCGATGCGGAAGGATCAGCTCATCAAGGCCCTCGTTCGCAAGGCGAAGGGCGCCCTGCCGCGACCGGCCGGCGACCAGGAGTCGCGGCAGGCATCCGCGCCGACCGCGTTCGGCACGGGCCCGTCCTGCGACCCGCGTGTGGCGGCGCGGATCGCCGAGGCCCGCGACCGGCTGTCGCGGGTCAAGGACCTGGCGACGCGACCCGAGCAGGCACGGGGCAGCCGCCGCGACCGGGACCGGATCGTGCTCATGGTTCGCGGCCCGCACTGGCTGCACGCGTTCTGGGAGGTGACTCCCCGGAGCATCGATCGAGCCCGTGCCGCACTGGGCCAGGAATGGCACACGGCCCGTCCGGTCCTGCGCATCGTGCAGTTGGACAGCGACCTGCAAAACTCGGCTGCCGAAAAGGTGATCCGCGAGATCGGGGTCCATGGCGGCGTGAAGAACTGGTTCATCGACGTCCGCGATCCGCTGCGCTGCCGGGTGGAACTGGGCTACCGGGCGACGGGTGGCCGGTTTCATGTGCTCGGCCGCAGCAACGCCGTGAGCACGCCGGTCACGGCCCAAGGGGACACGCTCGATGTCCACTGGGGTGAGATCGCCGGCGACTGCGACCGGATCTACGCCATGAGCGGCGGTTTTTCCGGGGACACCGCGCCGGCCGATTTGCAGGAGCTTTTCGCGGAGCGGATGCGCCGGCCGATGAGCCCGCCCGAGGCGCGGCACGCGGTGGTGGAGGCGGAGGAGCCTGAGGCCGTCGCCTGCGATTGCGAGCTGCAGGTCGATGCCGAGATGGTCGTCTACGGGGCGACTCGGCCCGACGCCTACGTGACGTTGCACGGCGAGCCGGTGAAGCTCGCCGCCGACGGCACGTTCCGCGTGCGCGTCGAAATGCCGAACCGGCGGCAGGTCATCCCGATCGTGGCCAGCGCCCCGGATGCGGGCGGGCGGCGGACGGTGGTGCTGGCCGTCGAGCGGAACACGAAGACGATGGAGCCCTACGGCCGCGACTCGGGCGAGTATTGACGCCCGGAGGGATTCCCGTGCACGGATGGAAAGGGGGGCGGCGGCGATAAGTTTTCTGCCATGTTCGTGATGCTGTCGATCCATGCCGGTGAGCTCTTACCGAGGCTCGTTGGGGGCCGATCGATGGTTCTTGTCGCACGTCACGCCGGCTCGTTCCGGATCACGTGCCCCGGAATCCAAGGCACCCCCGTTTTTCCTAAACGAGCTCTCCGCATCACACGACACCACGGCATCGCGGTGGAAGACTTATCGCCCCCGGCCCTTCCGGCCCCGGCCCCAGTCCGCTGCTGGCTGCGGCCCGTCAGCGGCCCCGGCCCCGGCCCCGGCCGCGGGCGGCCTTCGCGGCCCAGGCATCGAAGGCGTCCGCCGGCTGCGCCCTGAAGACCTTGGCGAAGGCGTCGTCGAACGAGCCACCGCCGTCGACGATCTCCACCACCTGCCGCAGCCGTGCCCCCGTGGCGATCGTCGCGACGAAGCCGCCGCCGACCACCGCGGCCGTGCTGGCGTCCGCCTGACCTGCGAAGTAGGCCTTCGCTCCCCCGACCCGATCGAGCGCCAGCGGCAGCTCCTGCTTCCACTCCTGCGCGAGCGCTGCCTTGGGCACGATCCTGACCGCCACGGCTCGGGCCGCACCGCGGACGAACCAGCCGGGCAGCTCGCGGCCCGCCAGCGCCGCGGCGCTGATCTGCTCGGCGAGCAGGAGCCTCGTGTCGGCGTCGTCCGCGGCGATCGTCAGCGCGCCGTAGGCCACGTCACCGGAGACGCCGGCATGGCCGGCGATCCCGCGCGGCCGCTCGACACCGACCACCTCCTGCCAGAACGCCGAATAGTCGTAGGCCTTCGCGAAGGCGTAGACGACGATGCCCCCCTTGAGCAGGTCGCCGTCGTCCCCGACGAGTTCCTTCCCCACGCGGCCGACGAGGTCGTCGGCCACGGCGGCCAGCAGCTCGAGCCGCTCCGCGGGCAGGTTGCCGATCAGGCAGACCCGTTCCCGGCGGACGGACTGCGGCGGCTCGTCGGGGATCGCCCGCCGCCAGACCTTCTCGCCGGCCGCGAAGCGGATCGCACTGAGCTCCTTCCCCGAGAGGCGGCGGGACCGGCCGGCGGCGGCCACGGCGTCGAGGGGACTCTTGCCCGTCAGCAGGTCGAGCCGCGCACCCTCGTCGATCCAGCGCTCGACGAGGGCGATGACGTCGTCGGGAAGCGGATTCTTGTTGAGCGGCATCCGCTGCCCGTCGATGTTCCGGCCGCGAAGCTTCCTGACCAGCAGGCTCTCGGCCCCCTTGCCGACCACCACCGGCGACTTCGACCGGCCGCCGGCCAGCAGCGCATCGAGGCTCGTCATGCGCAGGTTCGCCTCGGGGTCGCGGTCGTCGTGGCAGGTGACGCAGTGGGTGATGAAGATCGGGGCGATGTCGGTCGCGAACAGAACCTCGCCGGGGCGGATGGCCACCGGCTTGGCCGGGGGCGGCGTGGAAGGCGGGGGCGCGGCGGTCCGGGCGAGCACGTCGATCGACGCCGTCGGGTCGGGGCCGTCGAAGGGCGCGCCGGCGGCGATCCATTTCGTCAGCACCGCCACCTCGTCGGACGAGATCTTCCCACCGCCGCGCGGCATGTCGCCCGTCAGGATCACCTCGAGGAGGCGGCTGGCGCTGGGGTTGCCCCGCTGCACGAACCCGGAGGCGAGCAGGGCCGCGTGCGACGGCATCTGGAAGTTGCCCTTGTTGCCGGCGACGTGGCAGCCGCCGCAGCGGGCGGCGAGGATCGGGGCGACCTGCGTGCTGAAGGAGATTTTTCGGCCCGCCGCCAGTTCCTGGCCGCGGCCCGGCGCCGCCCCGAACGCCCCCAGCATCACCAGCGCGACGCAGCACCCCCGGCACAGCCGGCCGCCTTCGTGGACCACACCTGCCGCCGCACTGCGCTTCATGGTCTATCCAGCTCCCGGTCCCCGGTCCGCCGCTCCGCGTCGGTCTCCCGGTCCCGCGTCTCCCAGCCCCGGATGCTCGCGGACGAGCCGGTCGGATCGGCGGCGTCGCCGACGCCGGGGATCGCGGCCGTGGCCGGCGACCGCAGGCGGGACGCCCGGTCCGCAAAGCGTCAGCATCGCGTTCACGGCAACCGTGACGACGAGCGCCGCGATCCAGGCGACGCCACCGCCGATCGCAGCGCGACTGCAGGCCCGCGCCCCCCCCTCGTCGCCGAGCGCCTGCAGCAGGGCCGCCAGCCCCAGCAGGACCACGAGGAGCACCGGCAGCAGCAGGGCCGCGACCACTCCCCATGCCAGCAGGCGCCCAAGACCGTCGCGCGTCATGTCACCACTGCAGGTTGTCGTTGTTCGGCGGGATGGAGCATGTTCGGCGGGATGGAGCAGGCTGGCGGGTGCTCGCCACCGACGGACGCTCTCGATGATTGTCCCGTCCAGCGCCGGCCACCGTCAAGCAACAACCTGCCGGCCGCCCGCCGCTGCGCATGCGGTCGGCAGGGGACACCCGCTGGACTGCCTTTTTTCACCGTCGTGCGGCATGATGACGGATCCTGCAGGAGTCGGCAGGCCCCCCCGGAGGCTGCACCATGGTTTGCTCGTCGCGCGGCACGCGGATCCTCCTCGCGGTCCTCGCCCCGGCGTGGGGCGTGCTGCTCGCGGCCAGCGGCCGTGCCGACCAGGTCACGCTGCGCGACGGCCGTGTCCTCGAGGGTCGGTTCGCGGTCCTGCCCAGCGTGGCCGTCGATCCGGCCAAGGCGACGCAGCCCTCCCCGATCACCAACATCCTGGTCTGTGACGACGAACTCACGCGGACGATGGTGGCCAAGCGGCAGGTCGCGCGGACGGAGGAGGGCCCCGTCGACCTGGGCATGGAGCGCATCCGCATCCCGCAGCCCGTGCCGGAGAAGGGCCGGCGCGTGATCGGAATCGGGGCCGCGCTCCGGGCGACCCCATTCGACGAGTTCGGCCGGCGGATCCTCGCGCTCGACACGGCCGGCGGCCGTGTCGACGTCGTGCAGGGGATCACCGAGATCACCCCGCGCTGGACGCGGATCGAGGGCATCGTCACCGAGCAGCCGATCCTGCTCGACATGCGGGTGGCGACGAGCACCCTTCCCCGCGACGTGCTGCGTCGGGTGATCGAGCAGCACATCGACCGCACGAACCCCGACGAGCGGCTGCGGGTGGTGCGGCTGCTCATCCAGGGAGAGCGTTACGACGAGGCGCGGCGCGAACTGGAGGGCGTGCTCGCCGACTTCCCCACGCTCTCCGGCCTCGACGACCAGCGCCGCAGGCTGGCGGAGTTCACGGCCCGGCAGATCCTCGCCGAACTCGCCCTGCGCGGGCGCTCCGGCCAGGATCGGCTGGCGATGCGGCTCCTGGAATCGTTTCCCACGGACAACCTCGGAAGCGAGACCCTGGAGGCCATCCGCGAGGCCCGCGAGCACTACCGCGAGCGGCTGCAGCAGGCCCGCGACCTCGTCACCCGGCTGGAAAAACTGCTGGCCGGCATCGAGGACGAGGGCAGCCGGCGGGCCGCCGGGGAGGCAATGGCGGAGATCCGCGAGCAACTTTCGTTCGCCACCGTGGAGCGGCTGGCGACGTTCGACCAGCTCGCCGCCGATGCCGGCAGGCCCGCCGACCGGCTGCTGGCCGTCGCCATCGGCGGCTGGCTGCAGGGTGTCGGGGCCGGCACCGAGAACCTCAAGCTGTCGCTGTCGGCGCTCCGGCTCCGCGGCCTGATCCGCGACTACCTGCGGACGGCCGACGCCGCGGCCCGCGACGCCCTGTTCACCCGGATGGGGGAAGAGGAGGCGTTCGAGCCGGCGACGGTCGCCGCCATCGCCGCGCACATGCGGCCGCCGCTCGATCCCCCAGCGGCCAGCAGCCCGGGCCTGCACGAACTGACCGTGACCGGCCTCGGCGACGACGACAAGGCGGCCTGCCTCGTGCAGTTGCCCCCCGAATACGATCCGCTCCGACGCTACCCCGCGATCGTGGCCCTGCACGCCGGCGGCATGACGCCGCTGTCGCAGGTCGAGTGGTGGGCGGGCATGCCCGGGCAGGACGGCATCCGGGCGGGGCAGGCGACCCGCCACGGCATGATCGTGATCGCGCCCGCGTGGGCCCGCGCGGACCAGGCGGGGTACGAGTTCAGCGCCCGCGAGCACGCCGTGGTGCTCGGGGCGGTCCGCGAGGCCTGCCGCCGGTTCTCCATCGACAGCGACCGGGTGTTCCTCGCCGGGCACGCGCAGGGGGGCAACGCGGCCTGGGACGTGGCGCTCGCCCATCCGGACATGTGGGCCGGCATGGTGGGCATCTCCGCCACGGCCGACAAGTACGTCCGCTTCTACTGGAAGAACGCCGCCGCCGTCCCGCTGTACCTCGTCGGTGGCGAGCTCGACGGCGGCACGCTGAAGCGCAACGCGGTCGATCTCGACGAGTATTTCGAGCGCGGCTTCGACGTCACCTACGTCGAGTACCGTGGCCGCGGGCACGAGCACTTCGCCGACGAGCAACTGCGGATCTTCGACTGGCTCGGCAGGCGGAAGCGGGCCTTCTTTCCAACGCAGATCGAGGCGGTGTCGATGCGGCCCTGGGACCGGTTCTTCTGGTGGCTGGAATACGACGACCCGCCGGCGAAGACCCTCGTGCTCCCGGCGCAGTGGCCGCCCCCCAAGGGAACGGTCGCCTTCGAGGTGGACGCCAAGGCGCAGACCGTCAAGCCGGGGAACGTGGTCAGGGTCCAGTGCGGCGCCCGCAACGTGCGCGTCTGGCTGGCGCCCGAGTTCATCGACTTCGCCCTGCCCACGAGCGTCACGGTGGCGGGCGAGCGGCTGTTCGCCGGCCGGGTGAACCCCGACCTGCGCGTGATGCTGGAGGACCTCCGGCTGCGGGCCGACCGGCAGCACCCGTTCTGGGCCGTCGTCGAGAAGAAGCCGGGCGGCGCGGCCGGCCGCGGCCGCGACTGACGCTCACCCGCCCCGCTCGCGCGGCGTCACTGCCGGGCCGGCGGCTCCCCCGGCTGGACCGCCACGTTCGGCTGCAGTCCCTGCCGCGGGATGACCGCACCGGCCACGTACCAGCCGTCGACTGTCGTCTGCATCCCCAGGCAGCCGACGCCGAGATGCCGGCGGATCGCCTCGAACGGCGGCAGCGTCTTGCCATCGAGCCGCTGCTCGCGGACCGCGCCCGGCTTGGCCTCGCCGAGCGCCCCGTTGAGCACCTGCCCGAGGAGGCTCTTCGACTTGGGCATCGCGCCGTCCCGGAGGAGTTCGTACGACGGCCGCAGCGCGTCCTCCTCGCGCAGGAACGACCGGGCGGCTGACATCCCCGGCAGCAGGCCGTCGAGCTGTGCGGCGGCGGCGCGGTAGTCGGCCGTCGCGGCGAGCGTCGCGTCCGCCGGCTGCGTCAGCACCTTCTCGAGGATGTCGCGGTGCGAGGCGATGAGGAGGTGGCCGTGGGCGACCGTGACCGTCGAATGCGGCAGCATCCGCTCCTCCTTCTGGCGCATCTTCTGCCGGCGGCGGTGGGCCGCGTCGTCGTCGCCGTCGTGGCCGTCGGCGTGCTTGACGCCGGCGGCGCCGGGCAGCTCGACCTGGACCTGCAGCTCGTCGTGGGTGCGGTCGATCAGTTCCCAGACACCGTGCCCAGCGACCTCGATCCGGCGCATGTCGGAGTCGGCCTTCATCAGCTTGTCGATCGTCTTGGCGAGCCGCTCTGGATCGGTGGCCTCGACCGCGATCACGAGCCGTTCACAGTCCGTCCCCAGGGGCTCGGTGTGGCCGGAGAGCAGCACGACGCGGCTGCCGAGCACGTTGACGAGGTCGGCCTCGACGTCGACCTGCGGCCCGTCGGGCTCGTCGCGGATCGATTCGACGACGTCCTTGAAGACGCCCTTCTCGCCGATGATGTCGTCCACCAATCCGTCGGCCGAAGCGAACGCCTTGCGGATGTCCCACTGCAGCGCGGTCCAGCCGGCCAGGGCACTTCCGGCCCAGGCCGGCGGGGCGACGCCGACGGCGTCCGGAAACCGCATGACCCGGGCGCCGAGATCGAACCGCTCGGGGCCGAACGGATCCCTGCCGGCGAGGGCGGGGGCGTGGACGAGCGTGTGGTGGCGGACCGCCTGGCCGTTGGCGGCGAAGACGACGGTGCCGCCGGCCCCCTTGATGGCATCGAATCCCTGCCGGCCGAGAATCGCCACCATGTCGGGTCCCTTGCGCTTCTCGCGCGGCGGATTGGTCGCCTGATAGGCCTTGGCGAACCGCAGCGGGTCGATGAACCAGCGGGCCGGCGACTCGCTCCCGGTGACCTTGCCGCCGCAGGTCTCGGCGACCTTCGCGAACGACGGCATGGCGCCGAGGCAGTCCTTCCGCCCCTGGGCCAGCGCGTTGAACGCCTGGCCGACCTGCACGGCGTCGTCGCCGACGACGAGCGCCGCCGGCGCCAGGGCCAAGGCCACCTGCCGCGGCGGCCGGCCGGGCCCGGCCTGCTCATCGGGCGGCAGCTGATAGACGACCAGTTGGGGCGGCGCCGACTTGAGTTCCAGCCGGGTCGCCTTCTTGTCCGCCAGCCCCTTCGTGATCCGCTCGACGAGCGCCTTCGCCTCGGCCTCGTGCCCCGTCGTGTCGACCAGCAGCAGCATGGCCAGCCGGCCGGCCCGGCCGTCGGCAGCGGGCGTCTCCACGGCTGCGAGGGCCACTTCGCCCCCCGGAATTTTCTCCAGGTCCTCGACGGCGACGCCGAGATTCGCCAGCCGCTGCCGGCCGTTCTTGGCCAACTGGGTGCGTAGGCCGTCGAGAAATTCCTTCATCGCCGGGTCGGCGATCAACTGGCCGTAGGACGACCGCTGGAACCGCTCGCGGGTGGCGCGAAAATCCCGGGCGCTCACCCAGGCCCGGGTGCTGTCGGGAAGGACCTGCTCGCTGGGCGCCATGCCGGCGCCGTCCGCGAGCCCGATCATGCCGAGCGTGGCCAGCACCGCGGCGACTGCGGCACGCTGCCGGCCCCGGCCGGCGATCGACCCACGAAAGCAAGAGCGCATCTCGGAAATCCTTGCGAAGGGCAGGGGACGGAAGTCCGCCTGGCGGACCGACCTAGTTATCGTTCCAAACCGGCCATTTTCTCAACCGCGGTTTCATCGCGTCGACGCGATCCCCGAAAAAGCGGACGATTTCCGGCCGATTTGCCGGCGCCGTCTCGACAGCCGCGCGGCCCGCAACGTGACCGCCTGGACCGGATATCGCCGGCGGCCGCAGCAGGTCGGGTAGGGCGGGCAGGATAGCGAAGGCCGCGAGCCCCGAGGCAGCGGCGACCGTGAAAGCGACGGCGCGAACGCGGCATGCCGGCAATCCGCACCGGGCGGCGAGGCAGACGATCCCCGTCACGGCGCCGGCGGCCCCCGCGAGCCCGACCAGCGTGGCCGGTGGCCCGACCACCTGATCGCCACGGGCCAGGGCACCGCTTCCATGCAGGCCGAGGGCCACCAGCGCCGGCCAGCCGAGCACCAGCGCATGAGCCGTGACGGACGCCCGCGCCCGACGCACCGCGGGGAGCCGCCACACGCCGTTGGCACCGGCGGCGGACCTGCCGAGGTCGCCGGCTCGTCCCGCCACGGGCAGTGCCACGGCCTGGGGCACGGCCAGACACACGAACCACGTCACCGCGAGCAGCGGATACCAGGCCGCCCGGGCGGGATCGAGAAAGAACCAGGCCACCATTCCCGCCAACGCCGTCGCCATCGCGGCCGTGGAGAGGGCCGAGCGGACGGGGCCGTGCCCGAGGAGCGTCGCCGCCGGCGTGGGCCGCTCGGCTCGTCGGACGTGCCAGCCGGCGCCGGGCGCAGACGATGCGGGCAGGGAGCGGATGGCACACGCTGCCACGGCCCAGCCGACGACGGCCGCCGCGAGCGGCGGCACGACGCCGGAGCTTGCGCAGGCCGCGGCCGCGCCGCAGGCCGCGGTCGCGAGGGCGGCGCTCAGGGCATCCGCCGCCGGGATGCCGCGCCGCACGCCGGCCGTCGCCATCGTCGCCGTCGCCGCCGCGGCAGCGGCGACGCCGGTCGCGACCTCGCCCCAGTCCCCCGTGCCCCAGGCCAGCCGGCCCACCACGGCCGCCAGGCATGCGCCGCCGGCCGGCCAGCAGATCCGCGCCAGCAGCATGGGCACCGTGGCGATCGCCGACAGCGGCGGCGTGACGACCGCACCGGCGGCTGCCTGGGCGAACGCCCCCATCAAGACCGCGACGGCCACGCGCGGGCCGGCGTTCGCGATCGGGTCCCCCGGTGCGCCCGCCAGGCTCCACACCGCCGCAACCGCGACCAGCGCCCCGGTCCACGGTTCGGGGTTGCGGGCGTGGGACCGCATCAGGATCGGCAGGAGGCGGATCGCGGGGCTCATGCGGCCCATTGTCGGACGGCTCACGGCCGCCCGTCCAGCCGTGGCACGCCCGTCATCCCTTGCCGCGCGGCCGAACCTTTCCCTGCACGCGGAGCGGCAGGCCGAGGATTCGCAGGAAGCCCTCGGCGTCGGTCTGGTCGTACGAGCCGCCCCCTTCCATCGAGGCGATGGCCGCGTCGTACAGGCTCTGGCTGCTCTCCCGGCTCTTGACGAGGATGTTGCCCTTGTAGAGATTGAGCTCCACCGAGCCGGTCACGGGCCGCTGCGCCTCACGGATGAACGCGGCGAGGGCGTCCATCTTCGCGCAGTACCAGAAGCCGTAATACACCATCTCGGCGACCTCGGGCGCGAGCCGGTCGCGGAGGTGGACGAGATCGCGGTCGAGCGTCATCTGCTCGACGAGCCGGTGGGCCTCGTAGAGGAGCGTCATGCCGGGGGCCTCGTAGACACCCCGGCTCTTCATGCCGACGAGCCGGTTTTCGACGATGTCGGTGCGGCCGACGCCATTTCGGCCGCCGATCTCGTTGAGTGCGAGCACGATCTCGTGGGCCGCGAGCGTCTTGCCGTTGACGCGGACAGGCAGCCCGCGGTCGAAGTCGATCCGCACGGTCTCCGGCTTGTCGGGCGCCTGCTGCGGCGCGACGGTCATCCCGAACTCCACGAGCGCGAAGCCGTCGGTCGAGAGCTCCTCGAGCGCCCCCGCCTCGTAGCTGGTGTGCAGGCAGTTCTCGTCGGAGCTGTAGGGCTTCCCCTTGGAGGCCTTGACGGGAATGTTCTTCGCCTCGCAGAACTCGATCAGCTCCTTGCGGCCCGGAAAGCGCTCGCGGAAGGCGGCGATCCGCCACGGGGCGAGGACGCGGATCCCCGGATCGAGCGCCTCGGCGGCGAGCTGGAACCGGCACTGGTCGTTTCCCTTGCCGGTGGCGCCGTGGGCGAACACCGAACAGCCCTCGCGGTGGGCGATCTCCACGCACACCTTGCTGATCAGGGGCCGGGCGATCGACGTGCCGAGCAGGTAGGTGCCCTCGTAGCGGGCCTGCCACTGCATGACCGGGAAGGCGAAGTCGCGGCACAGTTCCTCGCGGACGTCGACGATCAGCGACTTGACGGCGCCACAGGTGCGCGCCTTGGCGAGGATCGCCTCGCGGTCCTCGCAGGGCTGCCCGAGGTCGACGTACACGGCGACCACCTCGTAGCCCTGCTCGATGAGCCAGCCGAGGATCACCGAGGTGTCCAGTCCGCCCGAATACGCCAGCACGCACCGCTTGCCCATCACCACTCCTTCACGCCCGCGAATTCTCCACGCCCGCGAGCATTCGGGCCGAAGCCGGCGCGGGATGCAAGCCGGCCGGGCAAACCCCGGCGGAAACCGGCGGTCGCGCGGCCGGCGACGCGCCGGTCAGACCTCGTGGACGAGGGCCATGTTGTGACCGCCGGCGCCGAAGCCCGCGCCGGCCACGAGGATGATCCGGTCGCCGCGCCGCAGGCGGCCCTCGCGCAGCCCCCAGCCGCAGACCTGGTCCAAGAGGCCGCTCGTGTCCGATCCCAGGGCGACGGCCAGCGGCGTCACGCCCCAATACAGGGCCATCTGCCGGAGCGTCTCCAGGCTGTCGCTCAGGCCCACGGTCGGCACCGCACCGCGACGCTTGGAGCGGGCGATGGCGGCGATCCCGGACTTGCTCGCCACGACGACGAGCCGGGCGTCGAGCTCGGCGGCGATCCGTCCGGCCCCGTCGACGACGGCCTGCGTGATCGGATGGAGCCCGTCCACGAGCTTCTCCGGCGCCGGCGGAAACTCGACGGCCGCCACGGCCGCCCCGCTGCGGTCGCGGCCGAACCGCCCCTCCAGGTACTGCCAGCGGTCGGCGAGATACTGCCGCTCGGTCGCTTCGGCGATCCGGCGCATCATCGCCACCACGAGGTGCGGATGGTCGCCGATCGCCGTCTCGCCGGAGAGCATGCAGGCGTCGGCGCCGTCGAGGATCGCGTTGGCGACGTCGGTCGCCTCGGCCCGCGTCGGCCGGCGGGCATGCTGCATGCTGTCGAGCATCTGCGTGGCCACGATGACCGGCTTCTGGTGGCGCTGGCAGGTGCGGATGATCTGCTTCTGCACCATGGGAACCGTGGCGACGTCGATCTCCACGCCGAGGTCGCCGCGGGCCACCATCACGACGTCGGCGGCCTCGACGATCGCGTCGAGGTCGTCGATCGCCTCGCGCTTCTCGATCTTGGCGACGACGCGGGCCCGGGAGCCACGGGTCCGCAGCAGCTCCTTGAGCAGCTGGACCTCGACCGGCGAGCGGACGAACGACAGGCTGACGAAGTCGGCCCCCGCCCCGGCCGCCCATTCGGCGTGCCGCCAGTCATCGGGGCTCATCGCCGCGACCGAGAGCTTGACCCCGGGCAGGTTCACCCCCTGCCGGCTGCGGACCACGCCCCCCTGGACGACGCGGCAGCGGGCCCGGTCGGGAAGCCGCTCCTCGACGACGAGGCTCACGGTGCCGTCGGCGAGCATCACCGCGTCGCCCACGGCGAGCTCGTCGATCAGCGTCGCGTAGGTGACGGTGAACGTCCCCGGCCCGGCCACCGTGCCGCTGACGAACGACACCTCCTCCCCCTCGACGCAGTTCACGTGTCCGCCGGGAAGCTCGCCGAGCCGGATCTTCGGCCCGGCGAGATCGACGAGCACGCCGACGTGCCGGCCGGCGGCGGCCGACACGCGCCGCACCCGGTCGAGCGTCTCCTGGTGCTCGGCGATCGACCCGTGGGCCATGTTGAGCCGGAAGACGTCCACCCCGGCCTCGACCAGGCCGCGGATGGCCTCCTCCGCGCGGGAGGCGGGGCCGAGCGTGGCCACGATTTTGGTGCGGACGACTTCCGGGGGCGCGGGGGCGGGGGGCGTCATGGCGGGCATCCTGCAGCGAGGGAGGCGAGGGG
>Ga0208721_1000076_pt1 | contig 21918 bp, 19 predicted proteins | sample LakMenEpi17Aug10_FD_150705 | JGI IMG/M metagenome (GOLD analysis project Ga0208721, IMG submission 150705) | Freshwater microbial communities from Lake Mendota, WI - 17AUG2010 deep hole epilimnion (SPAdes) | ecosystem: Environmental > Aquatic > Freshwater > Lentic | place: Lake Mendota, Madison... | reverse complement strand
CTGTTCTACTGTAATGGTGTTCTACTGGTGGACGGGGTAGATTACGTAACTGATAACTTTATCTTCAGGTGCTCATCGAACCCCGCAACGGGTCAATACGAGTTTTTCTACAACACTCTCTCGTTCGCAGCAAGGGCCCAGTTTCCAGTCATCACCATCTCAGACTCTCTCACAACCACATACCGGGCCAACATCACTGATTTGGTTTTTAGCGGCGTCACGTATTACGCGAGTCCCAACGTTTACAATGCTGAGACACCTCTTCGTCTGTGGAAAGCTCAAGCTCTCCAAGTGGCTGAAACGGTTGAGCATCTGGCTGAAGACAACTATATAAACCCCTTGTTGGCTGATTTGAACAATGGGCCTGGCCCTGATAACTGGGAAAAGTACTTTGTGCGTCTCCCGCTCGATTATGGGCGAAATGGGGAAGTTTGGCAAAAAGTCGCGCTCATTTGTCAAAACTTCGCCTATTGGGGATCAAGCGTTGAGCCAGAAAAGATGCAGTGCCCCCCTGAGGACGCTTTACCAGCTATTTACGAAGAGTTGTTCCTATACGATGATAACATTTTAGACTACTCCTACGTTTACTCTGAGCCCTACCTTTATTCCAATGTTGCTTATTTCAATGTGAGCGAAGCGGGGGAGTTTGCCAACAGCTCGGTGTTTCCTGCAACTGATGTTCAATTTGACGAGTTTCAAGAAGCAGAACTGGTTACCTACGAGCCTCTCCATAACCGTCAAGCGGATGTCATTTCCCCTGTGGGTCAAGGTTACGGGGACTGGGAGGGTGAGTACGTGAATGTAAACCCCTGCGTGGAGCTAACTGGTTTCTTTGAAACTGATCTGCTGAATCGAGGGATAGAACCAGTTGCCCCCCCGGTGTGGGACGCTTCCATCTACAAGTTTGCCCCCACTTGTCAAAACTCACCCGCATCTTACAGCGTTGACGCCAATCACTTTAAGATTGGGTATTGTTATTTTGTTGCCGACGCTTCGGCGGCGGAAGACGCTTTCTTTGATATATCTCAGGAAGCAGCGTGGCGTTATCCTGTAACTCAACCGAAGACTCTGTACCTGTCTAAAACTCCATCCGTTAACCGGGAGCCAGGTAGAAACTCTTCAGCAATAAATTACAGCTCTGGCGGCTATGGTAACGGGTAAAACCTTAAAAACGAGAACATTACTATGGCAACTCCACGCAAAAGGAACTCAGGGTTCTTATCAGAAGTGACTGAGAAGCCCCAAGAAGAGGTTGTGATTGTGACTCCGATCGAACCGGTGAGTGAGGGAGTTATTTGTGATCCGGAGGAGGTGACAGAGGAGAGACCGATTGAGGATACTCCCTTAGTTTTTGAGTCCATCGTGCCGGCAGAGGACTTTGGACCTCGCTTTATAGAAAAAGAAACTTCTGAAGAAGCCGAAAAAGTTCTCTCCGAAGTTAAGTCAGCGCCGCCGCTAGCACATCCGCCTAAACGCAGTCCTCGAAACATTCCCAAATTTTCTCGCCATAAGTGAGCATGAGACCTAGTCAACGCTTGGCCCAGAACCCATTCATTCTGGCCACTGCTCAAATGATGCAGGCGACTCAGGCAAACATGCAGTATGCAGGGTTGCCGAGGGGGACAATCCGGGGGACAATCAAGGATGTGGATGACCCTGAGAATCGGGGTCGTGTTCGAGTCGTCTTTGACGACATGAATCCTGAGATTCCCCAAGTGTTGGGGGCTGAGGATTGGTCCAAGGAGAGAGAAGGCGAGGAACCAGATTTATCCCATTGGATTGACGTTTCTCCGGCATTTAAAGGTAAGCAACCTGAGGGATTAGTTGGTAAACGAGTTAACATTTCGGTGTCGAATGGGCAGTATCAATACGCCGTTTTGCAGGATGTTTTGTTCGACCCTGAGTTACTGGCTCAGAAAGCAAAGGACAAACTGAAAATCCCGAACAACAGCTCCATGACTCGGTTGCCGTTGTATAAAGCGGGTAAACTGCCTCCTGCCTCAGAGGAAAACCACGGCTGTATGGTGATTGAATTGAATGGCCCTATGGACTCGGATTGGCTTTGTGTTTGTCTTCGAAGGCAGGGGGAGTATTACTGGGTGCGCCATGCTGACTTAGCCCACGGTCATGCGGGAGAAAACGACGGTAAACAGCCGAACGACACGCACGGGGATGCCGAGTTTCCGGTCGAGGAGCAGTCTGTCTGGGATTATGTTTTTCCTACCACTGGTGGAGAAATGCAAAAATACTCTCGATATGGAACTGGTCCTAGGGCAAACCCTTTCGGGGGCCAAGCAAAATGGTACGAGCCACCTAAATCGGAGTCTAAATGATGGCAACACCGACTACTTACAGTCTGACTTATGACGCACCTTGCGATGTAGAGGCGGGGTGCGGTGATGCCCCCTGCGGAGGGAAACCCGAGTTTATCCCTCGCCCTCAAGTTTTTTGTAAGGACGTTAATGTCCTAGGGAGCGAAACGGTGCAAGGAGATCTGTTTGTTATTCCGGATCAGATTTTTGTAGGAGGTGCAAGTTACATTCCTCAGGAAGTTGTAGCCACAAACGGAACTTTCATCTGCTTAGCGAGGGCCTAATGGCAATTCGTCGTCCCAGCATCTCATCGCCCGAGTGGCTATTTCAAGATTTTCTCTACCAGGCTGCCGATGCGCCGGGCGGTTCAGATTTGCGCTACGTACAGGTGAAGTGGGACGGTGAGATTTACACAAGAGTCTCTCAAACCTACGATTACAGTAATCCCCCGTTCGTAGGTTCAGAGCAACGAGGGGGTAGCATTGTTGGGCAGATTGATTATGAGGTTAATGCTTCTACGCGCCTCGTCACGATTTACGCTTGGAATACTAACTGGCGAGACGAATGGCCCCTGAGGTTGGCAGTAAATTACCTGAGAGAATGCTTGTATCCGAGTGTAAAGGGGTATGTAATTCGCGTTGTTGGCGATCAAGTTTACAACCAGGCAGGCGAAGCCATTGAGGTTGCTGGCAAGGACCCTTACGCATTCTGGGTATCCGAACAATTTTTCCCGATATCCAATCATCCAAACGACTATTTGCTAAGGTAACCGGGTAAAACCAGTTAACGTTAGGTTTGTGCCGTGGGTTTGCCAACCATAAAAGAGATAACTGTACCCTCCACATCCACGGTAATGCTGTGGTTTGATGGGCCTCTAGACGCAAAAGTTCCTGTGCCCGTAGGGTGTTTTACAGTAAACTACGGGAACTACGGCGTAACCTCGGTTAACTACGCCTCTGACACGATGATTGTCCTGGAGTTAGACTCGTTTTTGAGTCCCTGGGACGAAGTGTTCGTATCGTATGAACCCCCTTTAGATCTAAAACAATGTTTGCGCGGTCCCGTGCCCCCGACTGCTAATGATGTGGTTGTCAAAAGGAACGCTGTAAGGGCTTTCTATCGCGTTCCCGCCCGCAACCAGTTGGCGCCGGATGAAAAGACTGATGGTAGCCAGGTTCAGTCGAACTTAGGGCAAACCATTGGGGGCTACGGCTTCCCGATGCAAAATCGTAGCGGTACGCTTACAAATCACAAGTCAGACCCAAAGTCTGCTAGTGTTGACGATTTTATACTAGCGTACGGTCTCAAGGAAGCCATTCAACTGACAAATATTGACGATGCTGCAGCTACAAGCGTAAATGCAGCTAAACTGCGGATGGCAATCCAAGATGCGAATAGCTTGATTGATAGCTATATTGAGATGTCTGGCAAAGCCGGAATGGTGTTAATTAGCAGCAACCGGAGAAGAACTGCCCTAACAATCGCCAGATACTATCTTGATACGGTGAGGCGTCGTGAGGATGTGCGTGCAGACTTTGAGTCATGCTTAAAACAACTCCAGGCAGAAATGGCCATGTCGGCTATCAGGGCTGGAAATGGTGATTCAGCCATTGATACCCCTCAGGGAATAATGAGATCCTGGAGGATTCCTCAGCGTTATAACAGTGTGAGTGGTAAAGGACTTTCAGGTTTCACAACTGATAGTGCTGGAGACCTGTCCCCTGATTTCCGTTGGGGATTCGGCGCAGTAAATCAGAACCTACAGTTCCCGAACTGGATTAACGGTTCGAATATGATGGAACTGACAGGCGGGACGCCTTTGATTACAGAACCAACCGACGCAGGCGGCATTAGTATTGATGGTAACCAAGGGTTTGCTAACTGATTTACTAGGGTAAAAGCACTTGATGTAAGACTCAGATTAAATGAGTTACTCCTTTCCACCCAGTCCAGCGGTGGGACAGATATATACCAGCAATGGTAGGACTTGGCGATGGAACGGGGTCCAATGGACGGCCGTAGCAGTATCCTCTCCAACATCTGCTCCCGTCTACGTCTCAATATCGCCACCACCCAACCCAATCCAAGGGTCTCTCTGGTATAACAGCAATAACAGCGATCTCAACATATACTACACAGACCTTAACGGGTCGCAGTGGGTGTCGGTTGTACCGTACCCGCAGGATGACATCGACCAGAATGGTGGTGTCTTCCAAGGTGCAATCTACGCCCAATACGAAATCCCCAATAACCCCGCAGCCTTCGTAACCGTTGGTTGGGTTAACGACACCGTCGTAGCGTACCTGACTCAAAACGGGTACATGCAGGCGGGTAACGGCGTAACGCTCAACTCTGACGGTCAAATCCTTTCTATTGATTCCGGTCTCCTCGTCTGATAACACCATGTCACTCACTGTACAAAACCTTAGGGCAGTCGGCACTGGTGTCGAGCCCGCATCGCTTCTCCCAGGGCAGATTGCATTTAATATAACGGATAGGGTCATCTACGTCGGCGACGGTTCCAACTTCAAGACCAACTTTGACGGCACTCAAGTAGCTGGCGTTCCTGGCAACGGCTGGTATGCGATGCCAATGGATTTCGACTCCCTTGGCGAATACTATGTTGCCAACCCCGGATATTACGGTGACATTCCCACCGACCAACAGGTCTTAGCCTGGAGCACCGCTCTTAACCACCCGATCTGGATTTCAGGTGGTGGTGGTGGTGGGAGCCAAGTTTATGTGGTCTCCAACGCTGCCGTTGCTGCCGCCCCTGGCGCCACAACCAGTGCAAAAATCTCTGCTGCCATCGGCGTTGCTTCGCCGGATGAAGGTAACGTTGCTATCGTTACTGGTTTACCGGACGAAGTGTACGAAGGTCTTTACTTCTTTACCACCGAGTGGGTCAAAGGCGCTGCCTACGCCTACCCTAGTGCCACCGAAGTTATTTACGACAACACCGGTCGAAGCTTGGGCGCCACGGTTCAACTCGCCATCGACGACCTTGACGACGGGTTGATTGCCACAACCGCAATCGCAAACACTGCCAACAGCACAGCCAACTCTGCCCTAAGCATTGCCTCTGCTGCGTTGCCCCGTTCAGGTGGCACAATGACTGGGACCATCGTGTCTCAGAATATTGATGTTCAAGGTGGTTTTGGCGTTCAGTTTAGCGGGGGTGTAAACGGCACGATTAACGGTATTAATGATTCGATTAACGCCACTTCCTCCACCGTTGCTGCTTCCAGTACAGCTGTAAAAGCTGCCTACGACATCGGCGCGGCGGCACTGCCCCGTTCCGGCGGAACGATGACCGGCACGATTACATTCGCCGCAGGTCAAATCTTCCCTGTGTCCGGTATCCAAGATGCCACGGGCGCTCAGAAAGGTATCGTTCAGGTTGGCACCAACATTCAGGTTGCTTCAGGTGTGATTAGCATTCTGGACTCTTCAACCTCCAATAAGGGTGTAGTGCAGCTAAACGACTCTCTCACTAGCAGCTCAACAACCCTCGCCCTGACTGCTCGCGCTGGTTTCGATCTCCAAGGTCAAATCGACTCCCTGACACTTGCGTCCAACGTTATTCTTGCCGGTTCACTCAACGCAGCCACAGGCCTGCTCGACTCAACCACAAGTCTCGGTGCTGCTACCGTTCCTCCCTTTGTGGCTGGGTTTGGTCTCCCTGTTCCACAGGCCAGCCTCAATGATTATTATGTGCTGGTAACCGTTGCTGGTTCTTACACCCCTCCGGGTGCAAGTGGTGGTCCTTACAACGCAGAAAACGGTGACTGGTTCCTGTGTGGTGAGACCTCCCTTGGCAGTGGTATTTACGTTTGGCAATACCTCGGCGTCGGTGCCCGTCCTCAGTCCGCATCTTACATCACGGCAGGCATTGTTCAGCTTGCCGACACTGCTGTTACCTACACCGGCACCTCAGACACTGAGGCAGTTACTCCCAACTCCCTTCAGGACAAACTCTCAGACAGCACCAACCTTGCTGACTCGAATCGCATTGCTTCCAGCGCTGCTCTGAAGACGACTTACGATCTGGCAGATGCTGCTCTGCCGAAGGCAGGCGGTACAATGACCGGCGACCTGACTTTCTCGGGTGCTGGCGTGGGCATCGTATTTAACGATGCCTCCACTGTTGAGGCCATTAGTGACAGTGTTTCGACAACTTCGAGCGTAACAGCCGCTTCTGCAACTGCCGTCAAGAGTGCCTACGATCTTGCCAATGCTGCCCTGGCTCGCTCTGGCGGCACGATGACAGGGGCGATCACTTTTGCTGCGGGCCAGATCTTCCCAGTGTCTGGGATCCAGGATGCCACCACTGGCCAGAAGGGTATTGTCCAGATTGGTACTAACATTCAAGTCTCTTCTGGGACTATCAGCGTTAACACTGCAACAACTACTCAGCTCGGTGTTGTACAAGTTGGCACGAACATTGATGTTTCCAGTGGCACCATCAGTGTAAAAAGTTCCACCACGAGTCAAGCCGGCATCGTTCAGCTGAACGACACTCTGGCCTCAACCTCGACGACTCAGGCACTCACTGCCAATATGGGCCGCGACCTGCAGGTGCAGATTAACGCTCTGGCTACCTCGAACAACCTGACTTTCGCTGGCACAATCGACGGTGCAACTGGCTTAATGCTCACGGTTACAGTCGAAGGCGCTGCTGCCGGGTTTAACATTGGCAGCGTAATGCCATCGCCATCTGCAGCAATCAAGGAGTATTTCACTATTATCTCGGTTGCAGGCACCATGACCCCTCCGGGTGGCGTGCCCACCCAAACTTATGTAGGTGACTGGTGGCTAGCTAGCGCCAGCACTTGGACCTACATCGCTGCAGGATTCCAGCCTCCTTACGCCTCGACCACGACTCCGGGTCTGGTACGTCTGTCTACTAATGCTGAGACTCAGGCAGGTACCGATGCCACCGAAGCCGTCACCCCTGCTTCTCTGCAAAGCAAAGTTTCAGACTCCGTTTCAACAACTTCCAGCACAACGATTGCCTCCAGCACTGCCGTTAAGTCAGCCTACGACCTTGCCAATGCGGCTGTTCCTGGATCTTGCTACACTGCCCTCGGCGCTCTCACAGCTGGGACAGGATCTGGAACCGTTGGGACTCTTTCCGTCGGAACCACGGGTCAGTTTCTGGCTGCCAACACGGGTTGTTCTACGGGTTTGCAGTGGTGTACATTATCTCTCGCTTGCATTCCGTGTTCGGCGTTTACGGCAAAAGGGAATATCCTCGGCGGCACCGGTGCTAGCACCTTTAGTGCCTTGAGCCTCGGGGCTGATAATCAAATTCTGAGCGTAGATAATGCTTGCCCCACAGGACTCAAATGGGTTACAGCAGCCGGAGTAAACCTCATCGGATACACCTGTTCCGCAACACCCTTTAACACGGCACTCGGGTTTGGTGCCGGGGACAGTATTACTACTGGAACTTGTAACACATCTTTCGGCCACAATGCCGGAACCGCTCTTACCTCCGGGGTAAACAACGTTGCTATTGGCCCCAGTGCTCTTGATTGCACTTCGGTAGGAGGTAACAACGTCGCCATCGGACCGAATGCTCTAGGGTCGAGCGTAACCACGGTTAATAACCTGGCCATTGGATTCGATGCTCTTGGTTATGCAGCCGCAGGGAATGGCAACTTGGCTGTTGGCATTTCGGCTGGTGCTAACGTTAGCACCGGATTCAATAACGTGTTTATTGCCCAAGGCTCTGGAGACGCCATCACAACGGGTGCTTGTAACATCAGCATCGGCTTCAACTCTTTGGGCGGATCCGCAACTGCTTGCGAGACGATTGCCATTGGTGTCAACTCTGCTTTCTCTGGTGCTGCTCCCACTCAAAGTGTTCTGATCGGTGCCTCCGCAGGATGTACTAACAACTCCGTGGGTTCTGTGTTCATCGGTCATGCGGCGGGTTGCACCAACACCTCCTCCGGTTGTACAACCTACATTGGTTTTGTTTCCGGTCGACAAGCGTCCGGTCTGTCTAATACCTACGTTGGTGCCCTGACCGGTTGCGCTGTTTCCAACACCTCTGCCTGCGGCACTTTGCTTGGTTTCTGCGCTGGTTCTGCCTTAACTACGGGCAACGGCAACACCCTGATTGGTTTCCAGTCTGGGCGTAACGTGAACAGCGGCGCCAACAACGTTGCCATCGGTACGGCTGCTTTCCAGACCGCCACTACTGCTGCGAGCAACGTTGCTGTTGGCTGCGGCGCTCTATCAAGTCTATCTACTTCCGCAGGTAACACCGCTCTGGGTAACCGGGCGATGCTCAATGCTTCGACAGCGGCGAATAACGTTGTGATTGGTTGTTCGGCTGGTGAGCAAATCTCGACCGGCTCCACTAACGTCTTTATCGGCAATACTGCCGGAGACGCTGTTACCACCGGAAGCAGCAACACCATTATCGGTGACGTGCCTGGCTCAGCAGCCCTCGCTAACAACCTTATCCTTGCGGCTGGCACAACCACCAAACTGCAAGTCAACGAGAACGGTGCGGTTGGTGTCGGCACAACACCGAGCTATGGCACCTCAGGTCAGATCCTGGTTTCGAGTGGCTCTGGCGCAGCGCCTACTTGGACTAGCTCGGGCACAGCTGCTGCCAACTACGGATCTTTTGCTCGCACAACAACTCAAACAAACACAGGTGGTGCCAGCGGTAACGCAGTTTCGTACGACACCACAAGTTCGGCAAATAACTTCTCGATCGTGAGTGGGTCTCGGATCACGGCAGCGGTGGCTGGAACCTACCAGATCTTGGCCAGTTTGCAGGTTCAAAAGACGGATGCTGGCTCAGACGATGTCAACTTCTGGATCAAAAAGAACGGCGTCAACGAACCAAACTCTGCTTACAACCTAACTCTTCAAGGAAGCAACGCTGCCCAACTCGGTTACATCAACTGGGTGGTTACTCTGGCCGCTGGGGAGTATGTGGAACTGTGGTGGTACTCTGCTGACGTGAATGCTCTTCTTCTGGCAGACCCTGCTGTTGCTCCCTACCCCGCTGTGCCCTCCTCAGGGTTCATCATTCACCCGATGGGCGCCTAACTCACCTCACTGGGCACCTTCGGGTGCCCTTTGTTTTGCGCGGCAAAATCGGGTGTGCCAGGGTAAAAGTTGCTAACGAGTGGAACACCGCATAGATCGGAGGACAAAACCATAGAACTCTCAACACTGTCTCGTATCGAGCAATTCATGGTGGACGCTCTCATTGCGTCTCCTCTAGTGCCCCTAAATGTAAATGTCATCCGACTCGCTGATGTGATCGGGAAAGAGGGGGTTGTGCAACAAACTAATAACATTGTTGTGCGATACACAGGCGCCTCAAACACGGTAAAAAATAGAATACCCCTTGTGTTTGAGCGGACCTTGCGATTTGAGTGTAATTTTTCTTGTCAGGACTATTTAACTTCGTCCGGACATGACTTTGCCACTCAACTTATTACTGCGGCTTTTATCACTATCAATGGGAGTGTTCCCGGCAACGCCTACGTTGAGGTTATTGAGCCGTTCGTGTGTGTAAGCGAAGATTTTACGGGCCTCACCGATCAGAGCCAATACACTTACACCCAAGTTTGGCAAATAATTATTGAAGAAGCGTTGCCTTATGTGGCGCTTGATCCATGCGTTCAGAGGGGAAATTGCCGCCAACTCTTCCCTGCGTTGGGCGTTGAGGCAAAGCTGCCTCTTGGTGGTATTCTTGACAACGCCACTGGCGACATCTACGTTCCGGCATACGAATGCGACGGCCAACCGCCAGAAGACTACGACGCTTGTTACGGGATTCGGTGGAGCAACGAACTCACTCAAAGTGGCAATTGGGTATTTATCTGTGACCCCGATTGCGTTTTCATCGAGGATCCACTCGGGCAACCTATTTATCTGCTGTCGAATGACAGTTACACTGAGGATGGTCGCTTGGTGGTAACGGTGTTTGATGCCAACACTAAGCAACCATTGCGCGAAGTATTCTACTGTAACACAGGTAAGAAACTGGCTCGCTATGCAGTTGAACTTTGGACGGATACCGTAGCAAAGAGCGGGCCAATATCAGCCGAAGCGAGTTTGGACGCGAGTTGGTACCAGAGTGTGAACTACGGCGAGTTTGCTGTGGTTCTTGGCGGATTCCAGTTTCTTTATGTGGACCCTCTCAACCCCGAAGCCCCCAAGTTATACTTGGACGGGGGTGCCCTTATCGGTGTGCAAATGCAGACCTTCATTCAAACCCCCAAAGGACGGTTCTATTTCGTAGGGCAATCGCCTCAAGGGAAAGGTTGGTTGCTCGAAGGGACATTTGAACTGGCCTCCATCAATTCTTTGTGGAAACTTGGCTGTCTACCTTGCTCCAATGGGTTGGATAGTCCCTCTCAACCCTGCTAAGGGTAAATTTGAGCAGGCGCCATTTGTTAATGCAATCCGTTCAACAACTTTGGCAAAATTATCACGCTGCTGCTCGTTCCGGTAACACGGAACTTGCTAACCGCATACTGCAGCAGATTCATAAATTCAAGCGCAATCCTACGCCTCGTGGGGGGTGCGGTAAATGTCGTCGGAGAATGACCTAATGTCTGACTCAAAAGAAAAGGATGCTATTGTAAAGCAGAAAGAGAACCTGGCCCAAGAATCGTTAAGGGTTGCCATGGAGGCAATCGGTTTGCTACAGGATCAAATGTCGGAGTGTTCTACACGGGATCTTGTTCAGATTTTCTCCGCATCTGTTAAAGCCCATCGTGAAATCACCGAGGACATTGTGGTCCTGACCGCTAAGGAGGCTCCCTCTGAAGAATCTCTTGCGAAAGAGTACGACGGGAAAGTCGAAGAGCTTCTCAAAAGGATCAGCAACTTCTGATGCGCCCCGTAATAACCAAAGCAAACCAGTTGGACGAACACAGCAGCTGGCGAAAATACATTCGAGGCATCCGGGAACTGATTGTGATGGAGGCTCCGGCTTCTGTCATCCAGGAGTACAAATATCGTGCTGCCCGCGATTGCTTTCTGGCTTTTGCGGACATTATGAAAAAAGGCGATTTGCGCGTAGTCGCTTTCCACGAAGTGATCGCATCTGCCTTCGAGGACTTGGCAATGAAACGCTACAGGCGTCTCATCGTGTCGTGCCCTCCACGCTCGGGTAAATCGATGCTTGCGTCAATGTTCGTTTCATGGTTGCTCGGTAGAGACCAAATGACGCAACACATTATTGCATCATACGGTCAGCAACTATCGGGCAAATTCCACAAAGATGCGATTGGTTTTCTGAAGCACCCTGAATTCTCCAAAATCTTTCCCGAGTGGAAAGGATTCTCACGTGACTCCAAATACGATATGCTTGGAGGTGGGTATATTCTTCCGACTTCTGTTGGTGGCGTACTTACCGGGTTTTCTGCTGGAACAACAAACATTAGCAGCCCTGGCGTCGGCGCTATGATCGTGGACGACCCGCTGAAGGACTCCACGTCTACCGCTGCCCTCGAAGCACTCGAGGCATGGTGGGGGGAGCAAGCCAGTACCCGTCGTACTAACAACTGGTGCCAGATGGTGATTGCTACCCGATTCCACCAGCATGATTTGCACGGTGTGTTGATGGAAGCGGATGGAGAATACGATGAAGTGGAGAATCCAAATGGCTGGCGTTGGATTAACATCGCGGGGTTAATCGAGACAGCTGAGCAAAGAGCAGCGGACCCTCTTGAGAGAGACCTAGGGGAAAGCCACTGGCCAAGCAACACTGCTTTCTCAGTGGATATGCTCATGGCCCAGAAAAAGACCATGGGCTCACTCGCCTTTTCTGCTCTTTACCAAGGAAGTCCGGTCGCTGCAGAAGGTCAAATTATTAAAGACAGTTGGATCACTCGGGTTGAGTCGAAGGACTGCCCAGGTTTCGATTTAACTTGGCTGGCAGTCGACTGTGCGTTCTCAGAGAAAGAACTTGCTGACGAAACCGCCATTTGTGTTGCTTCTCTTTCTCACCGCCATCCAGGAATCGTCTACATTCGCGAGATTATCACAGGGCGCCTAGGGTTTCCGGACTTGATTGCGAAAGTGAAGCATCTGTACTCTTTCTATGATGCTCGTGTTCTCTGCATTGAAAAAGCTGCTTCCGGGCAGTCCCTCATTCAGATGCTGAAGAAAGAGGCGAAGATTCCGATTGAGGAAATGAAGCCGTTGAAATCCAAGACGATTCGTCTGCAGGCAGTGGCTCCGCTCATGGAGTTTAATCGAGTTCGCATGATTGAAGGAGATTGGATCGACGGTTTCGTCAAAGAAATAACCACGTTTCCCTTCACAAAACACGATGATCGCACTGACGCCTTCACTTGGGCGTTGACCTATTTCTCCATGAAACTAGATAAGGTGGACAAAGGTCTTCAAGACTCCATCATTCAGAACAAACGTTTTTCCGGGGAATTAACACGATCGGGATTCAATAATCAGAGCGTCTTTCCGAACCTGAGTCGCGGTCGTTTACGGATGTTCCCTGCTGACCATAATTTCAACGACCCTGACTACGATGCTGTCTCAGGAGAAGCAGATCCCAGGTCCTCGTTTGTGAGAGGAATCCGTGGTGGTAAGCGCAATATTGGTTGGGACACTGAGATGTGATCGGTGATTTTGTAACCACCGTAAAAAAGTTGCTGTTGTTCACAACAGATTACCATGGCAAACTCTCCAGTTGATCGTAACGCATCGTTGATGCAAGAAAATTTCGGAACCAAAGTACTGATTACAGACCCGGCAGCGGATAAATATCTGGAACAATCTGCCAAGTACGGGAGCGAGCGGTATGCTCGTCCTTGCGGAGGTGCTGGCGGGTTTGACGATTTTTGTGAGAGGATGCACTGACCGGAAACGGGTAAAACCTAGCAGTCCCTGAGGCACTCCTCCAATGTCACAGGATTATTTTCAAGGGGGTGAGTTAGATGTAGTTCTAATTAGCAGCGAAGCATACACCGTATCCACTGACTGTCACCTCACTCCAATGTTAAGTTCAAAAGAGAAGCGTTCAAAGCGTCGTGCCGAAGCGAATCAATCGCTCGAGAAGTCCTACTCTCGCGGCATGGACGTTCTCCCGTTCCTGCCTAAAACTGACCACCAAGAAGATCTTTGGACTTCTTTGAACAAAAATACAGTCACCATTGCCATAGGCCCTTCAGGCGTTGGAAAAACCCTTGTGGCTCTTTGGTGGGGCCTGAATGAAATTGCCAGGGGGAATCTTGAGAAAATTTACTATGTGAGAAGTGACGTGGGCTGCGCTCACCAGCGGGGTAGAGGAGCTCTTCCTGGAACCATGGAGGAAAAAATGGCCCCCCTGGTTGGCCCCGTGTTCGATAACTTAGTTGTCATGACTAAATCGTACGGTGCTTCTGAGTATCTGGTCTCTAAGAAAATCGTAGAGCCCATGATGCTAGAGGACCTGCGTGGTAGGTCTTTCTCTAACTGCCTTATTATTTTTGACGAGGCGCAAAACTCAATGCCTGAAAACGTGAAAACGGTCATCAGTCGAGTTGGGGAAGACGCTAAAGTTGTCATCACTGGCGATACCCGTCAAATCGACCTTGACGTTTTCTCCAGGAACAGTGGCCTTCTCGACTCCTATCATCGCCTGGCCAATATCCGTGGCGTTGGTCGTGTCCAGTTCGACCGTGAAGACATCGTCCGTAACGGCATCATTGCTGACATTTTAGAGGCTTACGAAGACTAATGCGCAAAGACACAAGGTTTGCCCGGCCGGATAGGGCGGAAATTGAATCCAAACTTTCTCCGGGCACCTTGTCTGACGCACAGGCCCTTGGCGTCTGGAATATGATCCTCAGGTCTTCGGACCCCTCGGAAGTCGCTTATTGGTATCGGTCTTATAGGGACAGCGATCAATGTCAGGTGCCACGTAAAAGTTTACGCGCGATGAGGGACACTATGATACAATGTATGAGAGAAGCAAATAAAAAAGACCCCAACCCCCGAAAAGAGAAAAAGAAAGGAAAGCATTACCAAGGTCACAACGATGGACACATGCAACCTCGATATGGTGCCTAACCAAACTATCACCGCTATCGTCAAGGTAGATAAGCGCCCTTATAGAAAAATCGCTCAAGAAAACTGGGGTTTGACCGATGAGCAGATGAGAGAGAAACATGTGCACCACAGAATTGCCGTAAGTGAAGGGGGAACAAATGATCCATCAAACCTCTACGTGTGTTCACCTTCATTCCACCGGTGGGGTTGGCATAACGGGGAAGAGTGGATTGAGTGGGCCAACAAAGGGGGGAAGCTAGGCGGATCTAAAGGTGGGCTCATAGGAGGCAGAGCAAATGCTGAGTCAGGCCATTGCGCCAGAATTGCTCATTTAGGTGGATTATCGGGTGGCAGGAAGGGGGGGTTAACCACAAAAAGCAGAAAAGCGGGGATATTTAGACCCGGTTACGTAAACTTAAACGGACTTTACGAAAGGACCGAGTATCACAGGGAATGCTGCAGAACTTCTAGATCGCCTGAAGAAAGAGCGGAAACCACTAAAAAAATGTGGGAAGATGAGAGCTATGCTCTAAAGATGAAAGAAATCTCCCGGAAAACAGGAATAAAAATGTTCGAAGAGAAAAAAGGAGTTTTTGACCCGGAAAACCTAGGGAAAGGAGCTAAAACAACAAACTCTCAAAAATGGATTGACCCGGAACACCCGGAATTAGGGGCTCATCACTTTAACGTGCTAAAAAAGAAACAGCGCGAAAACGGTTATCTAAATGCCCGAGAAAATCGGGTAAAACTTGAAGACTGGGGTGAAGCATGAACCCGAAAGAACAGCTTGAGAAACACAAAATACCCTGCGGACCGGCTACAATCTCCGCAGAGTCAACTTGTCGCAGGCGCTTACGAGACCACTTTGACTCCCTCCTGGATCGCCTCACTCGAGATATCCACCCTGAAGGGGTTGATCCTGAGATTTTAGCGATGGAAGAACAGGTGGAGATTCCGGAACCGGAAGAGCCGGAGGAGACCGATAAGGAGAAGAAAGAGAGGATGATTCGAGAAGGGAAGTTGAAAATGGATGTCAAGAAAGTGGTTAAAAGATATGAGGAAAAAATAATGCCCAAGCCTAAGACAAAAGCGAAAACTTCTGACCACGCCGAACCCGAGGAAGACGAGGAGGATCTGCAAGGAAATTCCAAGTTACTTCAAGATCGCACGGGTAAAATCCAAAAAAGGTAATCAACCAACATGACTAATCGAATCGGCGGCGACTTTAACCAAGATGCAATCGAGGCATTTCGTGCCGCCTATGCCCAACAACTGGCTTCTCCGGATCAAGACGAGATTGCGAATAATTCCGGATTGCCTACAAATGTTATAACAAACACTTCACCTTGGATTGAGCACACTGGACTTTGGCGCTATCCCAGTGGAAAAGGTCCGGACGAAGATCTCAAAACTCCTTTCAATCCTAACACCTATCTGTCCGACGAAATCGTTGATGGGGATGACGAGATCGGAAGTATGAGCGACGAAGAGGTTGAAACACTACTCAGCGAAATTACGGGTCAGGGTGAAGAAGACTGATTGCTAAGGGTAAAAAGCTGTATGACAAGAAAACGTTATGTACGGTTCTTCTTTCGATTTTAGCGGAGTCACGCTCCCCGGTGTAGGTGGCGGAATCAACGCCAGCAACGCCATCAGTGGCGAACAGCTTAAGAAAATGAATTCTTCCGGTAAAAAGTGGCGACCAGGGCCTGACGGGATGATGAGTAATCACAACGAGAATATCCTAAAGGCAAACGCCGAACATCGTGAGCGTCGCGAGGGTCTCGTCAACCGTGAGTACAATGAAAACTCCGACGGTAAAGACGCGATGAAGGAAATTTTCGATCGCAAGAAAGCTCGGATGTCTTCCTTCAAGGAAATGAAGAAGAACGAGTATGGTTTCGCTGAGGGTGACTCCCAAGACAGCGAACTCTTGTCGATGCCTCTCCCCGGCGCATTCAAAGAAAGCTGCAGCTGCAACACCTGTCCTTCGTGCCGCGACAAGAAGCGCAAAGAACAAAACTTCAGAGAGTGGAGCACTGAGAAGCGCAAAGCCCTCCAGGAAGGTAAAGTAAAAGGTGAGTTCGCTGGCCCTGACCAATCTTTCCCTATCGCAAGTCCTGTCGATGTGGCCGCAGCTTGGTCTTCCGTTGGTCGGGCCGCGAACCCTCGAGCAACCATGCGCAAGATCATCTCGATCGCGAAAAAACACGATTGGGTGTCGGGTCTGCCCGAATCCGTCAAGAAACGACTGGCAGCTGGTGAGTCAGGCTTGCCGACGGAGTGAGCCATGGGTGTGGAACTTCTAGGGGTTGTTGCTTCAATCGCGACAATCTTCTCTGGTCTTGGTTTTTTACTTGACAAAAACCACCGGAAACTTGAAGAGATGCTTCGATACAACGGGCAAAATCTCAATGGTTTAGTAACCAAAGTCGAAAAGATTGAAACCTCATTTAACGACCTTCGAGCCGAGATTCCGGCTAAGTTCGTGACAAAAGCCGAGCTCCTAACTCACATGCGAAACGAAGAAAGGTGGCAGAGTGAGACACACGACCAGTTGATTCAAATCCGAGAAGAAATCTCCGCACTACGACAATGGACACACCGATGATTGATTACGATTGGGATCGCCTCGACGGTCTCGGATTTGCAGAGAGTGCTAAAGATGGCTTGAAATCCGCTTGCTGGCGAGGCTATGAAGCAATCGGCATGAAGACCAAAAACGGGCGCAAAGTTCCGAATTGCGTCAAAGTGAAATCGGACTCTGAGCACAAGGAAGGAGATATTGCTACAGCAGAAATGACTCCGAATTATTTACCGAAGGAGCCAGGTGCGGGGGATGAGAAAAATCCTCAAATGGGCGAGCACAAACAGCGCATGCCGCGAATGGAAGAGATTGCTAAAGCCTCGAATCGCAACGGTCACCTGGCGATGGCAGCCGCTCCGAACTACTCCGAGACAGAAGACTTTTCCCACCCGCTCCATTCGATGGAGAGCAATGGGGCGATGGCAATCAATCAGCTAAGAATAATGCGTGAGAAGATTGATATTATGCTCGGAATCCTTTACCCCGATGATAACATGGAACCCTGGATGTCAACTAAGTTGACCATGAGTGCCCAGAACCTAGCATCAGTTGCCGATTACATGCGCTTTGGAGCAGAACTGTGAATCCGAGTCTTCATCACAAATGGAACGCTGAGCGGACGCCGGATCGCGAGGCAAGCAAGGAAGGTCCCCAAGTCCTAAAGGAAGATCTTCAACGTGGCAAAGTTCTACTCAAGCAAAATAAGCCGAAGTAAAATGTTTGGATCTTTCCCTGAAGAATTGCTAGAACAATTCAAACAAGACTATGCTGAGCGCATGGACAAGGATAAAATGCCTTGCAATAAACCACGCCGTACTCCAGGGCATCCGGATAAAAAGTCCGTGGTGAAGGGGTGTGAAAACGGCAAAGAAAAAATCGTTCGGTTCGGGGATCAGCATATGCGGATCCGTAAAAATGAGCCAGGCCGCAGGAAAAACTTCCGAGCCCGTCATCAATGTGACCAAAAGAATACTAAACTGTCAGCTCGTTATTGGTCATGCAAAAATTGGTGATTTACTGAGACGCAATAGAGCTAAAATAAAACATGAAACACAACCATAGGATCACCCCTGGACACATGGGTGGCAAGTACGTTGAAGGGAACGTGATCTCGGTTGAGGTCACTGCCTGCAATAAACAAACTGCCAACCACGTTATGTGGCACTATGCTAACTGGAGGCTCTGGGAGAAGGCAGAGGACTTGTTGGCATGGAGAGGGTTAGCCGGGTTCTACAGCAAAGAAGAAATTATAGAGCAAAAACAAAAAATGGGGGCCAAGAGGGGAGGGGAAGTAAATGTCCAGTCTGGGCACATAAAAAACCTGGGTGAAACATATGGCCCAATGGCGATGGCTCCTGGCGGCCACCTATATGAGAATAGAGTTGAGTACGGAGAACGAGGTGGCGCAGCAGCTATGGAAATGGGTGTTGGCATACACGCAATAAGCCCAGAAGAAAAATCTCTAATGGCAAAAAAGTTTTACGCCGAGGGAAAAGGTCTTGCAGCTATAACAGAAGAAGAAAGAAAAATAAACGCATTGAAGGGCGGGATTGCCCTGCACGAGAAATACCCAAACATAATCTCCGATCGGAATAAACAAAAATGGGGATGCCCCGAATGCGAATACGTAAATATAGCCCGTCATGTAAACTCGCACATGGCAGAAACACACGATTTACCTAAAACCGCCAAACTCAAAATGGTAGGGTAAAACCTAATATAATGCCTCCGTCCAGCAATGCGGAAAGATTCTATCTCGAATGAAGCCCTTGAAAAGGCCCTGTTAATTTACGCCGAGCACGGCCACAAAACTGAAGACTGGTCTTTCTCTCACCCACCCACCGACTACAAGAGAGGAACAGTAGAGGAACCCGAACACACCTCCTCGCTAAAACAAGCCTTCAACGAGTTGCTGCCAGCAAACGTAATGCAGGGCGACAAGTACGAGAATCTGGAGAAGCAAGCGGAAGCCCTCAATCTTCGCATCGATCAACAACAAGATAAACTTCGAATCTGTCGCCTGCGCGGGAATTTCGCCGAGTTTCATCGTTGTATGAAGGAGATGCAAGAGATGATTAAGGAGAAGGAGCGACTGGACGCTAAAATGGCCGTGGCTGCTCCTGGCGGTAATGCAGGCCAGAAACAGATGGCTGATTATAACAGAACTTATGAGCAAGAAACTTCATACTCTGAAATGGAAGATATCGGTGCCCAGATTGCAGCTCTTGAAGAAGCAATGAAGATCTATTTGGCTGAGTGAGGGTAAGAGTGTAGCAACGTGTCATTACACGCTACACCACCTGCTCTTTAGCACATGTCTTCTGCCGTAAAGTTAATTTTTAAGCGTTCGAGTCTCCTTGGTAAGAGGCCAACGGGAGCGAACCTGAGCCCCGGAGAAATCGGTCTCAATACGAATTCGAATGATGCTGGACTCTTTTTCGAAGTCAACGACGGCAGTGTAGTTAAAGCAGGTCCTACAGCGTATCTCCCTGAGGCCCCAACTCAGACGCCCGCCCTGGGTGAGTTGTGGGTAGACTCCGACACCAAGGGATTAAGCATCGGCACCGCTGGACAAGAGTGGCAAAAAGTTGCCGCACCTTACCTCGGGGGCACAAATGGCCTCACAGTGTTTGTAGCGCCGGAATACGCAAACTCTTCTGACTCCCTGTCAAACGACGGTCAAACTGTACCGTTCGTAACCATAAACCGAGCCATCCTCGAAGTTACAAAATATATCATTCAAGACACGCTCAGCGGTCTTTCCCTAGGTAACAACCGTTATCTGATTGTGTTGGCACCTGGGCGCCACTGTGTGGTTAACGCCCCCGGAGCAACGTTAGCAAATTTCTCAATCAATTTTAACAACCCTTACCAGGATGTAACTCAGGAGAAACTAAGTGAGTTCAATCCTGATCAACTCGGCGGTTTAATCCTCCCCCGAGGCGTGTCGATCATCGGATTGGACCTTAAAAAGTGTGAAATCCATCCGACTTACGTCCCCAAGTACACTCACCCTGCGTTTCCACCGAACTACCAGCAAGAGCCGAATGGACCGGTCTATACGAACCAACCGAGGTCGTCTGTCTTCCGGTGGTCAGGTAACACGTACGTGTCCAACTTTACGGGTCTCGACAAGATTGATTCCCGCATCGTTGACCGAGTGACCGCTCAAGCAGAAACGAACTGGGCTGTTTTTAACACCGATCGCCCCCATGGCCTCGGGTTCAACGACTTTGTTGAAGTTGACTATAGTTTCCCCACTGATGCAACAAGTGCTTCGTTTAACGGCGGCGCCTGCTACGCATACCCACTCAGCGCATTTCAGTTTGTTCTTTCTACTGGATCATGGGGAAGCTCATCCGAAGTCCCCGTACTTGTTTCGGAGCTCCCTACTTCCTATTTCTCTCCTTCGGACATTTCTGACCCCAAGTTTCAAGTTAGCAATATCTATCCCTATTACGTTCCTGCCGACGGAGAATCATACGGTCTCTCTTCCTACTCCCACCACCGCCTCAGCATTATCAAAAACGCCTCACTTTCTCAACTCAATGAGTTCTACACGAAAGTGCAAAAGGCTTTTCCGGCATTCTTTGGGGGACAAGTCAACCCTAATCTCGTGTCGCCAGCCGAGTATGAGATTGTCGCACCAGCTTCTCTAGATTACCCGAACAACGTTTCTTCTAACAGTACGGACAACTCGTCCCCATATGAAAACGTGGTCAACCATCGGTCTGACTATGGCATGGCGAATGGGGATTACGAAGGGGATCTCGTCAGCGGATTCAAGTCGGTTATCGTTAGCTCAGCCACAGCGGTAGTTCTTCAAAAAGACCCCGTAGCTTATCAGATTTACTCAACTCAAAGCCAAAACTGGATTCAGCTTACTCAGTTCACTCAACAGCAACTGGGTTTATCGTCTCCGACTGCTGTACCGGTCGCACCGCAATTGCAGAATCTGAATGACGCCCCCATTCCAAACATCCGTTATTTCTACACCACCCTTACTCACACACCTGAAAGCGGTGGTGGGAAAAGCATTGGTATTGCTGACCCTGATAATGATTTCCGGCACTTTGGTTTCCGCATCAGCGGTTCCAACTCTTACATACAAGCTCAATCTACTTACACAATTGGCGCGGCGATCGCCTGCTGGGCAAGGTATGGCGCCATCTTCTCTCTCACAAACGCAACCACCAACTTTGGGTCGGTAGCGTTTCAGTCAGACGGATTCGCAGGAATGGGGACACTCGGGGGCGCCAATACCGTCAACAAGGGTTTCCTGCAAGAAGGCATTGTCCTTCCTCTCGAACTGCTAGAGAGTTCAGTTGTTTCAGACGAACAAAAGCGGATTCTTTACCTCGGTAGCCAGGTAATGTTCGTGGGGCCGGATCCTAATGACCCGAGCGTTCAACTCATTTATTTGCGTCGCCCGTTTGACCCGGCTTCTATTCTACCTTTCTCCCTCAAACCGGGGTCTGCCGTATTCGTGGCGGATGAAATTTGCACCTACCGAGCATTCTTTGTAACTGACGGTACTCCCACTTGCATCCTAAGTGGGGACTCAAATCAGAATCCTTACTCAGAAGGGGGAGCAATCCTTCGAGTCCGTATTTCAGACTCAACAGTGCCTTCCGGATTGTCTACAACGTTAGACATCCCGTATATTCGCAGGTACGTTGACCCTCGCAGCGCATCCGAACGGTCTTACGGTTTCTCAATTCGTTCAACAAACCCCACTTCTCAAGCTCCCCAGCTCGGGTCTGTCCTGCGCCTGAACCAAACCGGGCAATCTTTGTCGGACACAATCAAACGCAACTTCCAGTTTGACCCCGGCCAGTACGGCGGAATCTCCCAAGTTTTTACAGTTGATTTAGTTGAGACTGAACAATATTCAAACTCAGCCAATTTTAACTATAAAATCTCCGACTCAAACCAGGCAACAAACTATGTTGTCTACGCGTCGCTAACTGATGCAAGCACTCC
>Ga0208721_1000075_pt1 | contig 22030 bp, 18 predicted proteins | sample LakMenEpi17Aug10_FD_150705 | JGI IMG/M metagenome (GOLD analysis project Ga0208721, IMG submission 150705) | Freshwater microbial communities from Lake Mendota, WI - 17AUG2010 deep hole epilimnion (SPAdes) | ecosystem: Environmental > Aquatic > Freshwater > Lentic | place: Lake Mendota, Madison... | reverse complement strand
CCTGGGACAGGCAGATCCTGGGACAGGCAGATCCTGGGACAGGCAGATCCTGGGACAGGCAGATCGCGGGACAGGCCCGATCGATCATTCCCGAACCGTTCCGGGCGGCAGCTTCGCCTACGGGCTGTTGGTCAGCGGCCGGCCGACGAGCCCGACATCGGTGGCCCGAACCAGCAGGTAGGTGTTGCGGCCGTCCGCCACCGTCACGCTCTGCTCCACGGCTTGCCCCAGCGGCTGGCCGTGGCGGTCGAGCGGCTGGACGAGCATCGCGTGCGCACCGACGGGCATCTCCAGACGGAGCACCTGGATCCGGTCGGGGAGCAGGGTCCAGCAACGCGTGTCGGCATTTTCCGTCGCCTCCCAGGCGACGCCCGCCACGTCGAGGGCCAGCGACGGCAGCCCCCCGCGCATGCCGAGCCCCTGCTTCATGCCGTAGATCGTCCCCTTCTTGCCGGTGCGCCGGGCCAGCGCCCGGGCAACGATGAAGGGCAAGACGGCCTCCTGCTGCCGGAGTGCCATCTGCGAGATGTCGGTGATCGTTTCCGTCTGTCCCGCCACCCGCCCGCCGACCGCCACCTGCACGCTTCCCGCGTCGCCCGGCGCCGCAACGATCCGCGGCACCTTGATCGGCGCGATCGTGGGAGGCAGCGTCGTTCCCAGCTGCGCGCTCAGGATCTGATCGGCGATCAGGAGCGCGGTGCTCGTCGGCATCTCCTCGACCTCGGTCTTGAACGGACCGTGACCGACCAGCGCGAAGACGTGCACCACGCCGTGGCCGCGGCGCGAGTGGCTGCCCCCGGCCGCCCGGGCGAGGTGATTCCGTCCCGGCTGGAATTCGGGCTGCCAGTCCACGACGAGCTGGAAATTTCGGGCAGCGTCGTCGTAGTCGCGATGGGTCTCCTCGCGGAGCAGGCCGCGGAGGTACGGGGCGAGCGCCACCTGCTGGTAGGCGGCCTTGGGATTCGTGCCGTCGGGGCGGGCCGCGGTCGCCACGATCCGCCGCTGCGTGTCGATCACCTGCAGGCTGTACGCCTCGGCGTCGTCGCCGTCCTGCACGAGGTTGGCGAGGGCGAGCAGCGCCCGCAGGAGCACCTTTTCATGGTCTTCGCCGCGGTACGACCGGGCTTCATCGTCGCTGAGCATGCTCCAGGCATTTTCAGCCGGGCTCTCCTCCTCGAGATGATCGAAGCTGTCGCGGACCCGGCGCAGCGTCCGTTCGGCGTCGGCCGGCCGGCCCGCCGCGAGCGTCACCATGGCCCGGTCGAGGAGCAGCAGGTCCTCGTCGGCCGAGCGGCGTTCGAGTTCGTCGGCAAGCAGCCGGTCGGCCTCGGCGATGTCGCCCCTCTGGAACGCGGCCCGCACCGGCTGCAGGCGGATCATGTGGGTCGCGCAGCCGGGCAGGGAGATGACCGCGGCGAGGATGACCAGGCTGGCACGCCGCCGCCCGAACGGCAGGCAGCGCGTCACGGCGGCGACGAGACGCCGACTGCTCCTCGACCATTCGCCTCTCCCGGCTCCCCGGCGGACCCGTGGCGACAGGACGGACGCCCACACGCCGAAACCGCCTGCCCGCGGACGGATCATGGCGCCAGCGGAGAGGTGGCCCGCCAACGGCTCAGGCGGCTGTGATGGTAGCCCTTGCTCAACTCGGCCGACTGTTTGTCGTAGGTGCCGGTTCCGACCTCGACCAGTTCCAGCGTGAGCACGTAGTCGCGCTGGTAGTCGCGGTTCTCCCGCGTGGTTCCCGAGGTGATCGTGGCGTAGAGCAGGTAGTCGATCGGCTGACCCTGCTGTTCCATGTGAGCGGTGAACGCCCGCATGTGCTCGGGCACGAGCAACTGGTCGGGCCGCAGGCGGGTGTCCCTGAGACCGGCATCGACGAAACGACGATTGACCGACTGGAAGACGTTCGATTCGAGGATCCGGCCGTCGATCGACTGGTAGATCTGCTCCTTGAAATCGCCGATCTCCTCGGCACTCTTGTTTTCGACCCCCACGAAGCAGATCCGTCGGGCCGGCTGGGGCAGCGGTTCGGTACCCGGCGCATACGACACCTGCTGCACGGCCGTCTCGACGTGCCGGGCGAGGAGTTTCGCGACCGCGTCGTTCACCAGCGGCGTGAAGGTTTCCTGGCCTGCCTGGTGGCTGCCGATCATGGCACTCTCGCCGGGCCTCATGACGCGGGCGAACTGCATGCCGCGACAGCCGGCCGCGAGGATGGCGAGGGGTGATGCCGCGAGCCCGCGCAGCAGGATCGTGCGCCGGCCGGGTCGATTCACGAAGCTCATGATTCGTCTCCCTCTCGCCTGCGGGGGCGGAGAGAATAACGGCGCGGGCCGGGACGGACGAGAGCAGTTTGCCGGACCTGGAACGGGTGTTTTCCCCGTTCTGCCCGGCCGGGGTAGGCTGCCCGTCATGAACCGGATCGTCACGCTGACCACCGACTTCGGCACCGGCTCCGGCTACGTCGCCGAGCTCAAGGCCCGGCTGCTCCACGCCCGCGCGGCGTTCACGCTCATCGACATCGCCCACGACCTGCCGGCCCACGACGTCCGCGCGGCGGCCCGGCTCGTCGGCCAGACCTGCCCGGCATTTCCGCCCGGCACGCTGCACCTGTGCGTCGTCGATCCCGGCGTCGGGACATCCCGGCAGCTGGTGTGGGCGGAGATCGCCGGCCAGCAGTTTCTCGCCCCGGACAACGGCCTGCTCTCCTGGGCGCTCTCCCGCGCCCCGCTCAACGCGGCCCGTGCAATCGCCGTCCCTGCCGGTGCCGCGGCCACGTTCCACGGCCGCGACGTGCTCGCACCCGCCGCCGTGCGGCTCCTCGACGGCGCGCCGCCGGAGACGCTCGGGCCCTCGGTCGCCGATCTCGTCCGCCTCGCCTGGCCGGAGCCGCACGAGACCGCTGCGGGACTCGCGGGCGAGGTGCTCCACGTCGATGCGTTCGGCAACCTCGTCACGAACCTGCCCGCGGAACTCTGGCCGCGGGTCGTCGCGGCCGGGCGACTGCGAATCGGCGACCACGACCTCACGACGCTTGTCCGCACCTACGGCGACGCCGCGCCGGGCACGCCGGTGGTGCTGGTCGGATCACAGGGCTTCATCGAGGCGGCGATCGTCGCGGGCCGGGCCGACACGCAGCTCAGCGCCCGCCTCGGCAGCCGCGTCCTGATCATGGACCGCGGGCCGGGCTGATCCGGCGCCGGGCCGCGGTGTAGACTGGGGTCATGCTCAGCAAGGAAACCCTCGACGCGTATCGACGGATGACGCCCGGCGAGCGGCTCGCGCTCACGTTCGAGATGATCCGGGAGAACACGCCCTATCTGCTGGCCGGCACGCCCGGCGTCGTCGATCGAAGGTTCGCGCTCCTCCAGCGCGAGAACGATCTGCGGAACGCGCGTCTGCTCGCGTCGCTCCAGCGATTGAGGCCTCTGACCGCCGGCCGATCATGACCGACTTGACGACCGTCATCCACGATCTGGTCGCTGTGTTCGACCGACTCGGACTGCCGTACGCGATCATGGGCGGCATCGCCGTCCGGGCGCACGGCATCCCGCGTCCGACTTACGATGTCGACTTCACTCTCGCCGTTCCCCGTGACCGACTGGAAGCGATGTTCGCGGCGATCACCGAACGCGGCTACAGCGTGCCCGAGCAATACACACGCGGCTGTGTCGACAGCGTCGGCGGCATGCCGCTGGTGAAAGTCAGGCTGTTTTTGGACGGCCGGGCCGTCGATGCGGACATCTTCATCGCCGAGACCGACTTTCAGCGGGAGGTCATCGCGCGGCACGTCACGGCGGATGTGGAAGGCCGGTCCGTCAAACTCGTCTCGGCCGAGGACCTGATCCTCTTCAAGTTGATCGCGTCGCGGCCTCGCGACCTGATCGACATCCAGGACGTCCTGTTCACGCAGGGCGAACTCGACGAGCCCTACCTGCGCCGCTGGGCCGGGCCGCTCGGCGTCGAGAAGCAGCTCGACGAGGTGCTCGCCGCCCGCGAGTGACGCCGCCTCAGCCGCTACACTCTCGGCATGAGCCCTTCCGCCCCCGGCAACCGCATCCCCAACGCCGACCCGACCCCGTCGGCCGCCGACCCGCGTCTGTCGGCCACGGGAACGTCCCCGGTCGCCGACCTGCTCGCCGACTGGGATCGGCGGCACGTCTGGCACGCGTTCACGCAGATGCAGGAGTACGAGCCGCTGCTCATCGAGTCGGGGCAGGGGGCGTGGCTCGTGGACACGGCCGGCAACCGCTACCTCGACGGCTCGGCGAGCATGTGGTGCAACGTCCACGGCCATCGCCACCCGCGGCTCGACGCCGCGCTCGCCGCCCAGGCGGCGAAGGTGGCCCACACCACGAACCTCGGGCTCTCGAACCCGACGACGGTGGAGTTTGCCCGCCGTTTGGTCGAGGTCGCGCCCCCCGGCATGGAGAAGGTGTTTTTTTCCGGGGACGGATCGAGCGCGGTCGAGGCGGCCCTGAAGATCGCCTTCCAATACTGGCGGCAGGCGCAGCGGCCGGAGCCTGACCGGACCCGGTTCGTCGCCATCGGCGAGGCGTATCACGGCGACACGCTCGGCGCCATCGGCGTGGGGGGCGTGGACCGGTTCACGTCGCTCTTCGCCCCGCTGACGTTCGCGGCGCTCCGGCTGCCGTCCCCTGGCGGCCCCTGCCCGGCGACGGGCCGGCCGGCGCCGACGCTCGAGGAATCGCTCGCCGCGCTCGAGCGACTCCTCGACGAGCATCGGGGCACGATCGCGGCTCTCGTCATGGAGCCGCTCGTGCAGATGGCCGCCGGGATCTACGTCCATCCCCCCGGCTTCCTGCGCGGCGTCCGGGAAATCACCGCCCGGCACGGCGTCCTGCTGATTCTCGACGAGGTCGCGACCGGCTTCGGCCGCACGGGCACGCTCTTCGCCTCCGAGCAGGAGCAGGTCACCCCCGATTTTCTTTGCCTGGCGAAGGGGCTCACGGCGGGCTACCTGCCGATGGCGGCCACGCTCACGACCGAGCGGATCTGGGACGCGTTCCTCGGGCCGCACGGCGACCGGCGGACATTTTTTCACGGCCACACCTACGGCGGCAATCCGCTGGCCGCGGCCGTGGGGCTGGCGTCGCTCGACGTCTTTCGCGAGGACCGCGTGCTCGAGTCGCTGCCGCCCAAGATCGCCCGGTTGCGCGAGCATGCCGCACGGCTCGGCCGGCTCGACCATGTGGGCGCCGTCCGCCAGTGCGGCCTCGTGGCCGGCCTCGAACTCGTGGCCGACAAGGCGGCGGGCCGGCCCTATGCCTGGCAGGAGAGACGCGGCACCCGCGCCTGCCTGGCGGCCCGGCAGCACGGGGCCTTGCTCCGTCAACTCGGCGACGTGGTCGTGATCATGCCCCCCCTGTGCGTGACGCTCGACGAGATCGACCAGCTCGCCGCCGCGGCCGAGGCCGGGATCCGCGCCGCCACGGCCGGGACGTGAGCCGGGGGCTGGGTCGTGATCGACGGCCACACTGCGGCGCGGCTGCGGTTGGCTGCGTTCACGTGAGCATCTTGTCGTCACATAAGGTGATGCTAAGATGCTTTCATGAGGACGACCGTCACGCTCGACCCGGACACCGCGGCCCTGCTGCGCAAGGAAGTCGCCCGGCGGCACGTCAGTTTCAAGCAGGTCATCAACGATGCGATACGCCGCGGGCTCGCCGGCCTCGGCCCGCGCAAACGGCAGTCGGTCGAGGTGCTAGCCTTTCGGTCGGCCTACCAGCCCGGCGTTGACCGGCGGCGACTGCAGCAGATGGCCGACGAGATCGAGGCCGACCGCGATGCCGATCGGGCGATGCGGCGGTCATGATCATTCCCGACGCCAACCTGATCATCTACGCACACAATCAGGCGGATCCGGAACACGCCGCGGCCAGGGCCTGGTGGAAGGGGCTCCTGGCCGGCGACGCCGACGTCGGAATCCCGGTCGTCGTGATCCTGGCCTTTCTTCGGCTGACGACGTCCACGCGCATCCTCGCCCATCCCCTGTCGGTGGACGACAGTTGCCGCCGGGTCGAACGCTGGTTCACGGCACGGCCGGTGAGACTGATCTCACCCGGGGAGGGCCACCTCGCGGCCCTGTTGCAATGCCTGCGATCCGTCGGCGTCGGCGGAGCCCTGACCACCGACGCCCACATTGCCGCACTGGCGATCGAATATCGGGCCGAGGTCCACACCTCGGACCTCGATTTCGGTCGCTTCCCCGGTGTTCGTTGGCGAAATCCCCTCGCCGTCTGAGGATCGCCCGCGGCCGACGACGATCGCATGCTCTGGCGCGTCGAACAGGTTGGTGAGGAAGTGCGGCAGGGCAGGGCGGGGATGCCGGTTTTCGGGGCCGGATTGGAGCCGGAGCGGGCGCGCGATTGTCGGCCCCGGCACCGCCGGCTAGACTTCCCTCGTCAGGAGAGAGTCGCAAGACCGCCGAAGGCTGAACGCTCAGGCAAAAGGACTGACACCACCCACTGTTGGAGAGTGCCCCGGGCCGGAAGGCCCGTGGCCACCGAAGGGGCAAGCCTCGGCCGCCGGCCGCGGTGAATCTCTCAGGTTCCAGGACAACAGGGTTCCGGGCTCCGGCTCCGCCGGCGCCAGTGCATCGGGAGCCCTATCATGTCCGACCTGCTCACGGCCCGCCGGGCCGAGTCCTCCTCCGCGGCCGCCGATCGTCCCGCCCCCGCAGCGCGGGCCGATCACGCTCTTCCATCCGAGTTCGAGGCCCGGCACATCGGCCTCTCCGCCGCCGACGAGCGGCAGATGCTCGACGTCTGCGGCGCGGCCTCGCTGCCCGCGCTGATCGCTGAGATCGTGCCGGAGAGCATCGCCCGGCACGACCGGATGGACCTCCCCGCCGCAGCCACCGAGGCGGCGGCGCTCGAGGAACTGAAGGGGATCGCGGCCCGCAACCGGCTCCTCAAGAGCTTCATCGGCCAGGGCTACCACGGCACCCACACGCCGGGAGTGATCCTGCGGAACATCCTGGAGAATCCCGCCTGGTACACGGCCTACACGCCCTACCAGGCCGAGATCAGCCAGGGCCGGATGGAGGCGCTCGTCAACTTCCAAACCATGGTCTGCGACCTCACCGGCATGCCGATCGCCAACGCGTCGATGCTCGACGAGGCCACCGCCGCCGCCGAGGCGATGACGCTCGCTCGCCGGTCAGCCGCGGCGAAGAGCCCGGTGTTTCTCGCCGACCGACGCTGCCACCCGCAGACGCTCGAGGTGCTCGCCACCCGTGCCCGACCGCTGGGCATCGAACTCGTCGTCGGCGACGTCGCCAGCCTGATCGAGAGCCACGACTGCTTCGGCGCCCTCGTCCAGTATCCGGCCACCGACGGCGGCCTCGACGACCGGCGCGGCCTCGCCGAGATGGTCCACGCCCGGCAGGCGCTGCTCTGCGTCGCCGCCGATCCGCTGGCCCTCGTGCTCCTCGCGCCCCCGGGGGAGTGGGGCGCCGACATCGTCGTCGGCAGCACGCAGCGGTTCGGGATGCCGATGGGCTGCGGCGGCCCGCATGCCGCCTACCTCGCCTGCCGCGACGAACTGAAGCGGTCGCTGCCGGGCCGGCTCGTCGGCGTGAGCATCGACGCCCATGGCGGGCCGGCCTACCGGCTCGCCCTCCAGACCCGCGAGCAGCACATCCGGCGCGAGAAGGCGACCTCCAACATCTGCACGGCGCAGGTCCTGCCCGCGGTGGTGGCGAGCATGTACGCGGTCTACCACGGCCCCGCCGGCCTGACGCGGATCGCGGAGCGGGTGACGCGGCTGACGGCGACCCTCGCGGCCGGCCTCGGCCGGCTCGGCGTCCGCCTGCGCCATGCACAGGCCTTCGACACGCTGAGCCTCGACACAGGCGACCAAACCGCGGCCCTCGCGGCCCGGGCCCGCGACGCGGGCATGAACCTGCGGACGCTCGACGCCGGCACGCTGGCGATCACCCTCGACGAGACCACGACCCGTGACGACGTCGCGCGGCTGTGGGGCGTGTTCGCGGCCGCCGGGCAGCCGCTCCCGGACATCGCCGCCGTCGAGCGGGAGGCCGCGCCCCTGATCCCAGCGGCCCTGCGCCGGTCGAGCACGTTCCTCATCCATCCTGTGTTCCACGCGCACCACTCCGAGACGGCGATGCTGCGGTACATCCGCTCCCTCTCCGACAAGGACCTGGCGCTCGACCGAAGCATGATCCCGCTCGGCAGCTGCACGATGAAGCTCAACGCCACGAGCGAGATGATCCCGATCACGTGGCCCGAGTTCGCCCACGTGCACCCCTTCGCGCCGGCCGACCAGCGGCAGGGCTACGCGGAGCTCGAGGCGCTCCTGCGCCGCTGGCTGACGGCCGCGACCGGCTACGCCGGGATCAGCCTCCAGCCCAATGCCGGCAGCCAGGGGGAATACGCCGGCCTGTTGGCGATCCAGGCCTGGCAGCGGTCGCGCGGCCAGGGGCAGCGCGACGTGTGCATCATCCCGGCCAGCGCCCACGGCACCAATCCGGCGAGCGCCCAGATGGTCGGCATGCAGGTCGTGGTCACCGGCTGCGATGCCCAGGGCAACGTCGATCTGGCCGAGCTCGGGGAAAAGTGCCGGCAGCACGCCGATCGGCTGGCCGCGGTGATGATCACCTACCCGAGCACGCACGGCGTCTTCGAGACGTCGATCCGCGAGCTCTGCGACATCGTCCACCGGCACGGCGGCCGGGTGTACGTGGACGGGGCCAACATGAACGCCCTCGTCGGCCTCGCGGCCCCGGGCCGGTTCGGCGGCGACGTCAGCCACCTGAACCTCCACAAGACGTTCTGCATCCCGCACGGCGGCGGCGGCCCGGGCGTGGGCCCGGTGTGCGTGGTCGAGGACCTCGTGCCGTTCCTCCCCGGGCATGTTGCCGGCGGCCTGCCGCCGAGTGACGTCGGCGCCGTGTCGGCCGCGCCGCTGGGCAACGCCGCGGTGCTGCCGATCAGCTGGATGTATTGCCGGATGATGGGCGCCGAGGGGCTCGTGCACGCGACGGAGGCGGCGATCCTCGCGGCCAACTACGTGAGCGTCCGGCTCCGCGGCCACTTCCCCACGCTCTACGCCGGCGCCGGCGGCCGCGTGGCCCACGAGTGCATCCTCGACCTCCGGCCGCTCAAGGAGACCAGCGGCGTCACGGCCGAGGACGTGGCCAAGCGGCTCATCGACTACGGCTTCCACGCCCCGACCTTGAGCTTCCCGGTGCCGGGCACGCTGATGGTCGAGCCCACGGAGAGCGAGCCGCTCGCCGAGCTCGACCGGTTCGTGGAGGCGATGGTCGCGATCCGCGCGGAGATCGCCCGGATCGAGGTGGGGGAGTGGCCGCAGGACGACAACCCGCTCAAGCACGCTCCGCACACCGCGGCCACGGTGGCCGGCAACGAGTGGCCGCACCCGTATCCGCGCGAGACCGCCGCCTTCCCGGTGGCAGCCCTGCGCCGGTCGAAGTACTGGCCGCCGGTGGGCCGGGTGGACAACGTCCACGGCGACCGCAACCTGTTCTGCAGCTGCGTGCCGCTGGCCGCCTGGGACGAGCCGGTCGCCGCGCCCCGCCCGCGCTGAAAGCCTGGCACGCCACGTGGGTGGCCTCGGCCGCGGGCATGAGCCGACGCGACGTCACTGCTCACGTGATGGTACGGTCCCGTCATGGACGCCAGCCCCTTGCTCGTGCGGCTGCTCACCGCGCTCGACCGGCACAAACTCGAGGCCGTGCTCCCGGTGCTGGAGCAGACACGCAAAGCCCTCAACAGCCCGCCGCGCCGCGCTGGCCGCAATCGGCGCGGAGAGCGACCGGCAGCTGGAGACGCTCATCCGCCGACGGCTGGCACTGCCGATTGAGAGGCAGATGAACTTCCTGCGGAAGCGGCTGCCCGGCGGCGGCAGCTGCCTGTGAGGGGTTGTACTTTCCCGGATCGGGTCCGCCAGGGGATTCGATCGACGGCGGCGGGCCGCACGAGAAACCGGCCCTGCCGGCGACGCCGTGACCGGGCTCACCCGAGGCTCGTGAGGATTTACGAGAACGCGGGGCATCAGCCCGCAAACACTTCCAAGCGGCCGTTGGACCCAAGTCCGACGGCCGCTGCCCTTTTGGAAAACTCGTCGAGCGCCCGCCGGCCCGTGGCTCCGAGGTCCATGGTCCACTCGTTCACGTACAGTTCGACGTGCCGCATGATCACGTCGTCTTCCTGCTCGCGGGCATGGGCCCGCATCGTCGGCAGGGCCGCCGCGGGATCGGCGAGCGCGAGCCGGAGCGAGTCGTGGATCACGCCCTGCACGGCGGCGATCGTGCGGTCGTCGAGCCGCCGGCTGGCCAGGATCCCGCCGAGCGGCAGCGGGCACTTTGTCTCTGCCTCCCAGCGCGACCCCAGGTCCTCCACGAGCGAAAGCCCGTGCCGCTGCCAGGTGAACCGTCCCTCGTGAATGCAGACCCCGAAGTCGGCCCGGCCCGCCACGAGCGCCGGCATGATCTCGGAAAAGACGACATGCTCCACGCGGGCCGTGCCCGGATAAAAGACGGCGCTCAGGAGCGCGGCGGTCGTGTGCCGCCCCGGGCAGAGCGTGAGCTGGTCGGGGCCCGTGGGAACCGTGCCCGGCCGGGCCGCCAGGAGCAGGGGGCCGACGCCGAAGCCGAGCGCCGAGCCGCTCGGCAGGACGACGTGGTCGGCGGCCACGTGCAGGGCGGCATGAAAGCTCGCCTTGGCGACGTCGAAGTCGCCGCGAAACAGCCCCTCGTTGAGCTGCTCGATGTCGAGCAGCCGCACGTCGAAGTCGAGGCCGCGCCGATCGACGGCGCCGGTGAGCAGGCCGTGGAAAGCGAACGTGTCGTTCGGGCAGGTCGAGATGCCGAGGCGAATGGTCCGGCCCATCTATGCCTCCGCGAGGAATTCATGCGCGAGCGCCGCCGCGGCCGCCAGCGCCTCGGCCGTCGCCCAGCGGGCCTTGTCGCGATCGCCGGCGACGTTCGAGATGCCGCGAATGATCGCACAGGGCACGCCGTGAAGCCGGCAGGCCAAGGCCACGCCGAATCCCTCCATGTCTTCGGCCACGGCGGCGGGAAACAGCCGGCGGCGCTCGGCGACGTCGGCGGCGGAGCCCGACGCCGCGCAGACCGTGAGCAAGAGCGGGCCGGCGTCGCCCGCGACGCCCGGCGCGTCGAGGGGGATCGTGTCGCCGATCGGCGGCGAGCCGTCGTCGCCGGGCCAGTGCGGCCAGCCGAGGGCGCCGGCCGGGGCAAAATCGGCGGCCGAGCCCGCGCCGATGCCGTGGCAGGCGACGGCAGCGAATCGCCGCGCGCTGCCGGGCGAAAGCCGGGCGTCGATCGCCCCGGCGATGCCCACGAGGAGCACGCGGTCGGGCCGGTCGCGGGCCAACAGTGTGGCCGTGCGGGCCGCGGCCGCCACGGGGCCGAAGCCGCAGAGTTCGAGGCGGTCGGCAGCCAGGCACGACGGCCCGAGGTCCGCCCGCAGCCGGCTGCGCTCCAGTTCCGTCGGGACGAGAATGAGGGTTTTCGTGTCGTGGCTCACAGCCGTACTATAGGCGGAAATTCCTCGTCGTCCTCCCGTGCGCTGGTGCGCATCGCGCGGATGGCAAGCCCATGTTGGCCATGGTCGCGCACGCCGCCGTCCGATCGACGCTCTGGTTCGCCCTGGCCGCATGTGCGGCGCTGGCCGCCGCCGCGCCGCCAAACGTCGTGCTCATCGTCTCCGACGACCAGCACTGGGGCGACTACGGATTCATGGGGCATGCAACTCTCCGCACGCCCAACCTCGACCGGCTCGCCCGGGAAAGCCTCGTCTTTCCGCGCGGCTCCGTGCCGAGCAGCCTGTGCTGCCCCAGCCTGGCCAGCCTGATCACCGGCCGCTACCCGCACGAGCACGGCATCGTGGGCAACGACCCGCCGGAGCATGCCGGCCAACCCCGCGAGTCGCCCGCGGGCAGAGAGGCGTTCGCAGCCGGCCGCGAACGGATGAACCGGATGCTGGAGGCCTTCCCGACGCTGCCGGCCGCGCTCGGCAAGGCGGGCTATCGCTCGCTGCAGACGGGCAAGTGGTGGCAGGGGGATTTTCGGCGCGGCGGGTTCGACGCCGGCATGACGAAGGGGGCACGGCACGGCGACGACGGGCTGACGATCGGCCGCGAGACGATGCAGCCGGTCTACGACTTCGCGACCGCCTGCCGCGCGGAAGGAAAACCGTTCTTCGTCTGGTACGCGCCGATGCTGCCGCACTCCCCGTTCGACCCGCCCCGGGAACTCCTCGAGCATTACGAGTCCCGGACCGACAGCGCCCATGTGGCCCGCTACTGGGCCAACGTGGAGCGGTTCGACCGGACCGTCGGCGACCTGCTCGACTTCCTCGACCGGGAAAAACTCGCCGCCGACACGCTCGTCGTCTACGTCACCGACAACGGCTGGATCCAGGATCCCGCGCGGCAGAATTTCGCCCCCCGCTCGAAGCTCTCGCCCTACGACGGCGGCCTGCGGACGCCGATCATGCTGCGCCGGCCGGGGACGATCGCCCCGCGGTCCGACGGCGCACTCGCCAGCGCGATCGACATCATGCCGACGATCCTCGCCGCCTGCGGCGTGGCGCCCCCGGCGGGCCTGCCGGGAGTGAATCTGCTGGACGCGGAGCGAAGCAAAGCACGCACGCAGGTCTTCGGTGAGTGCTACACGCACACGATCGTCGATCTCGACGATCCCGCCCGCGGCCTGCTCTGGCGCTGGACGGTGAGGGCCGAGGCCGACGGCCGGATCTGGAAATTGATCGTCCCCACGACCGCCGACCGCGGCGGTGGCATTCCCAAGCGCGCCTGGGGCAACGTCGATGCCGAATCGCGGGCCCGCCACGCCGCGGGCACGGTGGAGCTGTTCGACGTCGCGGCCGACCCGGCGGAACGCCGCAACCTCGCGGCCGAGCAGCCGGACGTCGTCGCGAGCCTGCGGACGAGCCTCGACGCCTGGTGGCAGCCGGACGGCCCGCAGCCACGCCAGGAGCGGCGCGACTAGCGCTGCAGCCGGCGTGCTGCACGAGCGCAGGCATCACTGCACGACCGACTTGCTCCCCTCCGCGGAGCCGCCGATCGGCGCCCCCTCGGGCAGCGGCCGGCCGGCGGTCGGGATGCCGAGCCGGTAGAGCTCCTCGCGGACGCGACGATACCCGGCAAAACTGTCGGGGTAGCACCACAGCGTCACGGTCGTGTCCGGCTTGACGCCGGCGAGCACGCGCCGGAACCGGGACGTCGAGCCGAGCGCCTCGTCGATCGTCTCGCCCGTCTCGGGCGTGACCGGCTGCACGACCCACTCGCGCGAGGTCGTGAGCATCTGGCCGCGGGCCTGGTCGATGCGGACGTCGATCACGAGTTCGAGCATGAAGCCCTGCTCGGGTCCGACCCGCTGCGGCCGCGACACGAGGTCGTCGATGCGGCGCTGGTTCCGCTCGACGTGGGACTTGGCCCGCTCGAACAGCTCCTCCAGCGGGATGTAGGCGATCCGGCCGCCGGCGATGCGAAAGTGGAGCTCGTCGCCGTTGACGGTGCGGCCGATCGGCGTCGGATAGGCGAGCACCTCGCGGGTCGTGGCCGGGCGATGGGAGAGACCGTCGAGCTCCAGCCGGTAGCGCTCGATCTCCTCCTCCATGCGCCGGCGGCGGACGTCGGCCTCGGCGGCGGCCGCATGGGCCGCATCGACGCCGCGCTTCCGCTCCTCGACCACGTGCTTCGCCAGCGAGACGGCGGTCGCCAGCTGCAGCCGCGCCTCGGCGACGTGCGCCGCCGTCATGGCCACGGTCTTGGTCTGGGCCTGGAGCTGCTCGATCTCGCTCTCCGCCGAATCGACCGTGTCCTGGAGCCGCCCCACCTCGTGGTCGAGGTCGGTGGCGGCCGCGGCCGGCGCGGGGCGCGGCGCGAGCACGATCTGCCGGACGCGGGCCCCCACGACCATCACGAGGATGATGAGGATGCCGACGATGTTCGTGACGACGTCGAGAAACGAGTCCTGGCCTGCGGAACTCATCTCCTCGGGCCTGGGGCGTGGCATCGATGCGTCTCCGTCTTCTTTCCGGTGGCCGTGACGGCCGGTCAGCGTTGCAGTCCGACCGCGCCGGTGCGTTCGATCGACGGAAGCCGCTCGACCCGCTGCGGCGACTCGGCGCGGCGCGTGTCGAGGCCGCTGTCGGCGAGCAGCCGCTCCAGTTCCTCGCGTCGCCCCTCGCCCCCCGCGGAGGCCGAGAGGATCAGTTCGGGCTTCCAATACATCCGATCGCCCGCGATTCCCCAGCCGGCGACCTTGGCGTGGATCGCGGTCACGAGCGGATCGACGGCGAACACCGTCGCGCCCGGACAGGCAATCCGCGTGTCGACGCGCCGGCCGCCGTCGTCGAGGACCTGCATTTCCCGGGCCGTGCAGGCGACGCGGATCGGCCGCCGCAGCGGCACGGGCCGCTCCGCGCTGGCGAGGCTCGCCCAGTTGCTGCCGCGCTGCCCGGCCAGCGACATCGTCGCCGCGCCGCCCGACGCGCCGCCGGCCTGGGTGGAGCCGGCCGCCCCCCCGAGCCCCGCCGGCCCCTGCATGCTGCCGCCACCGCTGGCGGCGCCGCCGGCGGCAGCCGACTGGCCGGCTGCCGAGCCGGATCGTCCCGTGCCGGATCCGCCGGCGTCCGTCATGGCATCGCCGCCAGGGCCACCGGCGGCACCGGCTTGGCCGCCAGCCCCGCCGGCTTGGCCGCCGGCTGTGTTCGCATCGCCGCCACCCGACTCCGGGTTCCCCGGTTCGCCGACGCCGGGCCGCCGGGCAGCCCCGCGTGCGCCGCCGTCGGAGGCGCCGGCATAGAACCGCGAGGGGCCTGCGTACCCGCTCCCCGCGCCCTGCGGACCGGCGCCCGAGCCGCTCCCACCCGAGCCGCCGGCGCCCGAACCGCCAGTGTTGCCTCCTCCCGCGCCCTGATCTCCCTGCCCAGCGGCTCCAAGCCTGCCGTTGAGCACGTCGGCGCCGGAGGTCGCCAGACTCTCGGCCCGCTGCGCCCCCGCCCGGTCGCGCGGCGAAAACCCGCGGCCGGGCTCGGCGCCGCCGGCCTGAGCCGCCTGCTCCTCGGTCCAGTCGAATCGCGACTGATCGCCGAGCACGGTCGGTCCGCCAGCGGCGACGACCCCGCCCCGGGTGGTCGCCGCGCGGAACTGCTGCGTCGGCCGCACGGCCCGCTGGCGCCGCGACTCGCCCAGCCAGGCGATCCGCCGGCGCGACTCGTCGATCGCCCGCTGCTCCGCCTGCGCCAGCCGGGGGTCGGCCGGGGGAAACTGCAGCGTCCACTCCTCGTCGATGAACTGGTAGCCGAACTCGCTGCCCCACGACTGGATCGACTCCCGGGCCGCGTAGTAGGCCATCACGCCCGACGGCCGCACGAGCAGCAGCGGGTAGGGCTGGGCGGCGGGATCGCCGGCGTCGCCGGTCTGCGTCGCGAGGTGCTCGCGGGCCGCCCGCAGGGCGCTGGCCAGCGGATTGCCCGGACCCGGCGGCCCCTCGAAGTCGGTCGGCCCGAGCCGGATCCCTTCCGGCTGCAGGTAGACGCCGTCGAGCGAGCACTCGATGTACAGCGGCCGGCGGTGCGTGCCGTGGGCGCCCTGGTAGGGGACCACCGCATACGCCGGCGGCCTGGCCGCCGCTTCCTTGCGCGCCTTGTCGAGCGATTCCTTCGTGGACGCGAGCCGGGCCGCGAGTTCGCGATCCTTGTCCGCGGCCTGGTCGCCGGCGGCATCGGCTGCGAGTGCCGTGGCGACGCGCTCGAGGTCGGCCAGTTCGTCGGCCAGCCGGCGCGAATCGTCCTCGGCGCCGGCGAGGCGCAGCCGCTCCCGGGCCAGGTCGGCGGCCGTCCGTTCGCGCACCGCCTGCAGTTGCTCCAGCCGCCAGGCCAGTTCGTCCCGCAGGAGCCCGCGCTCCTCCGCATGGTGCCGTGCGACGGCCGCGGCCGCTTCGGCCGCGGCCCGGTCGCCCTCCCGGGCCGAGCGGCTGAAGAGGACGAGCAGAACGAGCAGCGACCCCATCGTGCACAGGAGCACGGCCAGGAACGGGAACAGCGATACCGTCGGCCCTTCGGCCGGGCGCGGGCGACTCATGCGGCCTTTCCGACGCGGTGCGCGGACCGCAGATCGATGTGCCGCTCTTCGGCGGATCCGGCCCGCACCGCCAGCAGCTGCACGGCCGCCGCCAGCGTGGCGAGGGCCTCCTCGAACCGACCCGCCGAGGCGATCGTTCCCAGATTGGCATCCAGCGACCGCTCCAGGACCGCCAGGTCGCGGGTGGCGCCGACGACCTCGCCGAGCATCCGCGTCTGGTCGTCGAGAACCTGCTGATGCCGCTCCAGGCCGCGGATCGCCGTGGCCAGCGATTCCGCCGCGTCGGTCCAGCGCTGCTCGCGACGGCTGGCATGCTCGTCGTGCACGCGGGCCAGCGCCTCGCCCCAGCGACCGAGGCTCGTGTCGAGCGACTCGGTGAGCGTCTCGCGCAGCGTCGCGGCGGCGTTGCCCAGCGCCTGCTCGAGCCCGGTCGCCGCCGTTCGCTCCAGCGCCCGCCAGGCATGCTCCTGGGCCTCGAGCAAACGCGTGCCGCCGCGCGACAGCGACTCGCCGAGCTTCGCCACGGCCAGCGCCGTGCCATCCGCGCCGGCGAGCGACTGGAACCGGCCCGCGAGCTGCTCCCACGCCGCCCGGTCGACCGCCGACAGGAGCCCCTGCTCGGAGCGGTCGACGAGGAACTGCAGGAACATCAGCACCATCGACAGGCCGAGGGCGGTCGCCGTCGTGTCGAAGGCCGTGCCCAGGCCGGCGACGACGCCCGAGATGTTCTCCAGCTGCGTGGGGGACAGGCAGGCGATGGCGACGGTGATCCCGATCACCGTGCCCAGGAAGCCCATGATCGGAATCGCCCAGATCACGAACCGCACGAGGCCGTACCCCTGCGCGGCGCGGGCGGCGTCGAGATCGGAGAGATACTTGACGTGGTCCTCGAGGCCGTCGGCGGACCCGGTCCGGACCACGAGATCGAGGGCCTCACGGAGCCGGGCCGGGAGGTAGCCACGGGCCGCATCCTCGGCCGGCAGCTGCTCCAGCAGCGCGGCCGCCTCGGCGGGATCCTGTCCGCCCGGGGGAATCGCGGCCAGGGACGTCGCGCCGAGCGATCGCCGCTGCCGGGCAATGTCGCCGGCCTTGATCGCCAGCGCCGCCAGTCCGACGCAGAACATCGCCACTTCGACGTACTCGACCCAGTGCCCGGCGAGGTAGCGGACCACGGTCGGGTCGGAGACGACGCCGCCGTGAATGAGCGCGAAGAAGGCGAAGGCCAACGCGCCGCCCCACAGCAGGGGCGAGCGGAGCAAGGCCGCGGACAGGCCGTTCATGTTCACCACGGAATGATTCCTCCAGCGACGGGCCAGCGACGCGAACTGACGCGCCGGAATGCCGCCACCGCAATCATCGGTAGCCCTTGCCCAGGCGATTCAATCCAAACATCCGGCACGACGAAAGACCGAAACCAAGCCGAGAGGCCAGGCAAGGCCGGCAAGATGGGTCGCCGGGGCCGGCCTTGCGATGGCCGGACGACGAGCGGTACAGAGAAGTGTCTCTTGGACACCACGATCGGTTCCGCCCGCGAGAGCAACGTCCACCATGCCAGACCCGTCGCCCCCGCCATCCTCCCGCTCCGCGAACCGCCCGCCGCTCGGCGCCATTGCCGCGGGATTCACGGCCTGCGTCGCCGCGCTGCTTGCCGTCTCCGGCCTGCCGGCGTCCGGACAACGGCCGGCGATCCCGGCCGGCAGCGGACAACTCGTCGTTTCCACGAGCCCGCTTCCGGACGCCCGCCATCTGGTCGTGGTGGTCGACCCGGGCACGCGGCATGCGGCCGCCTACGTCGTCGATGCCGACGGCACGCTCGCGCTGAAGAGTGCCCGCGACCTGACCTGGGACCTGATGGTGGGCGAGTTCAACGCCCAGGAACCGCGGCCGGCCGCCATCCGCAAGCTCTTGGAGGCGGGGCAGCCGCCGCGCTGAAGGCCGAAAACCGGTCCCGCCAGGCCGCTGGCGCCGGTTCCGGACCGCACGTTTCAGGGCTGCGGGTCGCGCAGGCTGCGCGATCCGTGGCGGCCGGCCGTAGAATGCGTGCGGGCGTTCCGACGAAAAGAGAGATGATCGGAAAGCCCGATCCCCGGGGATGAGCCGCCATGGCCGGAAGATTCGTGTCGTTGGAGGAAGCCGCCCGCCTGCTGGGCGTGTCCGTGGACGAGGTCAATCGCCTCGTCGATCGCAAGAAGCTGTTTCCGATGCGGGACGGTGCGACCGTCAAGTTCCGCACCGAGGACGTCGATCGCTTGGCCAGCGACCTCGGCGACGACGGGCCGCAGGGGACCGACCTGGCCCTCGATCTCGATCTCCCCGGTGCGCCAGCCATGACGGCCGCGGACCCCGACGAGATCGTGCTCGGAGAGCCTCTCGATGCGGACGACGACGGCACGCAGACGATCGTCCGCGGCGCGGCCGCCTCGGGTCCGCCATCGAGCCCGTCCCTGCCGACGGGGAGCGTGTTCGACGACCTCGGCGACGGGGAAGACGCGGACCTGTCGCTCGAGTCGCTCGGCTCGATCGTCGGCATCTCCTCGCCGTCCCTGGCGCGGCCGTCGCAGGGCGGTTCGACCGGCATCGGCCCGGGGCCCGGCGACTCGCTGGCCCTCAACATGTCGAATGTCTCGGGCAGCGGAGGCAGCAATGTCAGCTCCGGCCCGTCGCTGACGGGTGGCGGAGGGAGCAACAAGCGATCGGGGATGCTCGACAGCGGCCTGTCGCTGGAGGCGAGCGGAATCGAGAGCGGCTCGGGCGAGGAGTCGGTGATCTATCCGTCCGATGCGAGCAGCGCCTTCGGAGGCGATGAGTTCATCCTCGGCGGCGAGCCGACCGACGAGGAGAGCGCGTCGGTCGTCATCCCCACCGAGGAGACCGGGGAGTCGAGCTTCTTCGGCACGGCGATCGAGGGTGAGGGCTCGCAACTCACCAACGACGGCTCGGCGGTCGACAGCGGCTCGGTGATGCTCGGCGGAACTCCCGAGTTCACGTTCGACACCCCGTTCAGCGGCCTGCAGATCACCGGCCTCGTCTGCTGCTCGCTGCTCCTGCTCTGCGGCGGGTTCGTGGTCTTCGATCTCGTTCGCACGATCGGCTCGGCCGAGGGGCCGATGCTCGCCAACCCGGTGCTCGATCAGATCGCGGAAACCTTCGGCTGGCGTTGACGCCCGGCGATTGCTGCCCGGTGGGCTGCGGACTAGTATTCATTGCCGAGCGGAGGATGGGCCTCCACCGGCGGCCCGCCGGGTCGGGCGGTTTCACCCGGCCTGCCAGCGTGGCTCGTTTCCCCGGCCCGCGGGCGTTGTTCCCTTGGCCCCCTCCATGAATCGCTCCTCCTTTCTCAGCCACGGCCTCCTGGCAGCGGGGTTTTTCGCCGCGGTTGCCGCCGCCGGGTGTGGTGACGGCACGGCACTCCGCCCCGGCGACGTCCGCACCTACACCGTGGCGAAGGGGGCGCCGGCCGCTGCGCCGCCGCGCGAGTCGGCCGGCCCGCCCCCGGCGGCATCACCGGTTCGGTACGACGTGCCCGCCGGCTGGCAGGATCAGGGGGCCAGCGGCATGCGGCTGACCACCTTGCTGATCGGCGGTCCGGACGCCGGCCAGGAGGTGACCCTGAGCCGGGCCCGCGGCGCGCTCCGCGACAACGTCATCCGCTGGCAGAAGCAGCTCGTCGGCGAGGCCGACGCCGCGGCCGTCGCGGCGGCGGCGGACCGGGCCCTGGCGGCCGCGGAGACGGTCGACGTCGCGGGCAGGCCGGCCACGATCGTCCTCCTCGACGCCACGGGCTTTTCGGCCGCCACAGGGGCCGAGGGTCAGGCGATCCTGGCCGCGGTCATCCCGACGGGCGATGACTCGCTGTTCGTCAAGTTTCGCGGCGCTGCAGACGTGGCCGCGCGGGAGCAGGAAAACTTCCGCAGCTTCGTCGCCTCGCTCCGCTGGCAGTGATCAGACACCGGCACCCGGAGGCCGCATCCATGTCCGCAGGAAGTCTGCCGCTCAATCGCGGCATCGGCGTCGATGTCGCTCGGCCGCGATCGCGGGCCGGCACGCGTGACTCGCTGGCCTGGCAGGCTCTCCGCGCCCTCGGCTCGCTGAAGATCACCGTGGTCATGTTCCTGGCCGCGGTATTTCTTCTCTTCATCGGCACGCTCGTTCAGGACGAGAAGAACCTTCCCGACGTGAAGGCGGAGTACTTCAACAGCTGGATCGCGATCATCAGGCTCGCCGACTTCCTGCCGGTGACGATCTTCCAGGACGAGGGCTGGCGGAGGATTCCCGGCTGGTTTCCCTTTCCCGGCGGCGGCACGATCGGCCTCGTGCTCCTCGTCAACCTGATCGCCGCCAAGATCACCCGCTTCCACGTCGCCGCCTCGGGCGCCCGGCTGGCCTGGGGCAGCGGCGTGTCGATCCTCGGCGGCCTGCTGACGCTCGCCGTCATCCTCACCGGGCACGCGGGGGACGGCCTGCAGGGACAGCCGCCCGTCTCGTACGCGACCGTCTGGCGGCTGGTGCAGGGGGGGGCGCTGGCACTGGCCGTCGGCCTCGGCTGGGCGGCTGCCGACAAGGGGCAGCGTCAGCTCGTCCGCAGCGTGCTCGGCATCACGGCCGCCGCGGTCGCTGGGGTGGCCCTGGCAACGATCGTCGGCGGCGCTGCCTGGCGCATGAACGACCCGGGCCTGCGGATCATGTGGCAGTTGATTCAATCGAGCGCGGCGGCGCTGACGCTGCTCGTGGGGCTCGTGCTGGTGTTCGGCAATCGCGGCGGCAACGTCCTGATCCACGTCGCCGTCGGCCTGTTGATGCTCGGCCAGTTCGCCTTCGGCGACCGGCAGATCGAGGAGCGGATGTCGCTGGTCGAGGGGCAGACGACGAACGTCGCCTGCCGGACCGACGAGGTGGAACTCGCCGTCATCGACACCGGCGGGTCCGAGACCGACAGCGTGACGGCGATTTCCGGCCGGCTCCTCGCGGCCCGGGCGGGGGGCGCGCCGGTCAGCGTCGACGGCCTGCCGTTTGCCATCCGCGTCGTGGAGTACTTCCCGAACTCGACGATCCTCCGCGTCGGCCCGGTGGCGCCGAACCGGGCTACGACCGGCCTCGGCCGCAGCTGGCTCGCCGACCGCCGGCCGCCGGAGGGGGGCGGTTCCTCGCAGCCGAACGTCGCCTCGGCCTACGTCCAGCTCGTCGCCAAGGAGGGGGAGGCGGACCTGGGGACGTTCCTGGTCTCGCAATGGCTCAACGACTTCAGCCAGTTGAACCTGACGACGGCCGCCGACGAGTGCGACAGCCTGGCCGCGGCGGGCACCACGTGGCGGCTGCAGCTCCGCTTTCGGCGCGAGTACAAGCCATATTCCGTGTCGCTCACCGACGTCCGGCGGATCAACTATTCCGCCAGCGAAACCCCGCGCGACTACTCCTCGTACGTCACGTTCACCGACACGGCGACGAAGGCCGAGCAGCAGGGGCGGATCTGGATGAACAATCCCGTCCGCTACCGCGGCGAAACCTTCTACCAGAGCCAATATGCGATGGTCCCCGTGGGCAAGGAGGGACGCGTGGAGATGACCGGGCTGCAGGTCGTGACGAACGCCGGCTGGCTGATCCCGTACGTCGCCTGCGTCCTCGCCTTCTGGGGCATGCTCGTCCACTTCGGGGGCACGTTCCTCCGCTTCGCCGATCGCCGCGAGCGGCAGCCGGCGGCCGCTGCCGCGCCCGGCCCGCGCCGTGGCCGAAACGGGCAGCGCGCCGCGCCCGCCCCACGGGCAGTCCCGCAGCCCGGCCGCGGCCTGCTGCCGGCGGCGCTGGCCCTGGGCCTGATCGGGGCCTGCGTGCTCGCGGCCCTGCCGCGCGGCCCGCGGCCTGGGGCCGCCGACTGGCGGGCCGCCGGCAGCCT
>Ga0208721_1000074_pt1 | contig 22184 bp, 36 predicted proteins | sample LakMenEpi17Aug10_FD_150705 | JGI IMG/M metagenome (GOLD analysis project Ga0208721, IMG submission 150705) | Freshwater microbial communities from Lake Mendota, WI - 17AUG2010 deep hole epilimnion (SPAdes) | ecosystem: Environmental > Aquatic > Freshwater > Lentic | place: Lake Mendota, Madison... | reverse complement strand
CGGACCCCGCCGGCGTTCGCGAGTTCCTCGCCGAGCTGCCGGAGCCGACGTTCGCCCGGGCCGGGGCCGAGACCGTGGCGAAGGCCCAGGGGAAGGACACGTTCCTGTACCGCCCGGCCTACAAGGCCCACCAGGCCCTCTACAGCCGGCCGTGGATCGTCGAGCGGCAGGGCATCGGCGACTGTGTTTCGTGGGGCTGGGCCCACGGGATCTACGTCGCCCAGTGCGTCGACTGGGAAACCGGCCGGCTCGCGAACCCGCCCCCGTTCCCATCCACCGAGGCGATCTACGGCGGCTCGCGCGTCGAGGCCCGGGGCAAGTCGGGCGACGGCGCCGCCCCCGTCGGCGGCTGGAGCGACGGCTCCTACGGCGCGGCCGCGGCCCGCTGGGTCCGCGACTGGGGCGTCGTCTACCGCGAGCAGATCGGCGACCTCGACCTCCGGGCCTACTCCGCCGACCGGGCGAAGCAGTGGGGCGCCTACGGCTGCGGCGGCAAGGGCGACGGCGGCCGGCTGGACGGCGTCGCGAAGCGGCACCCGGCGACCCATATCGCCCTCGTGACGACCTGGGACGAGGCCGCCTCCGCGGTCGAGGCCGGCTTTCCGATCCCGGTCGCCTCGATGCAGGGATTCACGAACACCCGCAACGCCCACGGCTACGCCGCGGCTTCCGGCCAGTGGGCGCACGAGATGTGCTTCGTGGCCGTCCGCTACCAGCGGAACGGCTCGCCGTCCGACGCTCTCCTCTGCCTGAATTCCTGGGGGCCGAATTGGATCACCGGCCCGAAGTGGCCGGCAGACATGCCCGACGGATCGTTCTGGGTCGAGCGGCGTGTCGTCGAGCGGATGCTCGCCCAGGAGGACTCGTTCGCGGTCGGGTCGATCGCCGGCTTCGGCTGGCGCGACCTGCACCACGGGAACTGGATGACCCCCGCGCCGGAGGCTGGCCGATGACCGTCACGTTCACGAAGCGGCATGCGATCTACGCGGCGGCCGCGGTTCTGCTTCTGTTCTGGTTCTCGGCCCCTGCCCGTGGGCCGTTCTCGCCGGCACCGTTCATCCCGAGCCCGTTCTCGCCCCAGCCCGACCGGCCCGTCCTGCGGGTGATCGCGCGTCTCGCGAAGACGTTCCTCTGGGTGGCGCTCGTGGCCGACGGACCGCCGGCCGACGCGGCCGAGTACCAGACCGTCCGGGCCCGCGTCGGTGACGACGGGCACCAGGTCCTCGAGCATGGCAGGGGGTGGTGATGTTTTCTGGAATCTGGAACGCGTTCCTCGCGTGGCTTGTCTGGCTCTCGGCTGACCCGGCCGCGATCGACGCGGAGGCCCCGAAGGCCGCCGCCGCGGTGGCCGCCGCCCGGGCGAGCCTCGCGGTGGACGCCGCGCCGCCGGCGCCCCCGGCTCCGCCCCCGGCCCCCGGCCCGAAGCCGAAGCCGACCGGATGCCGGTGCGGATGCACGAACGGCAAGATCAAGCCCGACGGCCGGATCGAGATCCCATGCGAATGCTCGCCGGCCTGCACCTGTAAGGCGGGGAAGTGCGCCGGCGGCAAGTGCCGTCCCTGAAATCGTCCTACCGTAGGACAGCCGAAACTTTTCCGGGGGTGGTGCCGGCTGGCATTCTCGCGAGCGTCGGCCCGAACACCCCGCACGCAAGGACGCGAACCATGCCCAGCCCCAAGCTCGCTCGACTCCAGGACGAAACCGTCGCCATCGAGAACGAGATCAACGATCTCCGTTCCGTGACCCCGGCCGACGACGCCGACAAGAAGCGGATCGAGGAGCGGCTCGCCGCCCTGTCGAACCGGGCCGGCGAGATCGCAGCCGAGGCGAAGGGCGAGCGGGCCCTCGACGACAAGCTCGCCGCGCTGCGGGCCGTCCGGACCAGCGACTCCGAGCCCCGCGGCGATGAGCCGAAGGCCGACGAGCCGGCGCCCCGGTCGGACATCCGCTCCGGCATCCGGGCGTTCTCCTCGGTCAAGGCCGCGGCTCTGGTCGGCGGCTACCTCCGCCAGCTCTTCACCGGCGAGGTCCGGGCGATGGGCGAGACGAGCAGCACCTACGACGCGAAGGGGGCCGAGTACGTCATCGGCGAGCTGTTCGCGGCGATCGTGAACCGGCTCCAGTACAGCTCGGTCGCCCTCCAGCTCGCGACCGTCGTCACCCCGCGCGGGGCGAAGATCTCGTTCCCGAAGGTCGGCGACGCGACCGCGTCGTTCGTGGCCGAAGGGACGGCGACCACGGATCAGGATCTGGCGACGAGCATCGCGGACCTGACGCTCTACGAGATGCGGGCCTCGTGCGCCGTCTCGCGGGCCCTCCTCGAGGACAGCCCGATCGACGTCGCCGGCCTCGTGGCCGATCGGTTCGCCCTGGCCTACGCCCAGAAGTTCGACGCGGTCTGGCTGGGCGGCAACGCTTCCAGTCCGTCGATCACCGGCCTCGCGGCCGCCGTGGCCGGCGGGAACACCATCACCGTCGGGGCCTCGGCCGCGACGACTCTCAACAACCTTGCCGACGTCGTCGGCAAGGTGGACGAGACCGTGATGGGCACCGCCTCCTGGGTGGTGTCGAAGGCCGGCTGGGTGGACCTGATGAAGCTTTGGTCGTCCCAGCAGACGACCACGACCGTGGGCGGCGGGCGGATCGTGCCGACTGTCTTCGGTGCCCCGGTGTACCTCGTCAAGGGTTTGCCCTCGACGACGCTCGCCCTGTACGGCGATTTCATGATGGCTTCGGCTGTCGGCGTGAAGGACGGCGGCCTGGAGATCGAGGCCGGCCGCGAGATCCTGATGCGGAACCGCCAGGTTCTCTACGTCGCGAATACCCGGTTCGGCGTGGCGAACCACGCCCCCGAGTTCGTCGGCCGGCTGGCGAAGGCTGCGTCCTGAACCTGACCGCGTGAGTGCAAACCAGGCCCGGGGGCCGGCAGGGATGCCAGCCCCCGGGCCGCCCCGTATCCGGAGGCCCCATGCAGACCGAGCCCCTCCGCCTGACCAGGAACTACCGCGGCTACCGCCGCGGCGAGGTGATCCAGGCGACGGCCGGGCTGGCGAAGACGCTCGTCGAGGCCGGCGTCGCGGAGCCGGTGAAGGCCGCCCCGCGGATCCCGGGCCTCGAGGTCGAGCGGGCGGTCGAGTCGGTCGTGATCGAAACGAGGTGATCCCGTGCCGATCCCGGCCCAGCCGAACACCGCCGCGAAGAACCTGATCGTCACGCCGCTCCGCGGCATGGGGTCGGCGAAGGTGGACCTCGTCCGCAGCGGCGCGAGCGTCGTCGTGACCGTGACGTTCGTCGCAAGTCTGAACTATTCCGGCTGGACGTGTTACGCGGAGGCGACGGCGGCCGACGCTGGGAAGACGATCGTCGTCCCGAAGACGATCACGACCGACGGCTCCGGCCGGCGGGTGGTGACGCTGACGTTCGTCCCGGCGACGTTCTACGGGATCTCCGGCCTCGACTTCGACGGCCGCTACGTCGCCTACCCGAGATCGTTCCGGCTGGAGTGCTGGCACGAGAACGTGATCGGCGGCAAGGTCTACGCCGACATCTTCCTCGGTGGCACCGTGTCGCTCACGACGGCCCAGCCGAACTACCTCCACTCGGTGACCCAGGCATGAAACCAGACACCCTCCGCGTGATCCAGTGGCCGGTGATCGAGCCCGTGAGCCTCGTCGAGGCGAAGGCCCAAGTCGGCCTGATGCCAGACCAGGCCGACCACGACACGCTCCTCCTGGGGAAGATCGCCGCCGGTCGCCGGCTGATCGAGCGGCGGCTCGGCCAGACGCTCGTGGCGACCCAGTACCGGGCGACCTGGGCGACGGCCCCGGCGGTCCTGACGCTTGCCGCCCCGCCCCTGCTGGTGGACGCGACCTACCCGCTCGCGGTCACGGTGGACGGCGTGGCCGTGGCGGCCGGCGACCTCGAGGTCGATGCCGACGCGATGCCGGCGACCGTGACGCTCCCGACCGGCACGGTGGGGAAGGTGGTCGCGACCTACTGGGGGGGCGTGGCCCCGGGGACGCCCGTCGCCCCGCAGATCCGGGCGGCCCTGCTGATGTACGTCGAGCACCTGTTCAAGAACCGCGGCGTCCTCGCGGAGGACACGGCGGTCGAGCTGCCGCAGGCCTTCGAGGCCCTGCTCGCCAGCGAATCCCACGACGGGGGCTGGTGACATGGGCCTCCCGTCCGGACTGCTCCGCGAGGTGTTCGCGATCGAATCGCCGACCGAGACCCGGAACGCCCTCGGGGAGAGCGTCCAGGCGTGGACCGAGGTCAGCCGCGTCTACGGCTCCTATGAGGCGGTGAGCTACTCGGAGCAGCAGCGGCGCGGCCAGATCGGCGGCTCGACCCAGGCGACCGTCCGGATCCGCTACGTCGAGGGCCTTCGCGGGAACTGGCGGCTGCGGTGGGTGAGCCGTGGCGACCGGCTGCTCTACATCTCCGCGGTCGTCGAGAAGGGCGCCCGCGAGGAGCACGAGCTGACCGTCGAGGAGCAGGCGACATGATCGCGCTCAACTGGCGGGGCATGTCGGGCCAGGTGGGGGCGCTCATGGCCCGCTATGACGAGCTGCCGCGGCACATCGCCAAGAAGCATTTGGGCGCCGCGATGAAGCGGGCCTTGAAGACCGGCGTTCCGGTCCTGCGGAAAAACACCCCGAAGAGGAAGAAGACGCTCCGCGCGTCGGCGGTCACCCGCGACACGCGAGGCCGGTTCACGAAGGGCTCCGGCAAGATCAAGAACATCGCCGGAGCCCTGCGCCGGGCGGCGACCGTGAATTCCAAGTACGCCGGCAAGAACCGCGACGGATTCGTGATCGGCCGGCTGGGCTACAAGTACGGCACCGAAAGCCGGAAGGCGATCTGGCTGGAGTTCGGGACGACCCAGATCGAACCCCGAAAGATCATGGAACGGACCCACGCCCAGGTGAAACAGCCGGCGTCGAAGATGCTCGTCGGCGAGATGCGAAAGGCCCTCAACAAGGCATGCGCAGAACTGGCCGCCGGGAAGAATCCTGGCGGCGCCCCCGGCTTCCGACGCAAGAGGTGACCCCATGCCGATCCCCACGAACTACACCGAGGGCTGGCTCCGCGACACGATCGAGGCCGCGGCCGGGTGCCCGGCCTACCCGCTGGCCGTCCCCGAGGGCGTCCTGCCGCCGTTCGTGATGTACGGCCAGGCGGGGCAGGAGGACCTCCAGACCCTCGACGAGGGATTCGGCTCCGTGACCCTGGTGCAGGGCACCTATTCCGTCTCGATCTGCGCCGACGGCTACCTCCAGGCGAAGCAGCTCGCCCGGGGGATCCGGGCCGCGCTCCGAAACTTTACCGGCCTCGTCGGCGACTTGAAGATTCACGAGTCGGCGATCACCGGCCAGCAGGACGGCGACGCGGTGTTCCTCGAAGGCCGCGACGTCCCGACCTACATCGTCGAACAGACTTACGCGATCACCTGGGAGGAATGAACCATGCCCGATCCCGTGACCTGGATCAGTTCGCAGGGGACGACGTTTTCGTTCGCCGGCGCGACCTTCAAGTGCATCGACATCAGCCAGGAGGGCTCGGCCCCGAGCCGCGAGCGGGTCGACCTCTCGACGCTCGACCTCGTCGACGGGGCCGAGAAGGTCTACGCGAACGCCCCGCTCAAGGATCCGGCCGACCCGAAGAAGATTACGATCCAGTTCCGGGCCTACGGGACGGCCACCGGCCCGACCGAGGGTGCCGAGGCCACGCTCACCACGACCGGCGGCAGCGGCACCTACCGCTGCACGGCGTCGAGCATCAGCCGTAAGACCGGCGCTTTCGTCGAGGGCTCGGCCACGTTCGAGCAGGTCCTGTCCTGATCCGGGGGTGATCCGTGCCCCTGCCCCCCAGTTCCCATCCGTGCATCGTCACCTTCGCCGGCGTCCAGATCGGCGCGCTGACCGGGTTTGACTCGGAGGCGCAGGCCGGTCAACTCCAGGACGTCACCCACGGTGACAGCCAGGTGGTCGGCTACGGAGAGGCCTCGCGGGTCCTGAAGGAATGGGACTGTACCTCGATCGAATCGGCGACGGCGTCCTTCCAGTTCTGGGGGCCGCCGTCGTTCGCGATCGCGGACGTCGGGATGCGCGGGCTGCTCACGTTTTCGGCCCCCGGGAACACCTACTCCGGAGAGGCGATCCTCACCCGCTGGAGTCATTCCGGCAGGAAGGGGGAGTTCGCCACCGGCTCCTGCTCGTTCCAGCTCACAGGAAGGCGATGACATGACGACGATCACGACGTTCGACGATCTCCTCGCGCTCGGTGCCACCGGCGACCCGATGCCCTACTTCTGCAAGGCGTGGAAGCGGACGGTCCTCATCAAAGACCCGACCGCCGAAGACCTCGACATCTGGCGGATGTACTGCAACCGGAACAAGGCGGCCGACGCCCCGTTCTCCGCGCGGCTGCTCCAGATCATGCTCGTCAACGACAAGGGCGAGCCGATCATCCCGCCGGGCGACGAGGGCCTCGACGCCGTGGCGATGATGCCGGCCGCCGGCGTGGCCGAGGTGGCCGAGGCGGCGATGAAGCTCATGGCCGGGCCGACCGAGGACGAGGTCGAGGAACTGGAAAAAAACTCCGACGCCAGCCGCTCGAGCTGATGCTCTACCGGCTGGCTCTGGAGGCGGGCGTGATCAACGTCGAGGAGGAACTGAAACCACGGATCAAGCGGTCACAACTGGCGCGGTGGGCGGCCTACTACCGGGTCGAGCCGTGGGGCAACCCGTGGCGGCGGGCCGGGCGGGCGACCGCCCTGATCCGGGCGGCGCTCGGGTGCCGCTACGACAAGGGCGACGAGGAGCGGTTCCTCCCGTCCTATCGCGAGGGTGACGAGAGCCGGCCGGCGGTGCCGCAGACGGACGAGGAGATCGCGGCGGCTCTGGCCGCCCTGCCCGGGCTGAAGAGGGAGCGGACATGGCGGACATCGGCAAGGTACGCGCAGTATTCACGGCCTCGACGGGCGGTCTCGTCTCGGGTGTGAATCAAGCCGTGGCGAGCATGTCGAAGATGGAGGCCGCGGTCGGCAGTCTCCGGAGCGGGATGACCGCGCTCGTCGCGATCCAGGGGGCGCAATTGTTCGCGTCGGTCGCCGGGGCTGTCTCCCGCGGCGTGTCGTCGATGGTCTCCTACGGGCAGGCCCAGGCCGAGGTGATCGACCAGCAGAGCAAGCTCGCGGCCCGGCTCGGGATGACGCTCGGAGAGTTTTCCGGGCTCGCCCTCGCCGGCGACCTGGCCGGCGTCAGCATGGAGACGATCGCGAAGGCCGCGACGAAGGCCGACATCATGTTCGTGAAGGCGTCGCAGGGCTCGAAGGTGGCCCAGGCGGCCTTCGCCGGGCTCGGCCTTTCCGTGGACCAGCTCGGGGGCCTGTCGGCCTCGGAGCGGTTCGACGCGATCGCGGCGGCGATCGCGAAGCTGCCGACCGAGGCCCAGCGGGCGGCGGCGGCCGTCCGGGTCTTCGGCAAGAGCGGCGTCGATCTGCTCCCGATGTTCGCGGGCGGCGCCGAGGGGATCGCCCAGGCCCGCGAGCAGGCCGAGCGGCTGGGGTTGACGCTGACCAACGCCCAGGGGCAGGACGTCGAGGCGATGAACGACGCTTTCACGATGGCCGGCAAGGCGATCGAGGGCGTCGTGAACCAGGTCGTCGCCTACCTGTCCCCGGCCGTGAAGGAGGTCGCCGACACGTTTACGAACCTCGTCGGCTCGATGGGCGGCGCGAACCTCGGCCAGGCGATCGGCGACGGGATCCTCCAGGGGGCGAGGTTCCTCGCCGGGATCGGCGACTGGCTGATCTCCAACCTGTCGAGCGTCTGGGAGTACGTCTCCCAGGTGGGCGGGCAGTGGGGATCCGTGGCCGACGCGATGAATCGGATCGCCGGCTTCCTGTCGGGCGTGTTCAACGCCGCTGAGGCCGGGCTCGGTGTTGTCGTCCTCGGGTTCGGGGCGGTCGTCGAGGGGATCGCGCGGCTCCTCCGGGCCGGCGGGCGGTTCCTCGGTCTCGACACGTCCGGGCTCGACGCCTACGTCGAAGGGGCGAAGGCATTCAACGCGGAGATCACGAAGGGCATCGACCAGAACATCGCCGACTCGAAGGCCGGCTTCGAGCGGGCGTTTGGCGAATCGGCCGCGCCCGTCGGCGCCGCCGTCGCCGGGCCGCTGACGACGGCCCTCGACGGGGCGATCGCCCGGGCCGAGCAGTCGGCCGCGCAGGTGGACACGGCCTCGAGGGCGACGCCCCCGGCGGCGGCCCCGGCGGCCGAGCTGCGGAACGAACAGGCCCTCAAGGGCATCGACTCGCGATCCCAGGAGGGGATCTCGGAGATGTTCCGTCTCATGCGGGGCGGCACGGAAGACGTCCAGGAAAAGCAACTCTCCGTCCTCGAGCAGATCCGCGACGGCCTGGGCGGCCAAGACGACGAGTACCCGTTCGCTCTGGAGGGTGGCTAATGGCTGTCGTCTCCGTTCAGTGGCTCCCCTCCGGGGGCCTCTCCGGAAAACTCGGCGAATCCTACCGGCCCACGGAGAAGTGGCGGGTCCGCGTGGACAACCCGCGCACGTCGAAAATCGCGATCGCCAACTCTACCGGCCAGGGCTACGGCGTGGCGCACTGGGACTTCCCGGCCTGCAAGGCGATGGAGTTCTCCGTCGACCTGGCCGACGACGTCGGCATGCTCTGGATCGTGACCGTCCAGTTCTACGTCCCGCCGAACGGGAAGAAGATCAACGCCGCGACGGGCATCCCCGAGGACTTCTGGCAGGCGTCGGGCGGCACGACGAGCGTCCCGGCGTTCCGTGACCGCGATAACGATCTGATCGTCAACTCGGCCGGCGACCCGATCGAGGGCCTGTCCCGCGAACGCGAGGAGCGCGGCTGGGTCCTGACCAAGTTCTACGAAAACGATACCTGGATGCAGGACCGAAACACCTACTCCGGCTCGACCAACTCCGACCAGTGGGACGGCGAGCCGGCCGGGAAGTGGAAGGTCTCTTTGAAGTCGGCCGACGAGCGGCAGTCGCAGAAGCTCGACGAGAACGACGAGGAAGGGGCGGTGAAGAAGTACGTCGAGACGAAATGGGAGTTTCGCCTCGACCCCGACGGCTGGCAGTTGAAGCCGTGGGACCTCGGCTTTCAGGAGAGGTGCGACTCCAGCGGCACGCCGTCCACCAGCGGCACGAAACGGAAGGTGATCGTCGGCCAGGACGGGAAGCCCGTGAAGCAGCCGGTCGCATTGTCCAACGGCATCGCGAAGGCCGTCGGCCAGGAACCCGACGCGCTCACGTTCAATGTCTACCCGACGACGGCCTTCGGCGCGAAGTTCGGGACGCCGTCGATCGTGCCCGTCCCGCCGGGGCCCTGACGCATGGACCGGAAGGTTCGGTTTACCGAGGACGCCGCCCGCCGTGTCGCCGCGGCGACGCTCGCCTACGAGCGCAGCGGCCGCGACCAGCCGCCAATCCATTTCCGCCAGGGCGGCGACGACGGCGAGCCGATCCGGCTCGGGAAGACGACCGCGATCTGGAACAAGGGATCGGTTGCCACGATCCAGCTCTGGGAGGGCGGGACGCCCGGCTCCGAGACGCAGACCGGGACGCTCGCCGGCTGCGTCAACAAGTTCGCGAACGTGGCGAGCGGGAAATGGGTCGCCGTGGCCCGCGGCCCGCTGAACGGCTGGTACTTGATCGCGGCGGAGTGCTGATGTTCGACCTCCTCGCCCAGACCGATCCGCTCTCCGTCGGCGGCTGGCTGATCATGCTCGTGGCGCTGGGTATGTACCCGGTCGGCATCCTCCTGCCCGGGTGCTGCGGGTGCAGCGGCTCACCCTGCGGCCAGTGCAGCGGCAATCTGCCAAACACCGTGACCGTGACGTTCGGCACGCTCGCGGACGAGATCGCCGGCCCGTACAACCATGAGGTTGAGTTCCTTTCCTGGTACGAAAGCCCGGCCCCGGCCGAGACCGGGCCGTCCTACGGCTACCCCGGGGCTTTCGGCTATCCCTACGGCTGGCCGTCGTCGCCGTCGCAGCCGATGGGCAGCGGGGCCGTGGCCCGGGTCACGACCACGGGCGGGGCGGTGTTCGGCACCGAGGGGGGCATCACAGGCGTCCAGCTCCTGTCGGGCGGCTCCGGCTACGCGGAACGAACCCGGGTGGCCCCGACGCTGACGATCACCGGCAGCGGCACCGGGGCGACGTTCACGCCCACGCTGTCGAGTATCGGCTCGCCGGCCGTCTGGTCGCTCGCGAGCGTGGCCGCCTCCGGCGGCACCGGCTACACCGACGGCGAGACGCTGACGATCACGGCGGCCGGCGGCGACACGGTCGTGAGCAAGGCCACCGCGACGCTCACGGCCAGGCGGCCGCCGACGATCACGGCCACGGCCGGCGGCACGACCGGCAGCGGCGCCACGCTCGCCGTTACGCTGGCCGAGTCGGGGGCGACGCCGAAGGCATGGGTTGTCGCCTCGATCTCCGTGACCAGCGGCGGCACCGGCTACAAGGCCGGCGACCCGGTGACGCTCGCGCACGAGGGCGACGTCGTCGTCTCCGGCAGCAAGGCGGCGACCGTCACGATCAGCGACGAGCGGACGACGCCCGGGTTCGCGGTCGATGCCACCGACGCCGGCGGCACCGGGGCGACGTTCGCCTTCACCTACGTCTACGATCCGACGTTCAACGACTGGGAGCTGACCGCGATCACGGTCACCAACGGCGGCACCGGCTACACGGCGGCTGGCGCGGTGGTGCTGACGAAGACCGCCGACACCGAGGCGACGGGGAACGATGCGGAGTGGTCCGGGACGATCGCCCTCGACTACACGGTCTCCGGCGGCGCGATCACGGGGGTCTCCGGCTGGGGCGTCCCGTTGAACGGCCTCTATGGCTGGCGGCTGGCCGGCATCGTGAACGGGGTCACGTTCAACGGGGCGACGACCTACTACCGGCCGGGCGGGCCGGCCGTCGCCGTGACCGTGACCAACGGAGGCCAGTATTACAACGAAGACCCGAGCCTGCCGCCGCGCGTCGCGACGGTCTCCACTCGCGTCTACCCGGATCGGATGGGTCCGTTCCAGCCGCCGCTTGCGTCGCACGCGCTGATCCGGCCGACGATCGACACGAACACGGCGTCGGCCACGTTCGGCCAGATCACCGCCCTGACGATCGACGCGGCCGGGGCCGGCTATACCTCGAGGACGGCCTGGCTGGGGAAGCGATGTTGCCGGCCGCTGTATGACGGCAAAGCGTTTGTCCTCCAGCGGGCCACGCCGGGGGCCTTCGAGGAGCCCGACTGGTGCGTCTACGAGGGGCAATCGTGCAACGGCTGGGCGGGCCTCGGGGAGACATACCTCCGGCTCGTGATCCCGAATTTCGCGACGCCGCCCGAGCGGTCGGCGCAGGTGCCGACGGGCGCCGGTGGCACCGTCACCGTCCCGCGCGTCGCCCCGCGGCTGCCGTACCTGACCGCGAACACGTTCGGCCCACCCGCACCCTGCCGGATGTATTTCGAGTCGGCGACGCGGCTCACGGACTGCGAAACGCTGAGCCTGACGCTGGAGGCCGGCTCCACGGCGACCGCGACCGTCGTCGGCGGCGGCAGCTACGCGGCCGGCGACCCGACCAAGGTTTGCCTGAGCTGCTGCACGGCCGGGGCGCCGCTCGAGGTCTCCGCGACGCTCGCCTACATGGCACCGCCGGGGTCGCCGACGACGACCGCCGACGAGATCTGGAAATCGGAGTACGACTACTGGCAGGAGGAGGGCTACCCGTCGCCGCCCGGCACCTACGCGCTCCAGTTCGGCTCCGTCTCGACCAACTTCGGCGGAGCGACGCAGACCCGCGGTTGGCGTTTTTTAAACCCCACGACCGGGCTCACGGTCGGGGTGGCGTACGGCGAGTGTGATCGCTGGTTCAACCAGTCCACGCGGTTCCCGGGAACCGTGAGCGAGGAACTGCTGAAGGACGTCTACCGGAATGCCTCCACGCGATACACGGGCCTCGTCCAGTGGGACGACCATGTCGGCGCCTGCGGCTCCGACTGCGACCGCAAATGTCTGTTGCTCGGGTTCTTTGACAGCCCCGGTCGGATGTCCGCGAGCGACTACCCGACCACGAGTACGCCGATCTCCGCGAACGGCACGACCGCCGACGCCGGCTATGAGTTGACGAGCGATTACTACACGACATCGGCCCACAACTCCAACGGCGACACGAAGGCCTTCGCCTTCAACACGTTCCCGCTGACGAAGGAACTGTGCGATCGCTGCCAGTCGAGCGTCTGTAGCCTTTCCGGGAAGACGTTCTCGATCGTGAAAAACTACGGCGGCCTCATCACCCCAGCATGGCGCGTGATCGCCACGCTCACTATTGCATGATCTGCGACTTTTCCCAATCCCTGATCTGCCCACGCTGCGGCTACCGCGCGCAGCATGCGAACACGTTCCGCAATTGCTCGCCGCCGCCGCGCCGCCCGCCGGTCATGATCGGCGACGCCGTGGAGCGGCTACTCGCGGCGGTCGGCCTGACGCCGGCCCGGATCGAGTGGTGGCTGGGCAAGCCCTGCGGATGCAGCGGCCGGAAGGCGTGGCTCAACCGGGCCGGGGTGGCGGTGCAAGAGTGGGTCTCCCGGGCCGTCGAGGCGGCGGCCCGGTTCTACGGCTTCGGGTGAACGGCACCGTGAGGGCGAACGATGCCACGGCTAGAGACGAGCCTCGACGACACCGACGACGACGACACGCCGGATGTCGGCATGTCTGACGACATTCAGTGGATGAGGAAACCAAAGGCCAAGGAGGGCCCAAATGGCAGGCGATCCGATGACCGAGGCCGCAAAGCGGCTCGTGGCCGAGCATCCAAACCACTCCGCCCGCGGGCTGGCAAGAATGCTCGTCGCCGAAAGTAAGGGAGCCCTCACGCTGGAGTCGGCCCGGACAAGGATCCGGGCGCAGTTCGGCCAGTCCGGCAGGAAGCGCGACCGGCAGTACGCCACGGCCCCGCGGCCGGCCCGCCAGCCCGGGCACCGGTTCGCGATGCCGGCTTCGAAGGCCGAGCCGTGGACGCCTCACGACCTGGGCGTCGTCGGGAAGGTCGGGATCCTGTCGGATATCCACGTTCCCTACCATGACCCGATCGCCCTCCGGGCCGCGGTCGATCACCTGGCCGAGGCCGAGATCGACGCGCTCGTCCTGAACGGCGACACGGCCGACTTCTACACGATCAGCCGCTGGACCAAGGACCCGCGAAAGCGCGACCTCGGAGGCGAACTGGCCCAGATCCGCGAGCTCCTCGGCTGGATCCGGCAGACGTTCCCCGAGATCCCGATCCTGTTCAAAAACGGAAACCACGAAGAGAGATGGCGCGCGTGGCTTTGGCAGCACGCCCCGGAGATCTCGGCCGAGCCGGAGATGGGCCTCGCCGCGTGGCTGCACCTGGAGCGGCACGGGATGCAGCTCGTCGAGGACCATCGGCCGGTCATGCTCGGGAAGCTGCCGGTCCTTCACGGCCACGAGAAGGGGAAGGGAATCTCCTCGCCGGTCAACCAGGCCCGCGGGGCGTTCCTCCGGCTCCATCACACGGTCCTCGAGGGGCACGGCCACCGGACGAGCGGACACTGCGAGCCTGATATGTGGGGCTCGGAGGTGTTCTGCTGGTCAACGGGGTGCCTCTGCGACCTCCGGCCGGAATACGCCCGGATCAACAAGTGGAACCACGGCTTCGCGATCGTCGGGGTCCATGAAGGCGGGGAGTTCGACGTCGAAAACCTGCGGATCACGGCCGACGGGAAGGTCCGGTCCTCGTGAGCCCGTACATCCTGACCGACGCGGACCTCGACGAGGCCGAGCGGCAGGCCCGGCGGTTCCAAGGGGCCTGGACTGGCACATCGGGGACGCTAGCGTCGTGGCTGTTCCACGCGGTGACCACGATCAGGGAGGAGCGAAGGATGAAGGAGCAGCAAGGGGACCGGGTGAAGTTCGCCACGGGCGCGGTTCGCTCCGGCGACGCGGAGGCGACGCGCTACGATCTGATCTCGCCGATTGGCCTTGAGGCCGTGGCCCGGACCTGCGCCGAGGGGGCCGCGAAATACTCCGACTACAACTGGGAACGTGGGATGCCGGTTCACGATCTCCTGAACCATGCCCTCCGGCACATCTACCAATACCTCGCCGGCGACCGCTCGGAGGATCATCTCCCGCATGCGGCCTGGGGGCTGCTCGCGGCGATCCACTCGGAGAAGCTCTGGCCGCACCTGAACGCCGGCACGCTCCGCGGGCCGGGCTGCGAGCGGCCGCAGGAGCCGACGCCGTGAGCCCGTTCCTGATCGCCGTCACCGGCGTGATCTACCTCGTCGTCGCCGCCGACCTCGTCTGCCACGGGAAGACGGGACTCGGGATCGCCTACCTCGGCTACGCCTTCGCGAACGTGGGCCTCTACCTGGCGGCCCGCTGACTGGACTCGGGCGCGGCCGCTGGCATGCTGGCCGGCGGTTCGGTTCCACTCACGCGAAAGGATTCGCCTATGAGGTTCGTTGTTTCCTGCCTGCTGATGTTCGTCGCCTCGGCCGCCGTCGGCCAGGATGTGATCGTGGCCCGTCCCCGGTCGGTCGTCGTGACCGCCCAGGATCACGCGGTCGTCCTCGCCCGTCGCGGGGCCCTCGTGCATTCGGGCTGCGGGCAGTGGGAGGGGATCGGAATGGGCTCGACGCCCCAGCGGGCCCGGGAGGCCTGTTGCTACTTCGGCCGCCGGCCGATCGCCGACGAGGGCGTCGCGTTCTCGCCGCTCACCCGGCGCTGGTACGCGGTGATTCGCTACCGCTGACCGGCCGCCGGCTTGCCCCCGGGGGCTCGGCCCCCGGGGGCGCTGGCCGGCGGTTGTGACGGCTGGATCGGTCGCGCCGCATAGGATTCGACCGTCGGCGAAATCCGGGGACGCTACCGCTCACGCGGTCCTGGCTGGCGGCTCCTGGTCGTCTGGCTTGAAGATCCGCGGCATCGCCTGCCACGCCTTCGGGCGGCGTGCATCGACGACACGGGGATCTAGGTAGGACCGCCGCGTGATCCGGTCGGAGGAGTGGCCGAGGAACGCCGTGGCGTCCATCCCGGCCGCGGCAAGGTGGCTGGCCGTGGACCGCCGCAGGGCGTGGAACTGGACGTCGCGGCCGTCCCCGAGGCCGGCCCGCCTGGTGATCGTCTTCCAGCGTTTCCGGAGGGCTGTCCCCGAGGCGACCCACCAGAACACCGTCGGCCCGTTGTGAGCCGACACGGCATCCACGAGGTCGGAAGCCTCCGGGCTGAGTTCGTACACCCGTTCCTGCCGGCGGCCCTTCCTGACCCCGGCGGGGACCGTCAGCGTGGGCCTGTTCCAGCAATGTCGCGGCGTCGAGAGGATCGCCGTGATCCGCTCGCCTGTCTCCAGGCCGACCGCGACGAGGGCCGGGAAGAACGTCCGAGCCGGGATCGGCCCGATCCATCCCGACGCCTGCCGGGCCGCGTCGGCAAGCCGGGCCAGCTCGTCGGCGGTGAACGCCCGCGGCACCCGCTCCGGCACCAGCTCGGGGGCGACCGCCGGCCGGAGCCGCACAAGCCCGCGGGCCTGGGCGAAGTTCCACAAGGCGAGTATCCCGGACCGCTCACGGGCGACCGAGTTTGGGGACAGTTTCGCGCCCCGGGCCGTCAGCCACTGGGAGACGACCAGGTCGTCGAGGTCGTCGAGCAGGGCCGGCCGACCGAGCCACCGGCTGAACTGGTTGATCGCGTGGCGTAGGAGGCGGACGCTTTCGGGCGACCGGCCGCGGAGCCGCAGGGGAACGTAGACCGTGTCGAGAAACGCGCTGAGTGTCATGGTGTGTACCTCCTCCGAATGGATAGTTCACACCTCCGTGTGCTGCCCCCCTTCCGTGGACGGAGGCCGGTTGTTCCGGTTGCTCCGATTGGCCGCGGCACCGTTGGTCCGGAAGGTTCTGTCCCGTCCCCGCCACTGCCAAAGGTTCCGATCCCGACGGGATCGCAACCAGCGGCCAATGAACGCTACGCGGCCCGGGTGGCAAAGGCCAGCCGGGCCGCGGGCGTTGATTCGCAGACCCGCCCGGCTACGTTCGGGACATGACAATGATCGTGGACAAGTCAGGACGACATCTCTGCACCACGGCGGAAGCGGCCCGCGAGTACGGGTGCGGCCCGTCCTACATCCGGACGCTCGCCTCCAAAGGAATCCTCTGGTCGAAGGTAGAATCCCCCCGAGTGGTGTTCTACGATTTGGACCAGGTTCGGCGCGTCGCCAAGGAGAATCGGCAGACGCGAAAGAAACGCGGCGGGCGTCCACCGAGGGGCAACCAAGCCGCCTAACATCAACGGTGGCTTCATGTCCTGGCTGATCTACCTCGTCCGCGCTTGCGCGGCTGGGCTCATTGTCCTTACGGGGTTCGTGTTCCTGCTCGCGTGCGCCTTCTCGAAGGACGCTAGCTGGATGATGTACGGGATATCCTCCGTGATCGCTGTCGGCGGCCTTCTGTCGTGGCCTCGCCGCCCGAATGCCTGGAGGAGAGACCCTCCGACGATGCGGCAAATCGAGTACGCCGACCATCTGGGGATCGCCATCCCGGCGGGCGTCACGAAAGGGCAGCTCTCGGACATGATCTCCGAGGCGAAGGGCGAAGCCCCACAACGCCTGTAAATCAGCGGAAACACGGCCCGGCTAAATTCCCCTTGACCAAAAGGCGATACCTCACTTAGAGTCTCCGTCGGTCATGGATGGCATGGCGGACGCTCGCGGTCGATCGACACGGAGAAACGTCATGAACGCCCATGAAATCGTTGAGGTTGTGATCGTTGTCCTGCGGGTGGTGGTGTCGCTGCTCAGGAACTGAACGGCGATTTTTTCAGCCCGCCAAAAGGCGAAAAGGAGAATTGGCATGGATGCCAGAAACAGTGAACGCATGCCCGGCGACGCGGAGGCCGACGCCGCCTGCCGCGTGATGCAGGACCTCTACGGCCGCCATCTGCGGCTCGGTGATCCGGTGCAGTGGCGGCTCGACGAATGGACGCCGGGCACGACGGCAACGTCGATCGTCTGCGGCCGCCGGCACGGCCGGCTGATCGTGGACTATGCCGGCGAGTTGGTGGAGATCGAGCCCGACCAGATCCTCCCCTTCTGAAGGAGCGGCACGGATGCCAGTCACCAGGAGACGAGCGAGCCGGGAGGACACGGCGCTCCACCGGTCGCTGCACCGGGTAGACCACGCCGCCGCCCGCCGGGGGCGGATGGCTTTCCACATGGCCCGGGCGGCCTGGGCACCGCTGCGGCGGCTCGACGAGTTGCTCCGTGAGATCGACGCCCGCGGCGGCATGGGCCTGGCGGCCGGCCTGCTGATGCGGGCCAGGACAGCCCGCGACGAGGGCTGGCCCTACCTCACGGACGAGAGCGGGGAGGTGTGGAAATGAACACCGCGATCATCGGGATCTGGCTCATCGCCGCGTCGCTCGTCTGGCTGGCGAGCGTGATCGCGGTCGTCGTGATGGGGATCAGTTCGCACATGGAGGCCGGCCGCCGCAACGGATGCGGCGGTCGAGGATGCCGGAGGAGTGCCGGCGGGCAGGGATGCAACACCACGCCGCGGGGGGCGGAGACCGCCCGCGGCTTTTCCCCTGGATGGAAGGAGTGACGATGGCGATTTCGATTCGGAAGGCGAAGCGGTCCGCAACGAAGCTGCGTATCCTGCTGACGAGCCCCAGCGGGGGCGGGAAGACGTTCGGGGCCCTGCTCCTGGCGAAGGGGCTCGGCGGGCGGACGGTCGTGATCGACACCGAGGAGGGGTCGTCCGACCTGTACGACGAGCTGCACGAGTTCGACGTCATCGACCTGAAGCCGCCGTTCACGCCCGAGCGGTACGTCGAGGCGATCTCGGCGGCCGAGGCTGCCGGCTACGAGGTGATCGTGATCGACTCGGTCACGCACTGCTGGAGCGGCAAGGGTGGGTGCCTGGAGCTGGTGGACGACATCGCGAAGGCCCAGTTCCGGGGGAACACCTGGTCGGCTTTCTCGGTGATCACGCCGCGATGGCGGGCGTTCGTCGATGCGATCCTCCGGTCCTCGGCTCACATCGTCTGCACCGGGCGGTCGAAGACCGAGACCGCCCAGGTCGAGGACCACGGGAAAAAGAAGGTCGCGAAACTCGGCATGAAGCTGGAGGCCCGCGACGGCCTCGAGTACGAGTTCACGACCGTTCTCGACCTGGTCCACGACGGGCACTACGCCACCGTGTCGAAGGACCGGACCGGGATCTTCTCTGGCGACCCGAAGCCGATCACGGTCGAGACCGGGAAGCGGCTGGCGGAGTGGCTCGCGGGGGCCGAGCCCGCCGAGGACACGAAGCCACGGCCGGCCCAGCCGCCGAAGGCCACGGCGACGAAACCGACGTTGGCCTCCGGGGCCGAGCTGGTCGAGATCGTCCGGAGCCGAATCGCGGCGGCTTCCACGGTCGCGGCCCTGGGGAAGGTCGTCGACGGGATCGACAACGCCCTGTCGCAGGGCCGGCTTTCCGATGGCGACTGGTCCGACCTGACGGATCTGGCAAACGCCCGGCACGAGGAGATCGAACCCACCACGCAGGAGACCGTCACCAATGGCTGATGCTTTCGACATGCTCGACGACACGTTCGACGACGCCCCGCCGGCCGCCCGGGCCGAGCGGGAGACCGTCCCCGAGGGGAACCATGCCTTCACGATCAAGGCGGCCGAGATCGCGGACGGCCGGCTCTCCGTGACGCTCGTCCACGAGGACGCCCGCTACTACTGGGTGAAGGCGAACCCGCCGACGACCGCGAAGTCGTTCGCGACGATCGCCGGCTCGCTCGCCCGGGTCCTCGGGATGACCGGCGGCCAGTTCCGCGACGCGATCCTCGACGGCGGCGACGGCGTCGTCGGCCGGCGGGTCGGCGCGAGGATCTGGCACAAGGCCGGCGACCGCGGCGGGCTGTTCGCGAACGTCGGCGAGTTCCACCAGCCGGAACCCGAAGCGGCGCCGGCGAAGCCGGCCGCGAAGCCGGCCGCCAGGACGGCCACGAAGAAGGCCGACGCCGCGACGAGGCCGCCGGAGGACGACATCCCGTTCTGATCCATCGCGGCCGCTCCCGGCCGCAGGGGCTCACGGAGGCCCCAGGGGGCGCCCGGCCGGCGGTGGCGAAAACACCGGCACGCGGCACCCGGGAGCGGCTGTCTCCCCGAGACCCGGAACCGCCGGCCGCCCCACGACACGGGGCCAAAACAAGGAAGCACGGAGGACGGATGGACCTGTCGAAAGTCGATCTCTCGTCGATCATCGGCCGCCTCATGTCGTTTGGCGTCCCGCACGAGTACGCGGAGGCGGTCGAGCGGCTGCTCGCGAGTGCCGGCTACGCCCGCTCCGAGGTCGCGTACCTGAAGAAGCGGATCGAGTACCTCCTGGAACACGTCCCGGAGGAGATCCGGAACCCGCCGCCGCCGGCCCCGGCGGCGAGTTGCCGCAGCAAGTGGGAGTGAACATGGGCACCTTCATCGAATCCGACGCCGATCTGCCGCTGGTGGCGCTCTGCCGGCGGCCCCCGGCCCCGCCGCCGGTCGAGGCCGGGCTCGCGGCCGGGGCGGCCTGCCTGGCGAAAGCCGAGCGGGCAGGCTTCGACACTGGCGCCGCTCGGGCCGCGGTCCTCGAGCTGCTCGCGGACGGCCGGGCCCGCTCCGGCGAGGAGATCGTCGATCACTGCCAGCGGCTCGGCCTGGTGCCCCACGACGCGCGGGCCTTCGGGCCGGTGTTCGGGACGCTGGCCCGGCACGGGCGGATCGAGGCCGTCGGGTTCACGACCCGGCGGAAGGGGCACGGGACGGCAGGGGCGAGGGTGTGGAGGGCGAAGGAGTGAGCTGTGCGATCGGAGCCGAGTACGAGCAGATGGCAAGCGAGATCTGCGAGATGCTTGGGTATCAAGTGATCAAGCCCGCCAAGCAAAACCACGCCCATTGGGATCGCATGATCAACGGGCACAGGACGCAAATCAAAAAGAGGTGGATCGACCCGTTCAGCAAAAACCGCGTTCGGCTAGTTACTGGAAGGTCTTCTTCTGTGATTGTTTGCACGACAGCAGACGTAGACGCTTTCGCGATTTACTGGGGTGCTGGGTGGTATGTGTTTCCAGCCGATCGAGTCTGCGACCGCGAAGGCGTAATTCGTAACGGAATTCACATGCCGGCCCTTGAGGCGTTCAAGGACAGGTGGGACGTCCTGGCAGGCGCAAAGGTCGATTACGACAGGCAGTCCGAATTTGGGTTTTAGACAATGAATCACGGCCGCGTCGCGGTGACGCTGGCCGCGTTTCGTGAGGAAAGGAGTGTCCCGTGGAAATACCAGAAGAAATGCTTTCGCAGTGCCGGAAAGACCTGGCTTTTGGTTTCAACCAGGCCGCCGAGTCGCTCTTGGAGGGCTTGGCTGACTGCCCGCCGGGAGAACGGAGGTCGATCCTGGCGGCCGTTGAGTGGTTCGAGGCCCAGCGCGACCGGCTGGAAAACGAAGACGCGGTGGAGGTCTGACGCATGGCCGGTGAATGGATTCCCTACGACGTCTGCCTGCCGCAGAAGCCGGAGGTCCTCGAGCTGGTGGACCGAACGGGGCTCGCCCCCGACCAGGTCGTCGGCCGGCTCTTGATGCTCTGGGGGTGGGCGGCCCTGAACAGCTCCGACGGGACGGCCCGGATGTCGATCCGGCTCCTGGGGAGGCTGTGCGGGGGCGACGAGGAGTTCTGGCGGGAGGTCGAGGCGGTGGGCTGGCTCGTGATCGACGGCGACAACGGAACTGTGGCGATCCCCGGATGGGAGCGTCGGTTCTCGCAGGCCGCAAAATCACGGGCTTTGACCACGGTCCGGCACCAGGTCGACAAGGCCCGGGGCGCTGAGCGCCCCCAGCGGGGGCGCCTAGCGCCCCCACGCGGGGCGCCGCGCGCCCTAGAGAGAGGAGATAGAAATTCTTCTTCTTCCCCGGGGGATGCTGCGCAGCCGGAAGGCGGCGGCCCTGCCGGCCCGCCCGGCTGGGAGACGCTCCGGACGGCCTGGGCGGCCGCCGTGAAGCGGAAACACGGGAAGGCATGGTGCCTGCCGACGGCCCCGGACAAGCTCGCCGACCGGCTGGACGAGCCCGGCTGGTTCGAGAAGGCCCTCGCGGCGATCGAGGCCCTGCCCCGCTGCCGCTACTTCGCCGACCCGGTGACGCTGCCGCAGCTCGTGGCCCCGGGGTTCGTGGACAAGGTCCTCGGGGGGCAGTTCGACAACCCGCGGCAACGGCCGGGGGCCGGCCGGCCGGGCGAGGCCCCGGCCCCGGCGCCGCTCTCGACCTGGAGCCCGGGCGAGCTGGCGGCCTTCGAGGCGACGAAGCGGGCTATGGCCGACCGGATCCGCCAGGAGGGCGCGGCATGACACCCTGCGACGCCCCCCGCTGCCGCGACGCGGCCCGCTGGGCCGTCGGCCCGGACGACCGGCAGCTCTGCCGGCGGCACATGCTCGACGCCCTGCTCACGGCCGGCTTCGGCCAGGCCTACGCGGTCCCGCTGGCGGCCGAGCCCCTCGAGGCCCAGCCGGAGCCGGTGGCGATGCTCACGGCCGAGGAGCGGGAGGCGATCAGCGCGGCGGCCTGTATCTGCGAGGACGCTGGCCGGACGGACATCGCGGTCATTATCAACACGGCACTGGAACGGCTGGGCTGAGAACGCTTGCGATCTGCGGCTCGTCCGCAGCATCGCGTGGTTATGCACGGCTAGTTATTGAAACGACAAATGAGGATTGAGATGGACTTTGGAACAGTTTTGATCGGAATAGGAGTGGTTTTCATTGTTTGCTCTAGACAGTTGGCAGAGATAGCGGTTTGGGTCATTGACGCACCCACGCGGAAATGAAGGGGCTAACAGTGAGGCTGACTCGGCGCGAGAAGGAAACCGTCCTGAGATGCTTGGGAGAAACTCCACGCAACGAGTTGCTTCCCGCGATTCGCAAATGGTTGGCTCGCCACAACAGGCCGGCTCGGGCGGCCGTGGCGTGGGATAGGGCGAGACTCATCAACGTGGCGTGCAAGGCGGCCGGTATGAATGGGTGGCAAACGGCACCATTTGAACCCGCGTTCCTGCATCGCGCGGACGAAACTGCATAACGTGAACGATC
>Ga0208721_1000073_pt1 | contig 22202 bp, 23 predicted proteins | sample LakMenEpi17Aug10_FD_150705 | JGI IMG/M metagenome (GOLD analysis project Ga0208721, IMG submission 150705) | Freshwater microbial communities from Lake Mendota, WI - 17AUG2010 deep hole epilimnion (SPAdes) | ecosystem: Environmental > Aquatic > Freshwater > Lentic | place: Lake Mendota, Madison... | reverse complement strand
CCAGGCGTTGAACGTGCCCACACTGGTGATACACGGCAAGGACGACACGTTGATTTCGCCCTTCGCAGGCGAGCGCACTGCGGAGTTGATTCCCGGTGCCACATTGGTGATGGTCGACGACATGGGTCACGACGTTCCCGAACCGTTGTGGGGCCACATCGTTGACACCATCTCACGCTTCACCCTGAAGAAGTAAGCACATGGCGGGACCGCTCAGCGGCATTCGGATTCTCGAGATTGCCGGCATTGGTCCGGGCCCGTTCGCCGCGATGATGCTCGCCGACATGGGGGCCGAGGTGGTGCGCGTGGACCGCGCTCAAGCCGTGCGCGACAACGTGACGGGCAGTCATTGGGATGTGATGTTGCGCGGACGTCGCAACATTGCACTCGATCTCAAACATCCCGACGGTGTCGAAGCGCTGCTCACACTCACTGAACGCGCCGATGCAATCATCGAGGGTTTTCGCCCGGGAGTAATGGAGCGACTCGGAGTGGGGCCCGAGCAGTGCTTGGCACGCAATCCAAAATTGGTGTTCGGACGCATGACGGGCTGGGGACAAGAAGGTCCGTACGCAAACTCCGCTGGTCACGACATCAACTACATCGCACTTGCCGGTGCACTTGCACACTTTGGACGCGCGGGCGAGCCGCCGACTCCGCCGCTCAACATGGTGGGCGACTTCGGTGGTGGCGGCATGCTGCTCGCGTACGGCGTGGTGTGCGCATTGCTGGAGTCACAACGCTCGGGCAAAGGTCAGGTCGTGGATGCCGCAATGGTGGATGGATCAGCGGTGCTCATGAGCATGTTCTGGGCGTTCAAGAACATCGGGATGTTCGATGAGAATGCCCGAGGCACCAACTTGCTCGATACCGGCGCCCATTTTTACGACGTGTTCGAGTGCGCCGATGGCGAGTGGGTGTCGATCGGATCCATCGAGCCGCAGTTTTATGCACTGCTCCTGGAGAAGACGGGTCTCACCGCAGGCATGGGTGCGACGGATGCAGCCGAATTCGCGGCGCAGATGGACCGCAGCAAGTGGCCCGAGCTCAAGGAGAAACTTGCGGCGGTCTTCCGCACCAAAACCCGTGCACAGTGGAACGAAATCATGGAAGGTACCGACGTGTGTTACGCGCCGGTGTTGCGAATGAGCGAAGCGGCACGACATCCGCACAACGTGGCGCGCACTACGTTCATCGACGTTGGGGGCATCACGCAGCCCGCCCCGGCTCCGCGGTACTCCCGCACGCCGACCAACGTGCCGACGCCGCCGGCACACGCCGGCGAGCACACGCGAGCGGTGCTCGCCGACTGGGGCTTTGATTCCGGGAGAATCGACGCCTTGGTCGCCTCCGGTGCGGTACGTCAGATTTCGAGCGATACCAGGACCAAGTAGCGCCACCATGGCAACGATTCTTTTTTTGCACGCCCACCCCGACGATGAATGTCTCATCAGTGGTGGGACCATTGCCAAGTACTCCGCCGAGGGGCACCGCACGGTGTTGGTCACCGCAACCGACGGTCGTCACGGCGAACGCCCGGTTGATGTTGCAACGCCCGAAGCCCTGATCGAGCGTCGTCGGTCCGAACTGGGTCGTGCATGCGAAGCACTCGGGGTTGCGCGTCACGAGTGGCTCGGCTATGCGGACAGCGGTATGACTGGATGGCCGCAGAACAACGACGACGGAGCATTCATTCGCTCGGATATCGATGAGGCAGCTGCTCGATTGGTGCGCATCATCGCCGAGGAACAACGTGCCACGGATCGATTTGTGTTGGTCACCTACGACTGGCACGGCAACTACGGACACCCGGACCACCTGCACGTGCACAAGGTGGGACACCGCGCCGCACAGCTCGCGGGGGTGCGGGATCTGTTCGAGGTGACCCTGAATCGCGACTTCTACGTCGAACAGTTCGAGTGGTCGAAAGCCAATGGCGGCGACAACGATTTCGATCCGCGCCAACCTGCCGATGACGGCAATCCGATGGGCGAGCCAGAGGCGAACATCACCCACCACATCGACGTTGGCGACCACTGCGACGCAAAGCGTCGCGCCATCGCCGCACACGCCAGCCAGGCGAACGACACCGGTTTTGCGACGGAGTTGTCGGAGGAATCGTTCCGTCGCGCCTTCGGTACGGAGTGGTTCATTCGTGTCGGAGCCACGGCCCCGTCGCGGATCGCGTCGTTGCTCGACTGATGGCACGTCTGTACATGGTGCGACACGGGCGCGCTGCTGCGGGATGGGATACTGCCCTCGATCCGGGGCTCGATGACATTGGTGCGAAGCAAGCTGATGTCGTAGCTGCGCAACTCGCCGAACGAATTGGAGAACCTCGTGAAGTGCAGGTGGTGAGTAGCCCGTTGCGTCGTTGCCAGGAAACGGCGATGCCGTTTGCGGCACTTGCCGGATTTCCCGCCCACATTGAGCCGCGAATCGCGGAGATTCCATCTCCCGTCGGCGTGGCGATGGGAGAGCGAACGGAATGGTTACGTCGGGTAATGAACGGCACTTGGTCGCAGGTGTTCGACACCGACGGAGATCCGTATCGCGAGTTTCACCGGGCACTCGTGCACTGGGCGTCGTCGGTGCAGCACGACACGGTTGCCTTCTCGCACTTCGTCGCGATCAATGCGCTGATTGGTCGGGCGCTCGATGACGACCGGGTGTTGATCCGCAGCCTCGACAATGCGTCCATCACCACCTTGCACGTGGGCACGAAAGGTGAACTCACGCTCATCGACGGCGGAAGCGAAGCCGACACGTTGATTCGGTAGCGTCGTGGTCGTGATGTTGGCCTCCACGCTCTCCGAATTGCACAACGGGTTTGCATGGGTGGTGATCATCGGAAACGCCATGGCGGGACTGTGGGCACTTGGTGCGCACAAAATGACCGCACTTCGCTCACGCGCCCTGTGGTGGTTCACCACGCTGGCGCAGTTCACCATGTTCGTACAAGTGGCATTGGGCGTGGCGATGGTGAACAAAGAAAAACTGATGTTCCCGCAGTTCCACGCGTTCTACGGTTTCGTCGGCATCATCGCCATCGCCATCATCTATTCGTACCGCGCGCAGCTCAAGTCGAAGGTGTATCTGCTCTACGGCTTCGGTGGCCTCTTCATCATGGGGCTCGGTATTCGTGCAATGTTGGTCGGTCAGAACTAGACCGAGAGAGCGCGCTCGAGCGTGCTGAGCGCAGCCGACAACTCCGACGGTAGGTGACTACCGAATTTTGCGTAGTGCTCCTTGATTTGCGGCACTGCACTGGACCAGCCCTCGGTATCGACGCTGAGGAGTGCGGCGAGATCATCGGCGGCGATGTCCAACGACGTGGTGTCGATCGCACTCGGTGATGGCAGCAGGCCGATTGGAGTGTGGCTTGCATCGGACTTTCCATCCACCCGCTCGAACACCCACTTCAGAACACGCGAATTCTCGCCGTATCCGGGCCAGAGAAAGCGGCCGTCTTCGCCGCGACGAAACCAGTTGACGAAGAAGATCTTCGGCAACTTCGCCGCATCGGCATGTTTTCCGATCTTCAACCAGTGGGCAAAGTAATCGGCCATGTTGTAACCGCAGAACGGCAACATCGCCATCGGATCGAACCTCAAATTGCCAACGGCACCACCCGCTGCAGCAGTGGTTTCACTGGCCATGATCGAGCCGAGGAAGACGCCGTGATTCCAGTCGAATGCCTCGGTCACGAGCGGCACGGTGGTGCGCCGACGTCCGCCGAAGAGAATCGCCGAAATCGGGACGCCTCGCGGGTCTTGCCATTCCGCAGCAATCGAGGGGCATTGGGATGCCGGCGCGGTGAACCTGGCGTTGGGATGCGATGCGGGAGTGCTGCTTTCGGGTGTCCAGGCATTGTTGCGCCAGTCGGTTGCGCGTGCCGGTGGTGTGTCGGTGAGACCTTCCCACCACACGTCGCCGTCGGCCGTCATCGCGGTGTTGGTGAAGATGCAGTTGCCGTGCAAGGTGTGCATGGCGTTGGCGTTGGTGACCCAACCCGTACCAGGTGCAACCCCGAAGAATCCAGCCTCGGGATTGATCGCATACAGACGGCCGTCGTCCCCGAACTTCATCCAGCAGATGTCGTCGCCGATGGTTTCGGCCTTCCAGCCGGGGATGGTTGGTTCGAGCATCGCCAAGTTGGTCTTGCCGCATGCCGACGGAAACGCAGCCGCAATGTATTTGAATTCTCCGGCGGGGTTGGTGAGTTTCAAGATCAGCATGTGTTCGGCAAGCCAGCCGTTGTCGCGTGCCATCACCGAAGCGATGCGGAGCGCAAAGCACTTCTTGCCGAGCAGCGCATTGCCGCCGTATCCCGATCCGTACGACCAGATCTCGCGAGTCTCCGGAAAGTGCACGATGTACTTGTTGTCTGGGTTGCACGGCCAAGCGACGTCTTTTTGTCCCGTGGCAAGCGGAGCACCAACGGAGTGGACGCACGGCACCCAATCGCCATTGCCCAGCACTTCGAGGGCGCCCTTACCCATGCGAGTCATGATGCGCATGTTGACTGCGACATACGCCGAGTCGGTGAGCTGCACGCCGATGTGTGCAATGTCCGAACCGAGCGGTCCCATGCTGAATGGCACCACGTACATGGTGCGGCCGCGCATCGCGCCGGTGTACAGCGAGGTCAGCTCGCGACGCATCTCGCTCGGGGCTCGCCAGTTGTTGTTGGGGCCAGCGTCAACTTCGCGCTCGGAGCAGATGAACGTGCGATCCTCGACTCGTGCAACGTCGCCCGGGTCGCTGTGTGCCCAATACGAGTTGGGTCGCTTGTCGTCATTCAACTTGGTGAACGTTCCGGCGGCGACCAACTCGCTGCACAAGGTGTCGTATTCTGCCTCTGAGCCATCGCACCAATGAATGGAGTCGGGTTGCAGAATCGCAGCCCATTCGTCGACCCAAGCGTTGAGTCGGTCGTTCGCAGAACGCATCAACATTGACGTCGTTGTGCAGGGAGCGGTCGGGCTAGTAGCCCGGGGTGCCCATGTCCCTCTCGGATCCGATACGCAACTGCGTGGCTCGACCGGCAGCGTCGAGGCTGAAATTCACTCGCTGTCCTTGTCGCAGCATCCGAAAGATGGACCCTTCGAGTGCATGGGGGGCGAGTTCGTACTCGGTGAGATCGGTGTCGCGCAATACGATGCCGTCACCGGTGGTCGGATTGAACGCCTTGACGACGCCTTGCATACGACCAAAAGGTATCACAGGTAGCCTTTCGGCGTGCCCGTGCTGGAACAGTTGGGACCCGATGCCTTGCGTCACACCTTGGTGACCTATCGCGACACGTTGAAGCGTCATCAGGCCGATATCAACAAACTGAACGTCTATCCGGTGCCAGACGGCGACACCGGTACCAACATGATGCGAACGCTTGATGCCGTCGTTGCCGAACTGGAAAAGCACCCCGGGGCGTTGGACGAAACCTGCAACGCCATCAGCCACGGATCGCTCATGGGCGCGCGTGGCAACAGCGGCGTGATTCTCAGCCAGATTCTCCGTGGTCTGTCTGCCACCATGAAATCTGCTCGCGAGCACGGGGCACCAAAAGTTGCCGAAGCGTTGAAGGCTGCATCGGTCGCTGCCTACGAGTCGGTGCTGAAGCCGATCGAAGGCACGATTCTCACCGTCGTGCGGGAAACTGCCGACGCGGCAATGCGAGCAGCCGGCGATGGGGCAACGTTGGCGGCCATGTTGCGAGTCGCACGGGCGGCAGGTCGCGAGTCGCTGGCCAACACCCCGGAGCTGTTGCCGGTACTCAAGGACGCCGGTGTGGTGGACGCCGGGGGCGCCGGATTCCTCTTGTTCCTCGACTCCGCCTTGCACGTGGTGGACGGCGAGCCACTGCCGGAACCCGAGAACATCTCCGGCCCGAATACGGAACAACTCATCGCAGTGATGAAACGGGGAGAAGCTGACGGCACGGTGGACGTGAGCGAACTGCGTTATGAAGTGATGTTCCTGCTGGAGATCGACGACACCAAGTCGAACGCGTTCAAACAGAAGTGGGGTGAAATCGGGGACTCCATCGTGGTGGTTGGTGGCGAAGGGCTGTACAACTGCCACATTCATACCAATGACATCGGTGCGGCAATCGAAGCTCCGATTGCACTCGGCGGTCGACCGCACCAAATTCGTGTCACCGACTTGTTCGAAGAAGTTGCAGAAGAGCACGAAAAGCGTGAGGCCCAACTTGGGTCACCACACGGCGCTGAAGCCGCCGCGCTCGGTGGTAAGCCGAACTTCAGGACACATGCCGCACTTCCCGAGGTCACCTGTGCCGTGGTGGCGGTGGCAAGCGGTGATGGCATCGCAGAACTGTTCGGCAATCTTGGTGTGCACGGCGTGGTGACCGGTGGACAAACTCTGAACCCATCGACCCAGGAGTTGCTCGACGCGGTGGAGCACATGAATGCCCAACAAGTGGTGATTCTGCCGAACAACAAGAACATCATTCCCGTGGCGCAGCAAGTGGATGGTCTCAGCAAGAAGGAAGTGCGAGTGGTGCCGACGTGCTCGATGCCCGAAGCACTCGCTGCGTTGGTGGCCTACGACCCGGAGGCTTCGGCCGAACACAACGGTGGGGCAATGGCAAAGGCTGCAGCCGCAGTGGTTACCGGCGAGATCACCACCGCAGTACGCGACACGAAAACCGATGCCGGCAACGTGAAAGCGGGAGACGCAATCGGGCTCGTGCGCGGTGATGGCGTGGTGGCGATCGCCGACGACGTCTTCGAATGCGCGACGGCATTGCTGAAGCACATCGTTACGGATGATCGCGAGTTGCTCACCATCATCGTTGGAGTCGACGGCACCGCCGAAACCACCAATCACATCGTGACCTGGGTTGGTGAGCACTTCCCGTCGATCTCCAGCGAAGTGCATCGCGGTGGTCAACCGTTGTACCCGTATCTCTTCGGGGTGGAGTAACTTCGCGCGGCATGGCCGACGCACCACTCACCCTCAGGGACCTCGCGCGGCTCGACATCGCCACCATCAAAGGCGTTGGCGACAAACGGCGGGAATCGCTGGCAGACGTCGGCATCGAATCCGTATTGGACTTGCTGACGACCTATCCACGGCGGTACGTAGACCGCACCAATGAAGCACACGTCGGCGACTTGGTGGAAGGTGTCGAGACACTGGTTTTGGTCACGATTCGCAGCGTGCGGCGAGTGCCGTTGCGCAACAGGCGCAGCATGGTTACCGCGTTGGTGGGCGACGCCACGGGAACGTTGTCGCTCACGTTCTTCAACCAGCCGTGGAGGGAGCGGCAACTCAAGACCGATCAGGAGGTTGCGGTGTTCGGCAAACCCGAACGGTTCCGTGGCAAGTTACAAATGACCAATCCGGTCGTCGACATCATCGGTGACAAAACGGGCCGCATCGTGCCGATCTATCCGCAGAGCGAAAAGGCCAACCTCTCCACCTGGGAAATTGCAGGTTGGGTTCGCAATGCACTCGACCGCGCTGCGCCTCGAACCATCGGCGATCCGCTCCCGTCGGTGATACGGGAGCGACTCACGTTGATCGAGCGTCACTCGGCGCTGAACACCATACATTTCCCGGAGAGCATCGTGGACAAGGAACGTGCCCGCGAGCGCCTGGCCTTCGACGAACTTCTGCGTGTGCAGTTGGTGTTGGTGGGTCGCAAGCGCGCATTCGAGCGCGACAACACCGGGATTCGGCACGACATGACCGGCGAGATGCAGCAGCGGTTCATTGACGCACTGCCGTTCCCGCTCACTGGGGCACAACGACGAGTCATCGACGAAGTGAACGTCGACCTGGCCAAGGCGGTACCGATGCATCGTCTCTTGCAGGGTGACGTAGGCAGCGGCAAAACCGTGGTCGCAGTTGCCGCCATGCTGGTGGCCGTTCAGGGCGGACACCAAGGCGCGTTGATGGCACCCACCGAAGTGCTTGCCGAACAACATTATGCAGGAATCCAAAGGCTGCTTGCCGACTTGAAGGTGCCAGATGACGGCAACTTGTTCGGCGAGCGTCAATTGCGCGTGGAGTTGCTGACCGGCCGAGTGACGGGTGAGCGCCGGCGTGACGTGCTGACCGATTTGGCGAATGGCGGAGTGGACATCGTCATCGGTACGCACGCGCTCATTCAAGAGGGCGTCGAGTTTTCGTCGCTCGGAGTGGTGGTGATCGACGAACAGCATCGTTTCGGCGTCGAACAGCGTGCGGCATTGCGCGGTAAAGGTGCCGGCGAGCGACACACCACGCCCGATGTCTTGGTGATGACCGCCACACCGATTCCGCGCACCGCAGCCATGACGGTGTATGGCGACTTGGAGGTGAGTGTGCTCAACGAGCTACCACCAGGCCGAACGCCAATAGTCACAACCGCAGTGGTGCAGCACGACGCATCGGGGGAGTCGAGCGGCGAAGTGGATGCCATGTGGCGGGAGGTTCGTAGCGCGCTGGATGCCGGCCAGCAGGCCTATGTGGTGTGTCCAATGATCGAAGAAAGCGACAAATTGGAGGTCGCGGCAGCCGAGGAGATTCATGAGTCGCTACGTAAGGGCGAACTTGCCAAGTACGAAGTTGGCTTGCTACACGGTCGCATGTCGTCGCAAGAAAAGGACGACGTGATGACCAAGTTCCGCACGCGGAAGTTCGATGTGCTGGTTGCCACCACCGTGATCGAGGTGGGCGTCGACGTCCCAAATGCCACGTGCATGGTGATCCTGGATGCAGATCGGTTCGGCATCGCCCAGCTGCATCAGTTGCGCGGCCGTGTCGGTCGAGGATCAATCGCGAGTCGTTGTTGGTTGGTGCGTCAGAATCCACACGTGGGGGTGGAGCGCGTGGCGGCATTGGTGAAGTCCACCGACGGTTTCTATTTGGCGGAAGTCGATCTGGAACTGCGCGGCGAAGGCACGCTCATGAGCACGGCACAAAAAGGTGCGAGCGACTTGAAACTCGCCTCATTGCGCCGCGACGAGAAGCTCATCAAGGCTGCACGCGAGGCCGCGTTCGAGATCATCGACGCCGATCCCGCGCTGAAACGACACCGTGAGCTCGCGACAGAAGTGAACCTGCTCCTCGCCCGCGAGGAGAAGGAATTCCTCACCAAGGACTAACCAACGGTCCGCCGGCACGGGCCGGGCCGGTGTTATTCGAGCACCAAGTCCCAGCGATCACGACAATCACGGCATCGGTACGCGGTGACGTCACCGACATGCCAGACACCATCCTCTGGTGGCGGGGTAATGAGATGGGCCGTGCCTCCGCAATCAACGCAGATGATCGTGGCTGCAGGAGGCTCTGCGCGCTGCACGTCACCGTTCGTTGATGCGTCGCTCACCGCAACAGTCAAGCAGGTGGAGCACCCAAAGTGACGCGGCTATGAGAGCGTCGGTCTCCCGCCGACGTTTGGCGCAGTCGCAATAGCGTTGAACACATGCGCGTGGTGGCAGGTGAATTGCGCGGGCGCCGAATCGAATCGCCCGAGGGCAAAGCGACCCGACCCACAACCGACATGGCTCGCGAGGCCATCTTCAACAGCCTCGGCAGCCACTACGACTTGACCGGCGCCCACATCGTCGACTGCTATGCAGGCACTGGCGCACTCGGGATTGAAGCACTCAGCCGAGGAGCCGGACACGTCACCTTCATCGAACGCGACAAGCGAGCACTCGATGTGCTCACCGGCAACATCAACACGCTCGGACTGGCCGACCGCAGCACGATCGTGCGCGGGGATGCATTGGTGCACATTGCGCAGTGCAACGACGCAACGCTGGTGCTCGCCGACCCCCCGTACGAGTTCGCGCAGTGGGCCGATTTTCTCGCACAAGTGCCCTGCAATTTGGTGGTTGCCGAGGCCGCCTCGCCGGTGCCAGCTCCCGCCGGCTGGGAGTCGCTGCGCGAGAAGCGTTATGGGCGCACGTACGTCACGTTCTTGCGCCGGCTCGGCTAGTCAGGTTGCGACGGGTACCGTAGAAGACGATGGCAACCCAGCAAGTGGTGCTGTATCCCGGCAGTTTCGACCCGTTTCACCTCGGGCACCTTGATGTGGCAGCCCAAGCCGCAAGCATCTTTGGTTCTGTAGTAATTGCCGTCATGCACAACCCCGAGAAGCCCTCGGGCATGTTCTCAGTGGAAGAGCGTGTGCAGTTAGCCAAGGACTCCACCGCTCATCTGGCCGGTATTCGGGTGGAGCCGCACGCGGGTTTGGCCGTGGAAGCTGCAAAGAAGGTCGGTGCAACGTGCATCGTCAAGAGCCTTCGCAGTGCAACCGACTTCGACGTGGAATCACAGATGGCCCACACCAACTACACGGTGTCCGGAGTGCGAACCATGGTGCTCTTTGCACTGCCAGAACACGCATATATAAGTAGTCGCTTCGTGCGCGAGATTGCGCACTACGGTGGAGACGCTTCGGCAATGGTCACCGCACCAGTTGCCAAAGCGTTGGCGAGTCGGGCTCGCCGCTAACCAATCGGAGCAACGACATGACCGACAACATGACCGAAAACGACGATCTCCCCACCGAGGAACTTCCCGAAGTGCAGATGGGCGACGCCGAGGAGATCCTCCTCGACCTCATCGACTTGATTTCCAAGGCACCGAATGTGCCACTTTCCAGCACCCCGCGCATCGACCGTGAAGAAGTGGTGGCGCTCCTGGAGGACGCCATTGCCTGTCTGCCCCAGGAGGTTCGCGAGGCTCGCTTCATGCTGAAGGAGCGGGAGAATTTCCTCAACCGCTCGCAGCGTGAAGCCGACGAAATCATCGAAGCTGCTCGCACGCAAGCCGAACGAATGGTGCAGCGCACAGAAGTGGTTCGAGCATCCGAAGCGCGCGCACGACAAATCATCGACGAAGCCGAATCAACGGCACGACGTTTGAAGAGCGAGACGGAGGACTTCCTCGACCGTCGCCTCGGCAGCGTGGAGATTCTCATCGACCGCTTGATGAAGACCATCAAGCATGGCCGTGACCGCCTCTCCATCACCGGTGTGCAGCAGGCCAATGATCAGATGACGCAGGATGCCCCCGACATGTCGGGTGAGTTCTTCGATCAAGAGGTTGATCGCACCCGCGATTTCAGTTAGAAGTTCGCAGCGGTGGGTCGCGCGTCATCCGAACAGTGGGTCACCTGACATGAGTTCCACGCTCGTCGTCAACGTGCTCGACTTGTTGCGTCGCCCCGGCTCGGAAAAGTCGGTGAGCGTGGTGGCGAAGGCCGAAGTGTTCGACTTTGCCGACTCTCGCATTGCAAACGACTCCGAAGTGAGCGTGGAGATCGATCTGGAGAGTTCGTCCACCGGCATCGTGGCGCAGGGAAGTGCCACTGTCGGCTGGTCGTCGATGTGTCGTCGATGTTTGCGACCGGTCACGGGTATCGCTGATGCCGAAGTGAACGAGGCGTTCTCTCGGCAAGTGTCGGCGCATCGAAGCAGTGCCGACGTCGCCGAAGATCTTGCCGTCGATGGCGACGCCGAGCCGCTCGTTGGTGACCAGATCGACTTCACCTTGCCGGTTCGCGAAGCAGTGCTGCTGGCCGTGCCTGATGCACCTCTGTGCCGCCCGGAGTGCCCCGGACTCTGCCCGCAATGTGGTGCCGACCGTGCAACCACCACCTGCTCGTGCGTGAGCGAAACGCGGGACGAGCGTTGGGCGGCCTTGGATGCCCTACGAGGCAAGCTCGACGAAGAGTGACACGCCGCTCAGGTGCCACCCTGCCCGACGGTTGCGACCTCACGGTAGAGTGAACAAATGGCCGTACCAAAGAAAAAGCGCTCCAAGGCCCGCGGACGCACCAGTCGATCCATCAACATGCGTTTGCATACGCCTGCCAAGAGCACATGCCCACGCTGTGGCACCGTGAAGAAGCCACACGTCGTGTGCTCCAATTGCGGTTGGTACAAGGGTCGCGTCGCTTACGCCGTCAAGTAATTCCCGCACAGCGCTCGGGCAATCTTCGCGTCGGGCGCAGCGTTTAGTCTGAGCTCAGCATCATGAAACCGATTGCCGTCGACGCCATGGGTGGCGACAAAGCCCCCGCCGAAATCGTTGCCGGAGCGCGCCAGGCAGCATCCGAAGGTATTCCGGTGTTGCTCGTTGGGCCTGCCGATCTTGCGGATCGCGGGGACTTGGAGCTGTTGGTTGCCACCGAAGTCATCGGCATGGATGAAGATCCCGCGAGCTCGGTGAAGAAGAAAAAGGACTCGACGCTCGTTCGAAGTGCCGAAGCCGTTCGCGATGGGATTGCCAGCGCGATGATTTCAGCGGGTAACACCGGGGCCACCATGGCGTCTGCATTGTTGCGGATGGGTCGCATCGATGGCGTAAAGCGCCCGGCGATTGCCACACCAATTCCCGTTCCGGGTTCTACACCGACGATCTTGCTCGATGCCGGGGCAAATGCCGAGGTGGAAGCACTCTGGCTCACACAGTTTGCAACCATGGGTTCGGTGTTTTCCCGGGAGCGCTACGGCATCGCATCGCCGCGAGTCGGCCTCTTGTCCATCGGCGAGGAGCCCGGCAAAGGCGACACTCTCCGCAAGGAGGCCTACGAGTTGTTGTCGGCACACAAGGGAATCAACTTCATCGGCAACGTGGAAGGTCGCGACATCATGACCACCGAGGTGGATGTGGTGGTCACCGATGGATTCACCGGCAACGTTGCATTGAAGAGTCTGGAAGGCGCGCTGAAGACGGTGGTGAAGTCGTTGTTCGCGGCCGTAGGTCAGCCGCAGTACAAGGAACATGCCGACGCGCTCATGCCGGCCTTCCTGGACCTCTACTCGCAGTTCGATCCCGACACCACGGGTGGTGCGATGTTGCTCGGACTCAACGGTGTGTGCATCATCTCGCACGGCTCGTCGAGTGCACGCGCCATGGTGAACGGCATCAAAGTGGCGCGTGACATGGTGCAGGGCGACATCGTGGAAAAGATCCGTGCTGCAGTGGCGGTGAGCGCTACTTCGTGAGCGTCTCATGAACGAGTCGACACTTCGGGAATGCGCTACGGCCATCGGCCACAGCTTCGGGGATGTTTCGCTCCTCAAACTCGCGCTCACGCACTCGTCGTATGCGGCCGAGCACGAGGAAGAACCGTCGAACGAGCGTCTGGAATTTCTCGGTGACGCAGTGGTCGGTTTGGTATTGGCCGACGAAATGTACCGACGCCATGCCAACTTCGACGAGGGTGTGCTCACCGACCTGCGAAAGAGTGTGGTGAACGCCGAAGCGCTCGCCGTTGCCGCACGACGCCTCGGGCTCGGGCGATTCATTCGGCTGGGCCGCGGTGAAGAGGCCGGCGGTGGAGCCGACAAGACGTCGATTCTGGCCAATGCCTTCGAAGCGGTGATCGGTGCGGTCTTCCTCGATGCCGGCACTCAAGCAGCGCACGACTTGTCGCTGCGACTGCTGCAACCCGAGATTGCCGGAGCCGTGCCGGGCCTCAAGTACCTGGATCCCAAGACACAATTGCAAGAGCTGGCCGCCGAGCACGAGTTGCCGGCACCGTCGTACGAACTGCGCGACGAAGGTCCCGACCACGACAAAGTGTTCTATGCCGACGTCCTCGTGGGTGGTCGTCATCGTGGATCGGGAAGAGGCCGCACGAAGAAGGCTGCAGAGCAGCAGGCGGCAGCAGAAGCGATCGACTCGTTGCGCACCAGCCGAGCCTGAACGGCAATCTGGTTCCGTGATACGCCGTGCCTGAGCTGCCAGAAGTTGAAACCGTTCGCCGCGGTATCGAGCGTCGCGCCGTCGGCCGTGTCATCCAACGCGTGGAGGTGTTTCGCGAACGTACGGTGCGACGCCAGGGACGCGAGGCAATCATCGACGGCCTCACGGGCGCACGATTGGTGGCGGCGCGTCGACGAGGCAAGTACCTGCTGTGTGATCTCGATTCCGGAGGTGTGCTCATGATGCACCTACGGATGAGTGGGCGAGTGTTGGTGGTGGATGCCGACACCACTCGACCACCACATACCCACGTGGTGATGCACTTGTCGCCCGATGCGAACGGATCTCGCCACGAGATGTGGTTCGTCGACCCGCGCACGTTCGGCGAAGTGGTGGTATTTGACCGCGACGACGAAGCCACGGTGGCCCCAGAACTTGCGCGGCTGGGTCCCGATCCGATCGTGGACGGTTTGGACGAAGCGACGCTCGCCGAGATACTGCGTGGTCGCCGAGGCAACTTGAAGGCACTCCTGCTCGACCAACGGCGTATTGCCGGTATCGGAAACATCTACGCCGATGAAATCCTGCATCGCGCCCGGCTTCGTCACGATCGCTTACCGTCACGCCTGGATGCACCGACACGCAAACGCCTGGTGTCGGCGATTCACTTCGTGCTACGTGATGCAGTCGAAAAGGGTGGTAGCACGCTGGACGACACGCAGTACGTGGGAATCGATGGCGAACCCGGGTGGTTTCAGACCGAGCATCGGGTGTATGACCGTGCCGGCGAGCGATGTCGCACCTGTCGCAAGGCCAATATCGTGCGTCGCGTCGTGGCAGGACGCTCCACGTGCTTTTGTCCTCGCTGCCAGCACTGAGGCGCTGACCTCGCGCCATGGCGCGTGGCACGCGCGAAACTTCCGGGTTGGAGCCGCCACGAACTACTGTTTTCGGAGATGTTTCTCAAGTCGTTGACCATGAAGGGGTTCAAGTCGTTCGCCGACTCGACCACGATGGAACTCGAGCCCGGGGTCACCGTCGTGGTGGGTCCCAACGGTTCCGGCAAGAGCAACGTGGTCGATGCCATTGCCTGGGTGCTCGGCGCCCAAGCGCCATCGGCGGTGCGCAGCCAGAAGATGGACGACGTCATCTTTGCCGGCACCGCCAAGCGCCCGGCTTTGGGCCGCGCGGAGGTATCGCTCACTCTCGACAACTCCGCAGGATTGCTGCCCATCGAATTCTCCGAAGTCACCGTGACCCGCACGTTGTTTCGTACGGGCGAGAGTGAATACGCCATCAACGGTGTGAACTGCCGCCTGTTGGATGTGCAGGAGTTGCTGTCCGATGCCGGCGTGGGCCGACAGCAACACGTGATCGTCAGTCAGGGACAAATCGATGCAGTGTTGAACGCACGCCCCGAGGATCGCCGTTCGATCATCGAGGAAGCATCCGGTGTGCTGAAGCACCGCAAGCGCAAAGAAAAAGCCGAGCGTCGTTTGGAGAGCACCGAAGCAAACCTCATGCGGGCACAAGACCTGCTGCGTGAGGTTCGTCGACAACTCAAGCCGCTCGAGCGCCAGGCAGATGCCGCTCGTCGACACGGCGCGCTCGTTGCCGAGCTGCGTACCCTGCGACTGCACGTGGCTGGTCGCGAGATCGGTGGGCTGCAGTCACGACTGCAAGCGCTCGCCGAGCAGAAGGCCGCGGGTGACACCGCCGAGAACGAATTGCGTGCACGGCTATCGGCTCTCGATGCCGCCGTGATGTCGGACGAAGCAGATTTGTCGGCGCGAGGCGACAGCACCATCAACGATGAATTGGTGAGGGTGGAAAACCTCCGCGGTCGCGCGCGCGGACTGGTGCAGGTCTTGGCCGAGCGTCGTCGATCAATGGAGCGTGAACGCGGCCAGGTGATGGACTCCGGCGTCGAAGCGCAACTTGAGGGCGAAGCCGCCACCGTGCGTCATCAACTCGAGGAAGTTGCGCATGAGTTGCGCGAGCTCACCGCCAAGGCAACCAGTGGTGCGGCGGCCGCCGAACTTGGCAAGGCACAGGCTCATACCGTGGAAGCGCAACGTGCACTGGATGAAGCCATCGTTGCGCACGGCACGGTGTCGAGTGCTGCAGCAGCAGCCGCAGCACGAGTAGAAGCACTTCAGGCGTCGATCGACGCGCAGGCGCTCAGCACCAAGACGCTGCACGAAGCTGCCGGAAGTGTGGGAACGCTGCTCGACCTCATCGACATCGACGATGAATGGCGCTCGGCCGTGCAAGCCGCACTGGGGGAGTCGATTGCGGCAGTCGTCATCGACGACACCACCAATGCCCGCGCAGCCCTTGCGCACCTACGCGCCACCAAGAACCCGGGCGCGGTGTTGGCGCTCGACTCGCTCAATTCTGCAACCATCAACCCTTCGCGCGAACTTCGCGCACACGTTCGCGCACGATCGGGAACATATGAAAACGCGATCAATCACCTGCTGGACGTGTTGTTGTCGCGTGTCACGCTTGCTGCATCCTTCGACGCTGCCGTCGACACTGCACTTGGTGATCCACACGCCGTGGTGGTTACTCGCGACGGTGACCGTTTGGCGGCAACCTCCCTGCGAGTCGGACTTGGACTCGTCAGCAACGAGGCATTGAACCGGGCTGAACAGTCGGCGACGGATGCAGCAAGCCGGCTCGTCGATGCAGAACTCGCGCTACAGACCACGCGAACCGCCCTCGCCGACGCCCGTGGCGCCGAAGCGCGCGCCGCCACTGCAGCCGAAGCCGAACGCGGTGTGGCCCAAGCCCATGACGTGGAGGTGGCCGGCTTGGAGCAGCGTGAGAGCTTGTTGCGTACTCGGTTGGCCGACATCGAGGGGCGTTTGGGCGGCGACTCCGAGGCGCGACGCGATGCTGCACGACGGACTCTGCGTATCGACCAGGAAGTGCAGAAACTTGCCGACGCGATGAAGGAAGTCGAGCGCATCGTGAACGTGCTCAACGGTCGTCAGCGCGACCTGCACGAGTTGCGTGCGCGCCAAAGCACCGAGATGCGTGAGATCTCACGCCGCCTCGACGAGGCTCGTAAGGAACGTCAATCCAACGAAAAGACCCTCGAGGAGCGTCGTGAGCTGGGTCGGCGCGTGGAACTCGAGCAGGGCGAAGTGCGGGTGCGGCTCGAGGCTGCAATCGACACGCTCCGTCGTGAGCTCGAAGTCGAACCGCAGGTTGCCATCGATACACCCGCTCCGGAACTGCCCGACGGGATGACGCCCATCCTCAAGGTGCGCGAGCTGGAACGCGAGTTGCGCATCATGGGCCCGATCAATCCACTGGCGCTCGAGGAGTTCGAGGCGCTGCAACAACGCAACACGTTCTTGGAAGAACAGCTCGAGGATGTGAAGAATTCGCGTCGCGAATTGGTGAAGGTCATCAAGCAGGTGGACTTGGAGATTCAGCAGACGTTTGCCGCTGCGTATTCCGACGTGCGCGACAACTTTGCGAAGTTGTTCGCCTCGCTCTTCCCGGGTGGCACCGGTCGCCTCGTGCTCACCATGCCCGATGACCTGCTCAACACCGGCATCGAGGTTGAAGCCAAGCCGGGTGGCAAGAACGTGAAGAAGCTGTCGCTCCTCTCGGGTGGTGAGCGTGCCCTGACCGCGTTGGCGTTCCTGTTCGCCGTGTTCCGCAGTCGTCCGTCGCCCTTCTATGTGATGGACGAAGTCGAAGCAGCGTTGGACGACGTGAACCTCCACCGGTTCTTGGGGCTCATCCAAGAGTTCCGCCAAGAAGCACAGTTGCTCATCGTCAGCCACCAGAAGCGAACGATGGAAGCAGGCGACAGCCTGTTGGGCGTCACCATGCAACCCGGCGGATCATCGCGCGTGGTGGTGGAACGCGTGGCTGCCAAATCGGCGTGAACGACCTCTGGCTCTACGTCGCCGTCGCGGCGACCATCGTGCTCGTTGGCGGCGGTGTCGTCGTCGTTCGGCGCTCACGGCGCACCGCGGTGCCACCTGCGACCGAACCCGCTCCGGTATCCGCGCCGGCACCAGAGTCGGCACCAGCGGTAGCGCCTGCACCGACTGCCGTTGAAACGCCAGCTGCTCCCGCTGCCGCGCCGCCGAGCCTGCGGGATCGCCTCTCTCGTGCTCGCGGAGTTTTTGCCAGCGCCACCACCGGCGTGCTTCGCCGCAGTGCCATCGATCAGTCCACCTGGGACGAACTCGAAGAAGCGATGTTGCGAGCCGACCTCGGCGTCAGCGTGACCACCACATTGCTGGACGGGTTGCGGGCTCGCGTGAAGCAGCGCGAGATCGCCGATCCCGCGGCGCTCATTCGTGCTCTTCGTAGCGACATGACTTCGCGACTCGCGGGTGCCGATCGCTCACTCGCGTTCGATCTTGCTCGTGGCGCACCGAACATCTGGATGATGGTCGGTGTCAACGGTGCGGGAAAAACGACGAGCCTGGCGAAGATTGCCGCACAGCAAATTGCGCTCGGACGCAGCGTTCTCATGGCCGCAGGCGACACGTTTCGTGCGGCCGCCGGCGAACAGTTGGAAACTTGGGCAACCCGCACGGGCGCAGCGATCATTCGCGGGGCGGAGGGAGCGGATCCATCGTCGGTGGTATTCGACGGCGTGCAGAGTGCGGCAGCCCGCAACATCAATTTGGTGCTCGCCGACACTGCGGGTCGCCTGCAAACCAATACCAATCTCATGGACGAGTTGCGCAAAGTGCGGCGTGTGGCCGAGAAGGCTGCCGGAGTGGTCACCGAAGTGCTGCTGGTGATCGACGCAACCACCGGGCAAAACGGTTTGGTGCAGGCGAAACAGTTTGCACAAGCCACACAAGTAACGGGTGTGGTCCTCACCAAACTCGATGGCTCGGCAAAGGGTGGGATCGTTTTTGCGATCGAAACCGAACTCGGCATCCCGGTGAAGTTGGTGGGTCTCGGTGAAACCGTCGACGACCTGGCGCCGTTCAATCCCGAAGAATTCGTGAACGCGCTCTTCGACGAATAAGTGCTGCATCCCGTGCAGCGATAGATTTTCGTTCTCATGTTTGACTCGCTGAGCGACCGCCTTGGTGCGGTGGTCGGCAAACTTCGCAATCGTGGTCGATTGAGCGAAGCCGACGTCGACGAAATCCTCGCGGAAATTCGCACGGCCCTCCTGGAAGCCGACGTCAACGTCACCGTGGTACGCAACGTGCTGGCTCGCATTCGCGAACGGTCCGTCGGCGAGGCAATGTCCAAGGTGCTCGACCCCGCACAGCAAGTGGTGAAGACCGTGCAAGCCGAACTGATTGCGCTGCTCGGTGGCGAAACGCTCAAAATTACTTACGCCAGCCAGCCGCCCACCGTGGTGCTCATGGCCGGCTTGCAGGGTTCGGGAAAGACCACCAGCGCGGCGAAGTTGGCGGCATGGTTCAAAAAGCAAGGTCGACAACCGATGCTGGTTGGTGCCGACTTGCAGCGTCCCGCTGCCGTGGAACAGTTGCGTGTGCTCGGTGCACAAATCGGCGTACCGGTGTTCAGTGCACCCGGCGACCCGGTCGAGACCGCTCGGCTCGGCTTGGAAGAAGCGCGACGTCTCGGTCGCAACGTGTTGATCGTCGATACCGCGGGACGCCTGGCAATCGATGCAGAGATGATGGAGCAAGTCCGGCGCATCAGTGACACGGTCACCCCGCGTTACACGTTCCTGGTCGTCGACGCAATGACGGGTCAAGACGCCGTCACGGTTGCCGAAGCGTTCAATGACACTCTCGCCATCGATGGTGTGATTCTCTCCAAGCTCGACGGCGACGCACGTGGTGGCGCAGCGCTGTCGGTGAAGGAAGTCATCGGCAAACCCATCGCGTTCGCGGCGACGGGGGAGAAGCTCGACGCATTCGAGCAATTCCATCCCGATCGAATGGCTTCTCGCATCCTGGGCATGGGCGACATGCTCTCGCTCATCGAGCAAGCCGAGCAGGTGTTCGAGAAGGAAGAAGCCGAGAAGGCCGCCAAGAAACTCGTCGACGGAAAGTTCACGCTCGATGACTTCCTCGAGCAACTCCAGCAGCTCAAGAAGATGGGGCCACTTCAGAACGTGCTCGGCATGCTGCCTGGCGTCGGAGCGCAACTCAAAGGGGCTGAGGTGAGCGACGATCAGGTGAAGCGCACGGAGGCCATCATTCGCTCCATGACGCCGGCCGAACGCGAGAACCCCCAGATCATCAACGGCAGTCGCCGTAGCCGAATTGCCAATGGCAGTGGCACGCAGGTGCAAGACGTCAACCGCCTCGTAAAGCAGTTTGCCGAGATGCAGAAGATGATGAAGCAGTTTGGTGGGCGCCTGCCCTCCCGATAGCCTGCACAGAGCCCGCGGCGGTTCGCTCGGGATATCGAAATCAAGTCAGGAGCAACATGTCCGTCAAACTTCGTCTGGCCCGCGTCGGCAAGACCAAGCAGCCGCACTATCGCGTCGTCGCGGCTGACACCAAGAAGGCTCGCAATGGCGAGTTCCTCGAGATCGTCGGCACCTACCGTCCGTTGGAGAACCCATCGGGCTTCGCGGTAGACAACGCCAAGGTGATGCAGTGGCTCAACAAGGGTGCTTTGCCCACCGAGCGCGTGCGCAAGTTGCTGGAAGTCAGCGGTCTGTGGACCGAGTTCATGGCCACCAAGTCGACGAAGAAGAAGTAGTCCATCGTGCCCGAGGCAACCGTTGCCACGAAAGTGCTCGATCACATCGTTCGCTCCATCGTCGACAATCCCGACTCCGTTCGCGTGGAAGCAATCGATGATGACGGCGTCATCATTCTCGAAGTTCGCGTCGCCGATGGCGACCTTGGCCGCGTCATCGGCCGCCGTGGCCGTACCGCGCAAAACATCCGTGCGCTCGTCCGCGCCGCTGCCGAAAAAGACGGCGTCGATGTCGACGTCGATTTTCTCGACGACTGAATCGTCGCACTTCGGCATACGGACAACTGAAACGCCGACGGAACCACTCGGTGCCTAGCGTGCGCATCGACGTCTTCACCATCTTCCCGTCGCTCGTCGACGGATTCTGCTCCGAAAGCTTGCTGGGTCGAGCACGCACGACGTCGTTGCTCGACCTGCGCGTGCACGATCTGCGCGAACACACCACCGACGCCCACCGCACCATCGACGACGCTCCCTTTGGTGGCGGCGCCGGAATGGTCATGCGACCCGAGCCGATTTTTGCCAGTGTTCGCGCTGCGAAGCCACCGCGTCCGCTGCTGCTGCTCTCACCCGGCGGGAAGCGGTTCAATCAGCAGATGGCAAAGTCGTTCGCGGCTTCGGAAGGATTCTCGTTGTTGTGTGGTCGGTACGAAGGTGTCGACCACCGCGTGGTGGCCGAATTGTGCGACGGCGAAGTGTCGATCGGCGACTATGTGTTGGGTGGTGGCGAAGTGGCCGCCTGCGTCATCATCGAGGCAGTCACTCGATTGATTCCCGGTGTGATGGGTAACGACGAATCGGCAGCGAGTGAATCGTTCGAAGGTGGCCTCCTGGAAGCTCCGCACTACACCAGACCAGCGGAATTCGAGGGTCATGTGGTGCCTGAGGTACTTCGCAGCGGCGACCATGCGCGAATCGCACGTTGGCGGCATGCCCAAGCCCTCCACCGCACCATGGCGACACGTCCCGACCTGATTGCACAGCGCGGCGGGCTAAATGACAGCGAAAAGCGTCTGTTGGAAGAGTTCCCCGGCCTGCCGTATCCTGAAAGTTCCCTATGAAAGCCACAGACATCGTCGACCAGCAACATCTCCGCACGGACATTCCAAAGTTGCGCCCTGGCGACGAAGTCAAGGTTCACGTGCGAATCAAGGAAGGCGACAAAGAGCGCGTCCAGGTGTTCCAGGGCGACATCATCGCCATCGAGGGTTCGGGAATCTCCGAGAGCTACACCGTTCGCAAGAACAGCTATGGCGTTGGTGTGGAGCGAACCTTCCCGATGCACACCCCATCGGTGGAAAAAGTCGAAGTGTTGCGTCACGGTCAGGTGCGTCGCGCCAAGCTCGGCTTCTTGCGCGAGCGTGCCGGCAAGTCGGCCAAGATCCGCGAAAAGCGCGAAGACTAATTTGCTCGATCACGGGACGTCGCCAATTCGTGCGCTGTCCTGCACACAGCCATGCGGAGGTCGTAAGTGAATACTGACGACCTCGAGCAATACGAAGCCGAACGCGAGCTGCAGTTGGCCAACGAATATCAAGACGTCGTCGGCATGTTCAAGTTCGCCGTCGAAACCGATCGCCGGTTTTATCTGGCCAACACCGTTGACGTGCGTGTGCTGTCTGAAGGCCCACGCCCACTCCTGGAGATCACGCTGACCGACGCATGGGTATGGGACATGTACCGCAAGACTCGCCTCGTGCCGAAGGTGCGCGTGCTGAGTTTCAAAGACCTCAACATCGAAGAGTTGCCGAGCAACAACATCTAGCAGTCGGCGAATCAGCCGCACCCACCGTTGCGGCTCGCGCCACGGCGCGGGTCAATCAAGCACGGGCCAATCAGGCACG
>Ga0208721_1000072_pt1 | contig 22419 bp, 16 predicted proteins | sample LakMenEpi17Aug10_FD_150705 | JGI IMG/M metagenome (GOLD analysis project Ga0208721, IMG submission 150705) | Freshwater microbial communities from Lake Mendota, WI - 17AUG2010 deep hole epilimnion (SPAdes) | ecosystem: Environmental > Aquatic > Freshwater > Lentic | place: Lake Mendota, Madison... | reverse complement strand
TTTGCCCGGCGACCGTAAGCCGGAGCAGACGCTGTGTCGGCTGCGACGGCGCGAAACACACCGTGTCAGGCCGTCAGCCGGACGACGTCGGCGAGCACTTCGACAGCCTGCACGATCTGCTCCTCGGTGTGCTCCGCCGTGAGGAAGAAGCGGACGCGGGCCGCCGATTCGCGGACCGCCGGGTAAAGGATCGGCCTGGCGTTGATGCCACGCTCCAGAAGCAACTGCGAAACGCGGATCGCCCGCGTCGAACTGCCGAGAATGATCGGGATCACCGGCGTGTCGATGCTCGGGCCGGTGTCGAGATTGCAGTCCTGGGCAAGCTTGCGAAACAGGTCCGATCGCTCGCGCAGCCGTGTGACCCGCCACGGTTCGCGACCGATGACCCGCAGGCCCTCCAGCGCCGCGGCGGCGTTCGGCGGGGAGCAGGCCGTCGAGAAGACGAACGCCGGCGTGGTGTAGCCCAGGTAGCGGACGAGGCGGTCGCGGCCGGCGAGGTAGCCGCCGCCGGCGCCGAGCGCCTTGCTGATCGTCCCCATCCACAGGTCGCCGTCGCCCGGATCGACGCCAAAAAACTCGCAGATACCCCGGCCCCCGGGGCCCATCGTGCCCAGCGAATGGGCCTCGTCTACGTACAGCAGGGCGTTGTGCCGCTTCTTGACATCGATGAACCGGGGCAGGTCGGGATAATCACCGTCCATGCTGTACACGCCTTCGATCGCCACCACCACGCGCCGATACTTCGGCCGCAGGTCGCGGAGCAGGGCGTCGAGCTGGACGTGGTCGTTGTGGCGGAACGGCCGCTTGCCCGCCTTCGATGCGCCGGCGCCCTGCACGATGCTGTTGTGTGCGAGCTCGTCGTAGAGGATCAGGTCGCCGTCCCCGAACAGGTGGTTGAAGACGGAGGCGTTCGTGCCGTAGCCGCAGGGAAAGACGACGGCCCGCTCGGTTCCGAGGAAGGCTGCGAGCTCGGTGTCGAGCTCGTCGAGCAGCGTATTGTTGCCTCCCACCATCCGGCTCGCCGACGCACTCGTGCCGAACGTGTCGATGGCATCCTTGGCGGCGCGGGCCACGTCCGCGTGGGCGGCGAGGCCGAGATAATCGAAGCTCGTGAAGTTGATCACGTCGCGGCCGGCGATTCGAGCCGTCCGCTGCCGCACCGTCTCGTTGGCGAGCAGGAACGGGTTGGCGAGTCCCTGGGCATCGAGGGCCGCGAGCCGCTCCTCGAGGGCCGCGCACTCGGGGAACGGGTCGGCCGACGGATCGCGCGGCGACGTGCGCCGCGATCCCGGCGGCGGCCCGACGACGGGAGCCGGCACCGCCTGCCTGTCACGGCGGTCCACGCTGTCGAACATGTGCTCGGCGATGCACTCGATCAGGTCGCCGCAGGTGTCGATGCCGGCAATCCAGTCGTCACGAAACCGCATCTGGTAGCGGCCCTCCAGCCGCGTGACGGCGTCGAGAAACGCGACGGCATCGATGCCCGCCTCGGCGAGCGTGGTCGCGGGCGTCAGCTTGGCGTGTCGCCCCCTCGGCCGTGTCCGGGCGAGCTCCTCGTAGACGATTCCGGCGATGGCGATCCACGTGTCGGCGCCGGGCTCGCCGCGGGCCGCCGGGGTCGAAAAATCGGTCGCTGCGATGACGCCCACGAGATTCCTCCTGCGTGGACGATCAGGCCGAATGGCTCCGTCGCACACGACGAGTCGTATGGTCCGCGAGTTCGCGGAGATCGACGTACTGTAGCAGGAACGGGCGGCCTCGAACCAGTGGCCCGGCCCGCGCACGCGGCATCGTGGCAGCGCGGACGGCGGCCCCACGAGGGGTCGTGATGATTGGCAAAAGTTTTCGGGCCGGTCGTCGCGGGCCGCGCCGCTGCGAAACTCCCGGCGCCGCGCCGCGAATCGCGCGCTCCGCGGCGGAACCGCCGCCGAACGCCCCGCGCTGGCACGATCGCTTGCAGAACGGGCGCCGCGTCATCCACGATACTCCCTCCGGCAGCGGCATGTGCCGGCCGGCAGCGGACCGAGGCGCGTGATGACCGAGCAACAGCAGCGAGCCGGGGGCCGAGGCGGCAACCTCGGGCAGTGGGGCGTGTGCGGCATTCTGCTGCTGGCCACGATGCTCAACTACATGGACCGGATGGCGCTCAATAACATGTCGGTGCGGATCACCGACGAGCTGCGCCTGACGCAGGAGCGGTACGGCGACCTGGAGTTTGCCTTCGGCCTCGCCTTCGCGGCTGGGTCGTTGTGCTTCGGCATGCTCGCCGACCGGCTCTCGATCCGCTGGCTGTATCCGGCCGTCGTCGTCGCCTGGTCGCTCGTCGGCCTGCTCACCGGCTTCGCCGAGGGCTTCTGGCAGATGCTCGCCTGCCGGACGCTGCTCGGTTTCTTCGAGGCCGGACACTGGCCGTGCGCCCTGCGGACGACGCAGGCCCTGCTCGCTCCCGAACGGCGCATGTTCGGCAACAGCTTGCTGCAGAGCGGCGGCGCCATCGGCGCGATCGTCACTCCGCTGGTGATCCTGGCGCTGGTCGGCAACAGCCAGGTGCCCGGCGCCTGGCGACTGCCGTTCATCGTCATCGGCGGGTGCGGCGCGATCTGGGTGGTCGCCTGGCTGCTGCTCATGGGCCGCGAGCCGGGGCTGGTCGCGAAGTCGGAGCGCGGCGGTACGGAGACCGCAGGCTGGGCGGCGTGGTGGGAGGCCTGCCTGGGCAACCGCCGGTTCTGGGCCCTCGTGCCCTTCGTCATCGGCATCAACCTGACCTGGCACCTGGCCCGGGCCTGGCTGCCGAAGTTCCTCCAGCAGGGCCGCGGCGTCTCGGAGACGGAGTCGCTGCTGTTCAACTCGGGCTATTACGTCGCCGCCGACGTCGGCTGCATCGCGGCCGGCGCCGCCGGCGTCTGGCTGGCACATCGCGGCCTGTCGCAGTTCGGCGCCCGGTCGCTGGTGGCGGCCGTGTGCAGCCTGTGCGTCGGCGCGGCGACGATGGCGGCGGTGGCGCTGCCGGGGGCGTGGATGTACGGGGCGCTGCTCGTCGTCGGCGCCGGCGCGCTCGGCCTGTTCCCCTGCTACTACTCGCTGGCCCAGGACGTCAGCCCGCGGCACACGGGCAAGGCCACCGGACTCCTCGCCGCTCTGGGCTGGATCGTCTGCTCGCCGTTTCAGAAGCAGTTCGGCAAGCTCATCGACCGCACCGGATCCTTCGATCTCGGCTTCACGCTCGCGGCCTGGGTGCCGGCCATCGCGGTTGCCGCGTTCTTCGTTCTCTGGCCGCGCGACCCGCGGCATGACAGTTCCGGGAGCCCGCCGGCATGAACCTCGCTGAACTGAGCTGGCGCGACGTCGCCCGGCTCGCCCCGCACACTCCGGTCGTCGTCCCCGTCGCCGCCATGGAGCAGCATGGCCACCACCTGCCGCTGGCCACCGACAGCATGCTCCTCGCCGAGGTAATGCGCCGGGCGGAACAGCGGGTCGGCGACCGCGTGCTCGTCGCGCCGCTCCTCTGGCTGGGCAACTCACACCACCACCTCGAGTATCCGGGCACGCTCTCCGCCGGGCCGCGGACCTACCTCGACCTGCTCGGCGACCTGATCGAGAATCTCCTCCACCACGGCTTCCGCCGGATCGTGTTCATGAACGGCCACGGCGGCAACACGATTCCCGGCCGGCAGGCGGTGTTCGAGGCCCGGCAGCGGCACCGTTCACGCACCGACCTGCTCCTTCTCTTCGCCACCTACTGGGACTTCGGACCGCACCTGCAGACGGAGCGGCCCGACCTGGCCCAGGATTACTTGGGCCACGCCTGCGAGTACGAGACGGCGATGATGCAGGTCATCGCCCCGGGCCTCGTGCAGCCGGTCGCGGGGATCGCGGCGATGGACCCGGGGTTTCACTTCGAACCCGCCTACCGGGGCTGGATCACCCGTGAGCGGGCACCGACCGGCGGCCCGGCTCCCGGCCACCTCGGCGATCCGGCGCAGGCCACGCCGGAGAAGGGGGAGTATCTCCTCGCCCGCTATGCCAACGGCGTGGCGGCGTTCCTCGAACGGGTCGTCGCCTGGGACGGAACGTCCTGGCAAGTTTCCGGCTGATCCGGAACTGACTCCCTGGCAATCCTGACCGGGGCCGACCAGCGACTGCGGCTTCCGCCTCGGCCAAGGCCTCGGCTCCAGCCGCACACGCGGCCTGTGGTGAGGCACCCTGTTCCTGAACCCTCATATCGCCTGGTACAGGAAATCCAACCCGGTCACAACCACCCGCAGTCTACCAGATGAACTGCGCATCACCTCAGTCAGAACGTTGCAGGGCAGGCGCGCTGTCAAGCGTCGCCTGCACCTGCTTGTTCGGCTGGTCGTCTCCTTCTACTTGCTACGGAAGCGGAACGAATACAAGTCGCACTCGCGCATCGCGAAACGCAGGCGCACCGGTTTCCCTGCGATGGCGGCGAGGTCCGAGGTGTTCTTCCATCTCACCCGCTGCTCGATCACATCGCCAATGACGGCCTGGCAATCATCCAGGCCGAACCCCGGTAGTGCCTGGCCCGAAGCGTCCTGGATCTCGACCCGCAGCGAGCCGGCTGCCCCGGTGCTGAAGTTGATGGACAGGGCATCGCCAGCGAAGATGAGGGGCTTGGTTCGCAGTTCGCCGCCGTCGGCTCCGGCGTTCACGGAGATGAAGCCGTCGGTCCGCAGGGTGTAGCGATCGCCGCTTATTGTGTTATAGATGGACATCTCCTCAGGGCCTGTCGGCACGACATTCAGTGATACGTAGTTTGCCCTTTGTTTCCATCGTGCCGGATCCAAGCCTGGCCGGATGAAGGCCTCCTTGAAGGTGCGCTGATATGAAGCGGAACCGGCGCGCATGGTCATGAGCATGATGTCGGTCGAGCCCCACTTGCCCTCCACCGGTTCTCCCATCTCGATGCCACCCGTGAATCTACTCGGCAATGCGACATAGATATGCGGCGCGCGGAAATAAGGATGCGTCTCATTCGTGTAGAGTTGTTCGCCCGGAAGATTGGCGGCGGCGTCGACCAGCGGAGTCCAGGTGATGAAGTCGGTCGAGGTCGTCCGACTGACTCGCCGCTGGAACTTCTTGAACGGATCCGTCTGTGGAGGCTCGATCATGCCCCAGCTGCGGACAAAACAGACATAGCAGTTCTCGGCCTCGGACCAGAAGGCTGGACTCTCCGAATCGAAGGGCCAGGGCGTTCCGGGGGCCTGCTTCGGCGTTTTTATGACAGGCGCGTCCTGGATCTTGCTCCAGTGGATACCATCGGCGCTCTTGAAAGCGATCAGTCCGGTCCCTCCCGATCCCGCCAGCGCTTTGTACCGGGCGGCCGGTGCGACACCGGGCCGGGTGTCGAGGAAGGGGGTGAAGTTGTGGGTGAACGGAGCCTGGCGGGCCAGGATCACATTGCCGCCCTTCGAGCTTTGGATCTTTGTGATGCCCAGGTCGGGGAACGTCCATTCGATGCCGTCGCGGCTTTCCGCATAGCAGGTGATCTCGTTCGGTTCGTTGTCTGCGTTGCGCTCCCCATACCGCCCCTTATCGTACCCGGGAATGTCGGTGCGATAGTACGCCCGGTAAAGATCCCCGTCCTTGATGATGGTGCCGTACCCGCCGCTCGGCAGCGGGCTCTTGGCGGGCGCTTGCCTGACCGGCGCATGCAATCGGAACGCGACGCCCGTCATGCGCTCGATGAGCAGGTCGTCGACGAACAGTTCCAGTCGTGTGCCGATCTCAACGGGTTTCGTGCTCGTGCTCTTCTCCTGAGCGGGCAGCGATGACGCTGCCATGATCATGATCACGCCAGCGCCCGTGATCCACGGCGCCGTGTGAATGTTTCGGAACATAGATTCTCCTCCTTTGTGGCCGAACGGTGGCGATCGGCTCGCGACCGTGGACTCTCCATCAGGACCGATTGTATCGCGAGTCCGCTGCATTGCTTGGTGTACGCCCGTCATGGGCGTGATTGTATGGGGTGCAAGTCCCCTGTGCGAGAGTGGGAGCCTGAAGGAGATTAGCAGACCAAGTGATTCCTCCGATTGGCAAAGCACGAGGTGAGGGCAACTGCTCTAGGGTGACCCGGGGGGGGAAGGAAGCCTGCGGATGCGTCGTCAAGCTGACAAGGACCTTCGTCGTCAAGCGCGTCCACACCAGCGTCGCGAGGTTACGAACAGAAACGTGCTACAAGGCCGGTGAGGCCAGGCGAGTGGGCACCACACCACGAAGCCGTTCCCAGACAGCCTCACAGGTAAAGCACGAGCCTGCGCGACGACAGATCACGTTCTTATCCGGGGAGATCTGCCCCGTCCCAGGGAGTAGGGCTTGCCCGAAAGCCTGGAACATCGCGGCGAAAGCTGGGGTGGGCGAGGCAGAAGTCAGCAGAGGTCGCAGTACCGAGACCGCACTACCACTGCGGACGGGAAGGACCGAACGATGAAGAACGAGGAGGAGCCATCGCACGACTCGACGCGACGACTGTCCCGACCGGGCCAAGCCGCGGCGGCGTCGAGCGAGAAGCCATCCTCGAGCCTGTTTCCAGAGATGATGATGGAGGCGATAGTCGATCCTGCCAACATGCAGCGAGCCTGGGATCAGGTCCGTGGGAACCGCGGGGCCCCTGGCCCCGACGGCATCACACTGACACAGTTCCCGGAATGGCTTCGCCCGCAGTGGGCAGCGATTCGACAGCAGCTTCTCGATGGGACCTACGAGCCTTCGCCGGTTCGCAGGAAGACCATCGATAAACCGGATGGCGGTCAACGGCAGCTCGGCATTCCAAACGTGCTGGACCGTCTGATTCAACAAGCCATCCAGCAAGTTCTGACACCGGTGTTCGATCCGGGCTTCTGGGATCGAGCCACGGTTTTCGACCGGGTCGCTCCGCTCATGGAGCAGCCAAGCAGGTGCAACGGACGATCCGCCGAGGCCGCCGCTTCGTCGTGGACATGGACCTGTCGAAGTTCTTTGACAGGGTCCAGCACGATGTCCTGATGAGTCGCGTCGCCCGCAAGGTGCGTGACAGGCGGTTGCTCAAGTTGATCGGCCGCTACCTGCGGGCGGGCGTGATGGTCGAAGGGGTTTTGCAGTCCAGCCCGGAAGGCACGCCGCAAGGCGGTCCGCTTTCACCGCTCCTGGCCAACATCCTGCTGGATGATCTGGACAAGGAGTTGGAGAGACGTGGCCTGCCGTTCGTCCGCTACGCCGATGACTTCGTGATCTTAACGAAGACACGGCGTGCGGCGGAGCGGGTGTTTCGCGGGGTGAATCGTTACCTGACGAAGGCACTTCGCCTGGTGGTGAACCTGGAGAAGAGCCGGATCGTGGCCGTGGACGGGGTCGAGTTCCTCGGCTTCGTCTATCGGGGTACGACGGGGATGATTCACGTGTCGGAGAAGAACGTCCAGAAGTGCAAGCGGCGGATCCGGGAACTGACCGGACGGAGTCGAGGCATCTTGATGACGCAGCGGCTTGGGGAACTCCGACGATACTTGCAGGGCTGGGCAGGGTACTTCGCGCTGGCGAAACAGATGAGACTGTTCGAGAACCTCGACCAGTGGATTCGGCGGCGTCTGCGGATGTGCTTCTGGAAACGCTGGCGGTTCGTCCGCACGCGGATTCAGAATCTCTTGGCGCTCGGCGTTCCGCGTCGACAGGCCTTCCGCCACGCAAAGAGTCGCAAAGGCCCGTGGCACATGGCCAAAACCATTGCCAGCTGGGTCGGGATGACGAACGCCTGGCTGCACGATCAGGGACTGGTGTCGCTGAAATCACTCTGGGTCAAGCGTGCTCCGCTCCGTCGAACCGCGTAGTGCGGACCCGCATGCTACGTGGTGTGGGGGGCGGGCGGAGCGATCCGCCCGCCTACCCGATTCGGCGAGAATATCCGCGTCTCTTCAGTATTGGGCTTCAAGTTGAAGATGAAGTTTGGGCTGTTCCTGAAAACCTGCTTCGACAAGTCTCTTCCGGACCGACGCTGCGATCTCAAGGAACTGCGGCTCGGAAAGCGTCGTATGCCTGTCATGCTGAAGACCGATCAAGCCAAGACGGTGGCCAACGTAGAGGAAATAGTCCTCGCCATCAGTCATTCGCCCGCTATGTACCTGAAGGCCCACGGCCTTGGCGGTCACACATCGCGGATCTGTCTCGTCACCGCAGGCGTCAAGCACATCTTCGTCTTCTGGATCGAGAGACAGCTTTATTCCAAAAAATGCGACGAATGAGTCTGCACCCACTTATCGATCCCTCCATTTATCGTTGACGCCAAAAGCCAGACGTGGGCGACCGCCGCCGACAAGAACGGTGGATCGCAGGAGGCACTGTCTAATCTCCGCCCGGCATCCAGCGGAAAAGCTTGGCGGCGGTTCGTCTCGTCCGAATTGTTCAGCGTTACTTTGATACAAAAAGATGCCGAATGATAGCGAGACGCGGTCGGGTCGCGTCCACAAGGAGGTCAATTTCTTGCGACTCCCGCAAAGCGAGGACTTCCGGACTCTGATGCACGGGCATCCAAGACTCGAGACACTCACCGTTGAACTCGTAGCGAAACTCAACGCGGCCGCGGTCGCGCACCAATCGGATACGGGTGATATAGCCCCGTACTGCTGCGCCTCGTCTGAACAGCGTCTGAATACGTGTGACGCGCCAGAGGAGAAAGCCTGCCGCAATAAGCGAGAGCGGCAGTGCAATCGTGAGCATCTCAACACGACCGAACCTCGCACCCTGACGAAGAAACGGGAAGATAAGTCCTATGACCCAAATGCCGGGAATCGCGATGAAACAGAAAAGGGCAGGCCAATCTGCCAGCAAGATCTTTTTAAGGCGCGGTTTCATGATGCGATACGTGAGAACGCCGAACGTCCGCAATAAGCGGCTCGCGACCTTGGACTTTCCATCAGGACCGATTCAGTCGCGAGTCCGCTGCATTGCTTAGTTCGACCTTTTTCTCTGGAGCAACGCATCCGCACAGGACACAACGCGCTCAACGACCTAGAATCAATTCAACCGACCGATCCATCTTCACAACCAAGCCGGGTTCCGCTTTAGGCGCGCGGACTTCCTTCGGGCTGAGAATGAACGTCCAGCGAGGCGGCTCTTCGCCGTAGGTTTCATATTCTACGTGGCGAATAAAGAAGCTTTTGTCCAGCCCTTTTTCTTTCATACGACCTTTGGCAAGGACCACCGCGTCGTCAAAGGGCACGGCGGGCTCACGGGTTTCCGGAGGAACCGATGTTGTTTCGTCCGCACGGGCCTGCGGCGGATTGTCGGTGCTAATCCAAGCGGCGATCACCGCCACGCCGATCGCAAACACGGCAAGCACGTTTCGCATTGTGTACTCCTTTTGGACAAGCATCTGGCCTTGTAGGTGTTAGATGCGCATGGCTCGCAAAAAGTTCCCGTCCGGTTTTTGCGGTCGAACAATCTAATTGAGCCGTACTGAGTCGGCTTGAATACGGTTATTGCCGGAAATATTCCAACGGCCGGGCGGGGCGTCAAGCGAGGCCGGCCGCAGATTCACGGCACCCCACTGCTCGAACAAGTCCCGAAAAGGATGGGTCTTGGCGCGGGTAGGCAAAGAGTGTACACATGTTCCTATGCGGGCGAGCGCAGGCTGGAGTGAACGTCGCTGTGCGGGGTGTGGCATGAGTGTTGACCAGTATTGTGTGCGAGTGCGGCAAAGCTCGCTTGGGCGGAATGATCAGCAGTGGTTTCCCATCAGGATTCGTCGATACGCTGAGGCCACGAACACGCCGCACGGCCAGTTGCCTGTCTCCCGCGAAAGCGTGATCGCTTTTCTGCGGACTTTGCGGGGCCACGGCGCCGGGGCCGATCCGGAGGATTCTGACCCATCTGGGAGAAGCGATCGAGCCGCCGCTAATCGTGCCAGCCCGTGGCCCGCCGATCGATTGGGGCGAGCTTGTTCAGGCCCATGACGACCGCGACGTCTTTCAAGCCTCAACCGGCGAGCTGCCCGTGATCGACATCCACAGCCTCTGAACGGTGCCGGACGCAAGGTCACAGCAAAGCCGCCAGGTGGCCGGCCTCGGAGAGACTCCGCGCCGACAAGAGAAAAACGCCACTCCAGAGGCGGAAGGCGGCCGATCCGGGATCCTCTGTTTCGGGACAGAAAACGGAGCGACAGGCTCACGAGCCGCGCAGCAGTTCGAAAATGCCTGCGAACGTGCTGGCGGAAGTGCGATTGAACGGGCTAGCCGTCTAGGAATCGCTCGTTTCTTGGCGTTGAGGCCAGAGAAAGGCGCGTTTTCCAGCCATGACTCGTGAAACAGGCACCTCCCGAACGATCTCGACCCACGGCGAAACCGTCCGCGCGTTCGTACCGCATCCGCTGCCGCCAGCGCGCCCACCGCTCCTGATCGAGGGAACGCTGACTGAACGTCATGCGGCGGCAGTGGCCGCCATCGGCCGCCTGGGCGTGGCGGGGGCCATGGTGCCCGAGCCGGGCTGGTTTCTCTATGGGTTTGTCCGCAAGGAGGCCGTGCGTTCTTCGCAGATCGAGGTGTGGAAGAGGTCTGCAACTACGTGGAGGCCCTCAACCGGGCCCGGGCTGCGATCGCCGATCCCGGCGGCCTGCCGCTCTCGACCTGGTCTGGCCCACGGGCAGTTCGAGACGATCCATCCCTTTCTCGAGGGCAATGCCCCATCGGCTCCCGCCACCTGACCCGAGCGGCTGGTATTTCCCCGAGCATCCGATCGTTGACACGTGCTGGATCGCGGTTCAGGGCCGCACGCGACGTCAGACGAACTTCGTACTTCCCGGCTCGGCGATCGGCGATGCCGGAGGGGGCATGTCGAGCGTCATCGGGTCGGGGACGAGGTTTTCCTGCGAGGCCCAGAGCTGCTCGGCCGTGATCACCTGGCCCGTGTAGGCGCTGGCCCGCGCCATCAGCGTCAGCAGGTTGCTGTTGATGAGGATGCTGCCATCGTCGATCTGCCGACCGGCGCGGATGCTCGCGAACAGCTCGTCGTGCTCCTGTTGGTACGGCTCGTTCTTGGGAACGTCGCTGTTCCAGGTGCTGGCGTCGGTCATGAGCCGCTGCACGTGCTGGAAGCCGTTGATCTCCGCCGTGCCGGTCGTGCCCGTGACGTAGTCGGAGTTGTCGTTGGCCGCGTTGGGAAACTGCCGGCACATGTGCACGCCGCGCCGGCCGTCGGCAAACTGGAAGATGGCGGTGAAGTGGTCGTAGATGTTGTTGCCCTCGGGGGCCGGGCCGCGGAGCTGCCGGCCGCCGGTGCAGAGCACGGAGACGGGCAGCTGGTCGCCGAACGCCCAGAGCATTCGATCGAGCGAATGGATCGCCTGCTCCGTGATATGGTCGCCGGACAGCCAGGTGTAGTACTGCCAGTTGCGCAGCCGGTATTCCATGTCGGTCCAGCCGGGCTTCCGCGGCACTTCGCCCCGGTAGCCGAGCACGTTGTAGGTCGTGATCGCCGACCGGACCGGGCCGATCGCCCCGTCGGCGAGCCGGCGGAAGATGTCGCGCATCCGCGACGAGTACCGCCAGCAGAAACCGGAGACGACGTTCAGCTTCCGATCGCGGGCGGTCTGCAGGCTGTCGCGGACGTGCCGCAGCGCCGTGGCATCGACCGCCACGGGCTTTTCGCAGAACACGTGCCGGCCGGCGTCGATGGCCGCCCGGAGGTGCGCGGGGCGGAAGGCGGTCGGAGCCGCGAGCAGGACCACGTCGCAGGCCTCGATGACCCGCTTGTAGCCGTCGAGTCCGCTGAAGCGACGCTCGGGCGGACAGTCGAACCGGGCGGCGAATGTCGCGTCGGCCTGCGCCTTGTCGGCGACGGTCCGGGCGATCGTGTTCGCGCCCTGCTCGAGGCGATCCGGGAACGCATCGGCCAGCGCCCAGAGGACGTTGCCGGCATCGGCCGCCATCGCCTGCACCGCGGCGCCGAGGCCGCGGCCGCCGCAGCCGACGAGCCCGACCTTGAGCCGGTCGCTGCCGGCGGCATGGGCGGTGCGGGTGACAGCATCGGTGACCAGGGATGCGACGGCGGCGCTGCCGGCCGCAAACCGGCGGCGGGTGATGGCTGTCGATGCGGGCTGAGTGGCTGGCAAGGATGAGGTCATACGGGCCTTCGCGGTTCGGGGTATGGCGGTCGGGCGGGGCGACCGCCTCCGGTCCCGACAGGATACACGGGCGCGCCACGCGGCGGGGAGGTGCCCGGTCGCCCGGCCCCGGTCATTGCCCCCCCACGCCACGGCGGATAAGGTACGAGGATTCGGCGGTCTTTATGCCCTCAATCGAAACCCCCGGTCGCGATCCCGGTTCGCCCACCGTGCTCGCCGTCGTCGCCCATCCCGACGACATCGAGTTCATTGCGGCGGGCACGCTGCTCCTGCTCCGCGAGGCGGGCTGGGCGGTGCACTGCCTGAACCTGTCGGGGGGCGACCTGGGGAGCATGACCAGCGACCGCAACGAGACGCGGCAGATTCGTGCCGCCGAGGGGCGGGCGGCGGCGGCGATCCTCGGCGCCACGTTCCACCCCAGCATCGCCGACGACCTGTGCATCTTCTACGAGGAGCGGCTGCTGCGCCGGCTGGCGGCCGTGATCCGCCGCATCCGGCCGCGGATCGTGCTCACGCATTCCCCCGAGGACTACATGGAGGACCACATGAACACGGCGCGGCTCGCCGTGTCGGCGGCCTTCGCCCGCGGCATTCCCCACTTCGTCACCGAGCCACCAGTGCCGGCGTATGCCGCAGACGTCACGGTCTACCATGGCATGCCGCATGGCCTGCGCGATGGCCTGCGACGCAGCGTCACGCCCGGCCTCATCGTGGACACGACCTCGGTTCACGACGTGAAGCGCCGGGCGCTGGCGGCGCATGCCAGCCAGCGGGACTGGCTCGACGCCACGCAGGGCATGGGGAGCTATCTCGACGCCGGCGACGAGATGTCGCGGGCCGTCGCCCGGATGGCGGGCCGCGACGGCCACGGCGAGGGCTGGCGCCGGCACCTCCACCTCGGGCTTTCCGGCCGCGACGACGACCCGCTGATCGACGCCCTCGGTGATTTCTGCAGCGCCCCCATCGGCATCGACTCCAGGAGCCAGGCATGACCAGACCGCTGAGCCGCATCGCCCCCGATTGGTGGGACTACACCACGCTCGACGCCGAACTCATCCGCGAGGCGGCAGCCCTTTCCCCGGCCGACCTGGAGCGGCTGTCGCGGCCCGGATTTCGCGTCCTGCTCTACGACACGCTCGAGGACTTCTTCCTCGCCGAGGCGCTCGAGTACATCAGCGCCTGGCGGCAGGCGACCGCGGACGCGCCGGCCGGCATCTGCGGGCCGATCGGCCCCACCGAGCAACTTCCCCTCGTCGCCCGGCTCGTGAACGAGCTGGAGCTCGACCTCCGCCACGCCCACTTCTGGGGCATGGACGAGTGGTACGAGAACGGCCGCGAGGTGCCGGTCAGCCATCCGCTCTCCTTCGAGCGAGCCGACCGCGAGCTGTGCTTCGACCGCATCCGCCCCGACCTGCGCATGCCCGAGTCAAACCTCCACTTTCCCAAGGCCGACACGGCCGCCTACGTCGCCAGTTGGGACGCCGCCCGCTGCGTCGTCATGCAGGGGGGGCAGGGGGACATCAAGCACTGGGCGTTCAATGACCCGCCGCGCCGCGGCGGCCGTCACCAGGACGCACCCCCGGCACCGGCCGAGTACCGGGCCCTCTCCACGCGCGTCGTCGACCTCCATCCGGTGACGCTCGCGCAGAATGCCCGGACCAGCGGCGGCGGCAACATCACCATGGTCCCGATGCAGGCGATCACCGTCGGCCCGCTGCAGACGTGGCGGGCGGAGAAAATCTCGATCTGGCAGGCGGGCATGCACGACAACCCGCTCGGGCAGCGGCTCACGGCGCTGATGATTTCCAGGCGGATCGTCGACACGTCCGTGCCGATGTCGCTGCTCGCCGATCACCCGCAGGTGCAGTTCAACTACTATCGCGGCGGCCTCGGCAGCTGTGCCGTCGAGATGCACTGACGGCGGAAGCCGGAGGAGAGAAGACCCATGGATACGCCCGCGCCGGATGTGGATCGCCGGACATTTCTCCAGGCCGCCGCCGCGGCGGCGGTCGGCCTGCAGGTGGCCGGCGGCGCGGAACCGGCCGCCGCGCAGCCGGGCAGCGGTCCGCTCCCGCCAGCCGCCGGTCCGCTGACCGTGCCGCAGAACATGCTCGGTGAGTTCGGCCCCTGGGCCCGGGGCCTGATCGGCGAGGGGCCGGCGCGGCTCTCCTTCCGCCGCCCGGAGTTCGACCGGCGCGGCATCGCCGACTGGCGAACCAAGGCGCGGGCCCGCGTCCGCGACTGCATCGCCAGCCCCGAGTCGGGAGGCGTTCCCCAGGCCGAGGTCGTGCGGAAGGCCGTCCTCGACGGCGTCGAGGCCGAACTGCTGCGCTGGCAACTGCCCTACGGCCCGCCGAGCGAGGCGGTGTTCCTCAAGCCGGCCGGTGCCCGCGAACGCCTGCCCGCTGTGCTCGCCCTCCACGACCACTCGGGCAAGAAGTATTTCGGCCATCGCAAGATCGCCCGCCTCGGCGAGGACGTCAACCCGCTGGTCCGCGAGCACGTCACGGAGAACTACGGCGGGCTGTGGTGGGCCAACGAGCTCGCGCGCCGCGGCTACGCGGTGCTCGCCCCGGACGCGTTCCTGTTCGGCAGCCGGCGGGTGCGGCTGCCCGACGTGCCGCGGGTGCTCTCCGGCCTGCTCGTCGAGTCCCCCGATCCCGAGGAGGGGCGGGAGATCGTGGGCTACAACCGCTGGGCGGCGCAGCACGAGCACGTGGTGGCCAAGAGCCTGCTCTGCGCCGGCACGACGCTGCCGGGCGTCGTGCTCGGCGAGGACCAGCGCGCCCTCGACTACCTCTGCTCCCGCGCGGAGGTCGATCCCGGCCGCGTCGCCTGCTGCGGCCTGTCGAGCGGCGGCCTGCGGAGCCTGTACCTCGCCGGCCTCGACGACCGGATCGCCGCTGCGGTCGTGGTCGGCATGATGACGACGTGGCGGGACTTCTGCTTCTCCAAGTCCTACACGCACACGTGGATGATCTATCCGCCGGGACTGCCCCGCGACCTCGACTATCCGGAGATCCTCGGCCTCCGGGTGCCGCTGCCGACGCTCGTGCAGAACTGCCGGCAGGACGCGCTCTTCTCGCCCCCCGAGGTCGACCGGGCCGATCGGATGCTCGCCGAGATCTACCAGAAGGCCGGCGCCGAGAGCCGCTACCGCTGCTCGTTCTATCCCGGCACCCACCGGTTCGATCGCGACATGCAGGGAGAAGCCTTCGCCTGGCTCGACGGCCAGCTGGGCCGCAGGTAGCAGACAGTGAAACACGTCTGCCGGAGCAGGATGCGCGGCATGCCGACCGTGGAAACCCGTGGCGTTTCCACCGGTCGGCCACGTGGACAAAATCCATGGAGGGTTGTGTCCACGGACAGCGAGCGGTCCCGTCGGCTGGCGGTCACGGTTTCGTCACCGTCAACCGGATCGGCCCCGACGCGGCGAACACGACGGTCGGCTTGGGCTCGTTCGCCTTCGTGACGTTGCCTACCTGCTGCGTGAACGGCTTCTCCGCCTTGAGGTGCTCGTCGACCGCGGCCTGCGCCGCGGCGCGCGCCGCGGCGGCCTCGTTCTTGGCCGCGGCGGCGCCGGCGAGCGCGGCCTGCGCGGCCTCGCCCGCCGGGTCCTGCGCGGCCGCCTCCGCCGCCTGCACGGCCGCGGCCGCCGCCTCGGCCTTCTGCTTCGCGGCCTCCGCCGCCTCCCGGAGGGCCGATGTGCGCGCCTCGAAGTCGGCCAGGGCCGACTGCGCCGCGGCCAGCGCGGCGGGATTGCGCGAGACAAGCAGGCTCGCCTGGGCCACGAGATGGATCGTGTGCTCGCCCGGCGGCGTGTCGGCCGGGATCGTGACCTCGATCTCGCCCGCGGTTTCACCCGCCTCCAGCGACTTCGTCGGCGTCTTGGGGTAGGGGGGGCCGACCTTGGCCGCCGGTATGTCGCGGACCTCGACGCGCACGGGGGACTTCATGTCCGCCGCCGCTGCCACGGCGAACGGGATCGTCACCTTGCCGCCGGCCGGGATCGGCCCCAGGCTGGACTGCGGAAGGCTTACCCGGAGCGGCGCCGGCTCGCCGAGCACCTCCAGCGGCATGTCGTCGAGGAGCCGCGCGGAGGTCTGGTCGTTCTGCTTCTTCGGCCACGTCACCGCGGCCCAGGCCGCCTCGCGGCGCCGATCCTCGTCGCCGATGCGGGCGGTTCCGATCACACGGATCGGCCCGCGCCAGGCGGCCACGTCCTCGGCCGCCTCGAGGATGACCGATCCCTCGTTCAGGCCGGCGGCGATCGCCACCGGGGTGCAGGTGACCCCCGCCGGCAGTCCCTCGGCGGCGATCGTCACCGGTCCGTCGAAGCCGTCGATGCGATGCAACTGCACGACGATCGGGACCCGCCCGCCGCGACGCAGCCGTGGGATCGTGGGCACGCTCAGCGTGGCGTCGTTGCCCTCCCCGGGATTCGCTCCCAGATCGCCCACCGCGGCGAGAAGCCGAACATCGGCACTGGCCGGCCTGACGACGAGCCTGTACACCGCGCCCGTCTCGGCGTATGAGCCGCCGGCAAGGTTGCGAACGCCGATCCTGTACCCGCCGTCGCGATCGGCCGTGAACAGCAGTCGGGGATCGGACGACTCGAAATCGCAGGGGGGATGGGTGAACCGGCGCGGCGGGTCGTCCTGCTCCGCGACCGTCCGCACCTGAAGCTTTCCCTGCGGATCGGGCCCGACCTGCTCGATGACCAGGCCGACGTCGGTGCCGGCCTGCAGCCGCTCGGACGTCACCTCGACGGCGATGCGATCTCCCGCGGCGGCGTCGAAGGCGTACCAATCCGTGTCGGCCGGGCCGTCGAACCGCCCGGCGACGTCGCAGGGGAGCGACACCCGCTGTGGCGACGATCGATCGTTGGGCTCGATCTCGAGGAGCGGCGGCGCCGCCGCCACGACGACAGGAATCGGATTCGAAGGCCCGGCCGGACCCGGCAGTCGAAAGGTGGCGGCATCGATGCCGATGGACGCGAGCCCGCTCAGCGGATGGTCCGGGCCGGAGCGGCTGCCGGTGACCTGCAGCGGGGGCAGGACCACGTCCATTTCCTCGAGGCCGCGGCTGCCGATCGGCCGGCCGCCCGGCAGCAGGTGGCCGAGGAGGCGGTGTGTGCCCGATCCGCCGCTCGCCACGACCGGTGGCCAGATCCTGACGAGATGCGGCCGGCTGGAGACGGTGAGCCGGTAGCGGTCCGTCGGACCGTCCTTCGGATCGCCGGCGCGAAACGAGGAATCGGTGACGCGGATGACGTGCTCGCCGCCGTCGCGAACGGTGAAGGGCAAGAGCGGATCCCCGCTCTTGGTCGCCAGGGCGGACCCCAGCAGCCTGTTGCCCGGGCCCGTGACCTGGAGCATCAGATCGAGCCGCGCGTGCAGCCCGCGCGACTCACAGAGGACGAGGAACCGCTGGCCGGGCGTTCCCTGGATCCTGTAATAGTCGACCTTGTTGCCGAGGAGCTGCCCCTCGACGACCGTGTCGGGCTCGATGGCCATCGCCTTGGCCGGGGAATCGTTGCCCGCCGCCTCCTGCACGACCGGCAGGTCGCCGACGAAAAACGGCCACGACGTCGAGAGCCCGAACCGGCCGGCGACGCGGGCCTCGTAGACGCCGGTGGGAACGTCGCGGGCGATCGTCACGACGAACGGCGTCTCGCGCGGCCGCTGCCAGCCGGGAACGGAGCCGGCCTTGCACGTTCCGCTGATGCCCGGATGGGAGAAGACGATCGCCTCCGGCTCGTCGAGGTCGTCGCCGCGAACGACGACGTCGAGCGTGCTGCCGACCGTGCCACCCGACGGCACGAGGCCCGCCAGGCGCGGGTTGGGGAGCTGCCCGTCCGCGGGCCGAGCCGGGAGGCCGGCCGCGAGCCCCAGGGCCGTCAGAGCGACGATCAGACCGGAGCAGGGGGAGCGCACGATGGCCGACCTCGGGACGTGTCCGGGGGAACGACGCGGGACCGCGGGGCACGCCCGGCCGCAGCCGCAGCGGTCAACGCGTGAACAGGAATTCCTTGCTGTTGATCAGCACCCAGATCACGTCCTCGTAGGCCGGCACCGACTGCTGCCGCTCGTCGAGGTGGGCTCGGACGTCGGTCAGCTCCGCGTCCGTCGGCCGCCGCGAATAGGCCGCCAGGAACAGCTCCTCGATCCGGCTGTCGACCGACCGGGACTTCTCCTCCGCGAACCGCTTCGCCCGGCTGCCGGTGGCGCCGAGCTTGCCCTGGATCTCGTCGGCGTTGATCAGCTGCAGGCTCTGGCCGAGGCTCGGCGAGGCGGAGTTGCGACCGCACTCGCAGGCGGCCACGCCGCGCTGCCGGTTGAATACGCCGAGGAAGGTGGTCCCCGAGCGGTCGTCGGGGAGCTCCATCGCCCGGGTCGCGACAGGCACGTCCTTGAACGTGGTGCGCGTGCCGGCGAGCGCGTCGATGGCGTCGAGCAGCACCTCCGCCTTGAGCCGACGCGGCAGGTGCCGGGAGAAGTTCCGGGTGTCGTCGCGGTTGAACTCGTCCGGGGTCGAGCCGGCCTGGTAGGTGGCCGACGCGCAGATTGTGCGCACGAGATGCTTGAGGTCGAACCGGTGGGCGACGAAATCGGCCGCCAAGGCCTCGAGCAGCGCTGGATTGGAGGGGGGATTCGTCTCGCGCAGGTCGTCCTCGGGATCGACGAGGCCGCGGCCGAAGAAGTGGGCCCACATCCGGTTGACGATCGCCCGGGCGAAGACCGGGTTGTCCGGGGAGGTGACCCAGTCGGCGAGCCGCTGCCGCGGGTCCTCGTCGGGCGCGATCTCGACGGCCGCGCCGCCGAGCGGCCGCGGGCCCAGGGACGCGCCCGACGAGGGATGCTGGATCCGGGCGTCGCCCCGGCCGTGAACGATCCGCGTCCCGGCCAGGCCGACCGACGGCTTCACCTGAACGCGGGCGAAGTAGGCGGCGTAGGCGTGGTAGTCGGCCTGGCTCCAGCGGTCGAAGGGGTGCTGGTGGCACTTCGCGCAGGCGATCCGCTGGCCGAGGAACAGCATCGCGGAGTCCTCGGCGACGTCCTTGACCCGCTCGGCGGCATTGGTGGCGAAGTCCTTGTTGTTCAGGCTCTGCTGCGACCGCCACCAGCCCACCGCCGGGTTCTCGCCCGTGGCGCCGCTGGCCGTGAGCAGTGCGCGAACGAAAGCGTCATACGGCATGTTGTCCTGGAACGCCTGCCGCAGCCACTGGTGCAGCGCGTTGGTGGCGGCGAAGCCGGCCACCTCGCGGTTGCTGCGCAGGAGCACGACCCACTTGTCGGCGAAGGTGGTGGCATAGTCGCCGCTATCGACCACGCGATCGACCCAGGCGGCCCGCTTGCCGGGTGCGGGATCGGCGAGGAACGCCGCCGCCTCCTCCGCCGTCGGCACGCGACCGCCGACGTCGACCATCATCCGGCGCAGGAACGCCCCATCATCGGCCGGCGCCGCCGGGCCGACCCCCATCTGTTCCATTTTCGCGAACGTGTGGGTGTCGATGAAATTCGCCGGGGCCGGAAACTTCGCCGGGGACCGCGATTGCCGGGGAATCGTCAGCGACATGAAGCCGCACTGGTCGCGGTAGCGGACGACGATCGCCACATCTCCGGGAACGGTCCCGGCGGTCACCAGCCCCGTGCCTTCGGCATCGACCGCGGCCACGCCGGCGTCATTCGACTCGAAGCGGCAGGTGTCGGTGACGTCCTCGCGAGTGCCGTTCTCATACACCGCCGTGACTTTGATTCTCACCGACTCGCCCGGGCGGACGACCCGCGCAGCAGGCTCCACTTCGATCGATGTGACGGGGTATTCGTCCGGGTCGCCCAGCGGCGCGCCGGCGGCGATCCAGCGCCGCAGCGTCGCGTAGGAGGCCGACTCGGCGGGAAGGCGAATGCCACCGCCGTGCGGATAGATGCCGCTCGGCTTCTGCAGGAGCAGGCTCTCATCGGGCGCCGCGAAGTCGAGGAACCGGCCACGGGCGGCCTCCGCGATCCGGGCGTGGTCCTTGACCGGCTCGAATCCGAACAGCGACAGGTAGAAACCGTTCTGGCCGGTCCCGCCTCCCGCGCCGTGGCAGCCGCCGGAGTTGCAGCCGTGCCGGGTGAGGATCGGGAGGATGCGGCTGGCGAAGTCGAGGTCGCGGTCGGCGCCGGCCGTCGAGCCGGTCGCCTCGGTCGCGTCCGCCGGCGCCGGTACGACCAGCAGGCAGAAGACGCCGACCAGCGACAGACGCGACAGCCGGATCATCCGTACAACTCCTTGATCGGCGATCCGCCAGGGAGAATCGGGATCGGCCGGTCGGACAGGTCGTGGAGAAAATGCGACGTGTCGATGCCGAGGTGCCGATAGACCGTCGCCCACAGGTCTTCGGGCGTCAGGGTGCGATCCTTGGGGTACGTGCCGCGCGGATCGGTGGATCCGATGACCTGGCCAACCCGCAGACCGCCGCCGGAAACGAGCACGGAGAAGGCGTGCGGCCAGTGGTCGCGGCCCGGACGCTTCCTCCCCTTGGAGTCCTTGTATTCCAGGCGCGGCGTGTGGCCGAACTCTCCGGTGACCACGATCAGCACCTTCTTGTCGAGGCCGCGGGCGTAGACATCCTCGATGAGGGCCGTCAGCGCCTGGTCGTAGGAAGGCGCCCGATACTTCATGTCGGTGAACACGTCGCAGTTCACCGCATGGCAGTCCCAGTTGTAGAACACGTCGTCACGGCTCTTGCCGCTGGCGGCCGTCTCCGGCGGGTTCTCCAGTGCCACGGTGACGAAGCTGCTGCCGGCCTCGACGAGCCGCCGGGCCATCAGGCAGCGCTGGCCCCAGGAATGCATCCCGTACCGTTCGCGGGTCTGCTCGTCCTCCAGCGTGACGTCGAACGCCGCCCGCGTTTCCGGCGCCGAGAACAGCTGGCAGGCCTTGGCATTGAACGTGTCCATCGCCGCCATCGAGCCGCTGGCGTCGATGTCGCGGCGGACCTGGTCGAGTTTCTCGAGCAGCTTCCAGCGCCCGGACAATCGCTCGGCCATCCCTTCCTTGAGCGAGATGCTGCCGACCTTGAAGTTCTTATTGGACGGATCGCCTGCGACCTCGAACGGGTTGTAGGCCGAGCCGAGCCAGGCGGAGCCGAGGGCGTAGGTGTCTGCCGTCGTCCGCCCGGAATCACCGAGGATGATGTTGGCGGGCATCGCGCCCCCCGCGCCGTCGCGAAACTTCGCCACCACCGAGGGCACGGCGGGAGAGTCGTTGATCGTGCCGGTCGGCGTCTTCGGCTCACGGCCTGTCATCACCCGCTTCGACCCGCCGCCGTGGTCGGAAAACCGGTGCCGCATCGAGCGAATGATCGTGAACTTGTCGGCGATCGTCGCGTGCCGGGGGAACAGTTCGGTGAGCTCGATCCCCGGGACGTTCGTCCTGATCGGCCGAAACATTCCCCGGTACTCGTCCGGGGCGTCGGGCTTCATGTCGTAGGTGTCGATGTGCGACAGGCCCCCGGCCAGCCAGACGAAAATCACGGCCGTATCACCCGGGGCACCTGGCAGTCCGGCCTCGGCCCGGAGCCGGTACAAATCCCCCAGGCCCAGGCCCGTGCCGCCGATGGCACCCACCTGGAGGGCCATTCTCCTCGTGACCGGTCCGGGGCAGATGGTTCTGCCGGCCATGGTGCATGCCTCCGCGCCGTTGTCCCGCCGGATCGGCCCCGCCAGGCCGAATTGGGGATCACCCGAGGGACTTTCGAGATCGATTATAGCTCCCGCCCCGCGATCGCCACAACTTTTGTATCGGTTCTTGGCCGACAAACACTCGTTTTTTCCCCGTCAGCGCTGCACCCGGTCGCCCCGCCGCCCTCACGGCGCCCCGCGGCGCAGGCCGTACGCGGCCCGGGCGTTGGCATGGAAGAACTTGCCGGCGGCGTCCGGCCCCTTGGCGGCCCAGTAGCCGCGGACCGGATCGACGACCCCGGCGAACGAGTTCTTCCGCGTCCAGATCGGCCAGTTGCTGCCGAACAGCAGCCGATCGGGACCGAAGGCCGCCCAGAGCAGGTCAAGCACGGGGGCGTAGTAGGCGACCTCCCGCGGGGCCGGGGTCGCGGCCGTGTTCTCCACGATCGCCGACACCTTGCAGCGGACGTTGGGCTGTTTCCCCGCTGCCTCGAGGGCCTCGCGCAGGCCGGGCTTGGGTGGCTGGCCGTCGATCCGCATGTTGCCGACGTGGTTGATGACGACCCGCAGCGTGGGCACCTCCGCGGCCAGCCGCGCCGCCAGCCCGATCACCCCGGGATCGCCGACGACGTCGAGGGCCAGGCC
>Ga0208721_1000071_pt1 | contig 22490 bp, 22 predicted proteins | sample LakMenEpi17Aug10_FD_150705 | JGI IMG/M metagenome (GOLD analysis project Ga0208721, IMG submission 150705) | Freshwater microbial communities from Lake Mendota, WI - 17AUG2010 deep hole epilimnion (SPAdes) | ecosystem: Environmental > Aquatic > Freshwater > Lentic | place: Lake Mendota, Madison... | reverse complement strand
CTTGGTCATCCGCGTGGTGGCGAGCATCACGAACCAGTCGCGGAACCGGCCGAGACATTCGGCCTCGAGAGCGGTCGCGTCGCCCTCGGCCGCCACGCGAGGTCGGCGCGGAGATCGCGAACCGGTGGCGGGATGGAAACCATGGCCGCGAGTCTACGGCCGACAGGGACAACGTTGGTCCCGGGGTCTCGATTCGTGACCGCCCACCCTGTCCGCCGGAGAAGGTAAAATGCCCATGTGGAACGAAGATTCTTCTAGTGTCCGGAGGTCACCCTCACGTGATCGATGAACTCGACGAAGTCGTGCTGACGTGCGATCTCCCTGACCACGGCCTCGCAGCCGGCGACATCGGGACGGTCGTGCTGGTGCATGACGAGGGTAAGGGATACGAAGTCGAGTTCATGACGCTCGACGGGGAAACGATTGCCGTGGCAACGCTGCGAGCCGAACAGGTGCGGCCCGTGCAACACGACGAGATCGCCCACGCGAGATAGATCGCGTCGTAACGCGGCATGGCGGTCGTCGCGATACGCGCCACCACGGTCAGGGGATTGTTCCAACGAATTCCCCGACGAACGTTCGGTCGGCGGCATCTTCCGGCTCGAGCGTGATTGGCTCGGGGCCGGAAAAAGGTGCCAGCCACCATTTTCGTCCCTCCCGCGGCGGCCACCCCGTTTCGGGGAGCCGGATTGAGCGCCGGGTGACTTCCGCTTGTCAGGTTGCCTTCGGGCTGGACTGCGTGTGTTGGATCCGTGTCGGGGTAGTGACGGATCAGAAACTCACAAGCGCCCGGACGCCCGCGATCACGGCCGGTGCAGCGGACCGCAGGGCCGGCACCACATACTGCACGTCGGGCGTGATGCGGACGGCACGCGTCAGCGCGTAGTTGTAGAAGCACTCGATGCCCTGGCCGTCGCCGATCGGCCCGAACTGCGCCGTGATCAGCGTGCCGATCTGGGGACTGGTCGATGCCCAGTACCAGCCGACGCCGAACGTGTCGTCAGGCCGCGTCCGGACCGGCACGTTGCCCCCGAGGCCGACGCTCAGGAAGGCGTCGATCGGGCTCGTGGCGGGATCCGCGATCCCCGCACGGCCAAACGGACCCCAGCCCCGCGACGCATCGGTCGGATCGACGAACAGGTACTGGTCGAAGTTCCAGTACAGGCACCACGAGCCGCGGATCGTCGGCGTGGCCACGTCCGGATAGGGGATGTAGGCCTCGGCGATCGACGTGTATGTCCGGCTGTTCCAGGTGCCGCCGAGCAGCTGGTGGCCGGGCCGGTCGAACAGGCGCGTGGGCACCCGCACGGCCACCGACAGGAGCATGCCGTCGCTGAACAGCGTGTCGAAGCCGCTCGTGGCGGTCGTGTCGGTCGAGTTCAGCACGGTCACCATCGCCATCGGGCCGTCGGCGGGATGGAGCACGAATCCGGCGCCCAGGGTGGAGTAGGGCACGGTCGCACTCACGATCGGATTGAACACGAACCCCATGTTCGAGAACTGCGTCTTGCCCCGCCCGTGGGCGAAGGCGTTCATGTCACCGTCGAGCGTGTCCATCTTGCCGGCGAACACGGAGAACGCGTCGCTGAGCTCCTGCGTGAGCAGGACGTTGGTCAGATACACCTCCTCGCTGTCGTAGATAGGCAGGTCGGCGATGAGCGTCGGCGAGATGAAGCAGCCCACGTTGCCGACGATCGTCGGACCATAGCGATGCTCGGCGCGGAGCTTGAGGTACAGCCCGTCGCGGACGCCGAGTGTGCTGCCGTCGGCGAGCATGCAGTAGTCGCCGTGACCGGCGTAGTCGAAGGCCTGATCGAAGCCGCCGTTCGTGTTGCCGATGAAGAAGCCCGTGTTGTCGGCGAGGATGCTCACGCCGGCGTCGGCCAGACGCTGCCGGGAGCCGGTGGTCGCGCCCAGCAGGTGCGGCGCCAGTTCATACCGCGGCTCCGCGAGATACGGCTGCGGCGGATCGGCCGCCGTGACCGGGCCGCCAAGGCACCACCCCAGCCCGGCGGCCAGGCACCAGGCCGGCCAGCCGATCCAGCGGGTGCGCCGCTGCCCGTCGTGAGCCCCGCCGTGTGGTCGCATGAAAGCCGCCAGTGCCCGTCGCCCGTCGTTTCGTCGATACCATCGACGCAGTCGCACGGCTGAATGTGGCGAATCCCCGGCCGGAGCCCGGCCCGCGTTCAACTGGCGAGGCCCGGCAAACCTTGTGGCCTCGGGCGGTCGGCAGGCGGCCTCGCGGCATGGTCCGGTGCGCTGCCCGGCGGGCGGCCTACTCCGCGGCAGGATCGTCGTCGCCGGGCTCGTGGTCGTACCGGGCGAGCACCCATTGCCGCGTCTGGCCGTTCTCGTAATGCACCGATACCGGGCCCGATGGTTCGGTGAGCACGGGGAGGGCCGTCTGAAACGTCACCTTGCCGTGCGTGCCAAACGTCCACGCCACGCGCTGCGTCGCCTTGTCGACCGACCCGCGGATCGGATGATCGGCGTTGCCGAGCAGGTCGTGATAGGTGCCGCGGAGCACGCCGTCTTTGCCGAGGGCGAGCTGGAGCATGGCGGTCGCCTCGGTCTGGTTTTCCGGCGCGAGCGTGAATACGCCGAGCGGCAGAAACGGAGCGTCTTTGCCGGGCTCAGTCTGCCCCTTCGCGGCGAGTGCGCGGGCTTCCTTCGACTCGGCCACCAATTCCGCCTCCGAGAGATTCCGCCCCTCGGCGAACTGGGAGTCGGCGGCCTGCAGGTCTTCGTGGTCGGTGTCGTAGATCGTGGTGCCGACAGGGCCGTAGCCGCGCCACGCCGCAGTCGCAGCGGCATCGAGGCCGACCCATTCCGCTGCGTTGCGCCAGCCGGCGGTGTGCCAGGGATTCCCCCAGCCCCAGCCGCCACCCCAGGCGCCGGCGTGGCGTCCGTACCAGCCGCGTGAGAAGGGGCGATCGTGGTTGCCGAAGTGGGAGTGATGGTGGGAGTGATGGCTCGAGTGCCGGTGCGCCGAGTGGTGATGGTGGCCCGTGTGGCCGTGATGGCCGCTGTGATGCCCGCCGTGGTGTCCGCCGTGCCCGCCGCCATGGCCGCCGCGCGCCCAGGCCAGGGCCGCGGTCGCGCCGATGATCGCGAGGGCGACGAGCCCGCAGGCTGCCATGCGAAACGTGGTCTGCTGCATGATCCGGTTCATGGTCTGCTCCTTCCTGCGTGATGGGATGGCCGATCGCGTCAGTCTAACGCGCGAGGCTATGACGATCATCGACCAGGCGGCGGAGTGGCCGCCCTACGACCGCCCCACCGCAAGGCTCGCCAGCGCCACGGCCGGCATGACCCAGATCGTGGCCAGCCGCCATCGGCGCGAGATGTGCGCGATCGACGCGAACCACACGAGCCCGATGGCCACGGTGACGTCGAGCACCCATTGAAACGGCACCGGGCCCGACCCGCCGTTGATCCAGTCAACCAGTGGCGCCAGCGCCATCCGCACGGGATCGTCGGCCGGCACGCCGATGAAGCAGGCCCCGAACACCCGCAGGCCGAAGGCCGCAAACGGGATCAGCCCGGCCACGAGTTCCACGCGGCGGGAGAGTTGTGGCAGCGCTGCCGCCCAGATCGCAGTCCAGAGCGTCGTGAACAGGAGCAGGCGAAAGGTCTCCATGACCGCCGAGTGTAGCCCGTGCAGGCCCGCCGGTCCGTCATGGCTTCCCGTGCGGGCCCGAGCGACAAGATGCGGAGCCCGGCGGACTATCAGGGCGTGAGCGAGTACCTCACCGACAAGGCGTGAGCGCACATCACCGTGTGTCCCGCGACTGCCTGCGAAATACCTGAACCGCGACAGGTGATCCGATGACAACGCCAAACGGAGAGAGACGTAGCCCGATCAGGTTCCGCCCGCCCGTGCCGGCGCATACAGCCGCGTCAGGGCGCACCGCTCCACCGGGCGGTACACTCCCCGGCATGAAAAAACCCACCCCAGCCCGCCGTCCCACCGGCACGAAAAGTGATTCCTGGCAGGCACTCATGGCCGAGGCCCGCCGGTTTCGCGACGCCCGCGACTGGTCGCAATTTCACACGCCGAAGAATCTCGCTGCCGCCATCGCCATCGAGGCGGCGGAACTGCAGGAGCGGTTTCTCTGGAAGAGCGACAAGGAGATCGAACGCGAGCTGAAGGACAACGCCAAACGCGACGCCGTCGTGGAAGAGGTCGCCGACGTCCTGCTCTTTGCACTCCTGCTCGCCGATCGGCTCGACATCGACGTCGGCAAGGCAATCGCCGATAAGCTCGCCTCCAACGAGCAGAAATACCCCGTCGCCCTGGCCCGCGGCAACGCCCGGAAATACACGGAGCTCCGCGAGCCGTGATCATCTACGCCGAGACGAAGCGGCAGTTTCTCGAAGATGTCGACCTGAACCGCCTCGAGCGGCGGCTGATCGACGGCTTCGAGCGGCAGACCGGAGGCGTGCCGGCGGATCGGCACGTGTGGGCGGATGAATACACGCGGTTCTCGAGCGCGCTGCGGCGGGCCGATGTCGATGACGACATGCAGGTGGCCATCGAATACCACATCTCCGCCGCCGGCCGATCCCGGGTGGACGTCTTGCTCGCCGGCAATGACGGCACCAACGACAACGGCCTGGTGCTCGAGCTCAAGTCGTGGAGCGACGCCGACAAGTCGGACGTGCCGGACCTCGTCTGGTCGCCCTACGGCGGCGGCTCGCTCTCCCAGCATCCCTGCGTGCAGGCCCGCAAATACAAGGGGCTGATCCTGCGGTTCAATGCCGACATCGCCGAAAAGAGCGTGGGCATCCACTCGGCCGCCTACCTCTTCAACCTCGTCCGCCGAAAGCCGGAGCCGCTCGAGGATCCCCGCTACCGCCGCATCATCGACGACACGCATCTTTTCCTCGCCGACGATGCCGACGCCCTCTCGCGGTATATCGAGAAATACGTGCGGCACCGGTCGCGGCACGACGTGCTCTACCTGCTGGAGAAGGGGCGGCTCATCCCGGCGCCCGCGCTCATCGAACGCGTGGGCAGCATGCTCGACGGCAACGAGGAGTTTGAACTGCTCGACACCCAGAACGAAGCCTTCCAGATCATTCGGCATGCGATCACCGGCGTGGCGAGCGCCGCCAAGCGGCAGGTGTTCATCGTGCACGGCGGGCCCGGCACGGGAAAATCCGTCATCGCCGTGCGGCTGCTGGCCGAGGTGCTGAAATCAAAGCGGCTGGGGTTTCTGGTCGCGCCCAACAAGGCGTTTCGCGACACGCTCGCCGAGCAGCTCACGAAGCGGCACCGCGACTACCGGGAGGATGGGGAGGCCCTGTTTCAGTCGTCGTGGAGTTTTCACACGGCCGATTTCATGAAAGACAGAACGCACGAGGTCTTGATCGTGGACGAGGCCCACCGCCTGAAAGACGAGGCCTATCAATACAAGGGCGAGAGCATGGTGGAAGACATGGTGCGGGCGGCCCGCATCAGCGTGTTCTTTCTCGACGAGACGCAGCGGGTGCAGTGGATCGACTCGGGCAGCGAGGAGCGGATCCGGGAAGCGGCGAAGAAGTTCAAGGCCAACGTCCATGCCCCCTTTACGCTCACGGCCCAGTTCCGCTGCGGCGGCTCCGACGGCTATCTCAACTGGCTCGACGACGTGCTGCAGCTGCGGCCCACGGGCAACTTCGACAACTGGGCCGACGAGCAGTATGAGTTTCGGGTGTTCGACGACGCCCAGACGATGTACGCCGCGCTGCAGGCCAAGAACGCCACCAACAAGGCCCGCCTGATCGCGGGATATTCGTGGGAGTGGCCCACGAAGGGCCGCCAGCGGCATGGGCACGTAAAGCACGTGCAGGCCGACGGGCTGTCGCTGCCTTGGAACTTCATGGGCGAGAACTGGGCCACCTCATCGGACGGCATTGAGCAGGTCGGCTGCGTACATACCTGCCAGGGCGTGGAATTCGACTGGCTGGGCGTGCTCATCGGGCCGGACCTGCGGTATGAGAACGGAAAGGTCGTCGGCGATCCGGCCAGGCGGGCGAAGTCGGACAGTTCGCTCAAGGGCTGGAAGAAGGCTCTCACCGAGGCCAAGGGCGACGCGGACGCAACCGCTGAAGTCCACGCGAAAGTGCAGGCGATCATCAAGAACACCTACAAGGTGCTGCTCTCACGGGGCCGAAAGGGATGCTTCGTGTGGTGCGCGGATCCGGCCTTGAGAGACTATCTCCGCGAGCGGCTCCGGCTGGCGTCGCGGACGTTTGCGCAGCAGGCAGCGAGGCCGACGGAAAGCGAATCGGGCGCGGGCGCGGTTCGCATCGAGCCGAAGCCGTTGGGCGAGCGATATGCAGAATGGCTGCCCCTCTATGACCTCCAGGCTGCTGCGAGCGAATTTGGCCCAAGCACGGCGGCCGACTGCCTCGGCTGGGTCCCGACGCCGGCGGGCCTCAAGGCGGACGAGCGGCATTTCGTGTCGCAGGTTTTCGGCCGGTCGATGGAGCCGCTGATTCCCGACGGCTCCTACTGCGTGTTTCGTCGCGACGTGGCCGGCAGCCGTGGCGGCAAGGTGCTGCTGGTTCAGCACCGGGCGATCGCCGACCCCGAGACGGGTGGGTCGTACACCGTGAAGGAGTATCGCTCCCTCAAGGTGGAAGACACGGACTCCGGCGGAGGCGGATCGTGGACACACACGGCGATTCACCTGGTGCCGCGGAACAAGGATTTCCACGCGATCTGGGTCAACCCCGACCAAGTGGACGACCTCCGCGTCATCGCGGAATTCGTCGGCCTGCTGTCGGGCTGAGTGATCAACACCGCTGCATCGGGCGGTTGCCCGTCGTCGTGCCGGAATCTGCGCCACACCGCGGCACGGCGAATGGAGTCACTCGGGCGGTTGTCTCCGCCGCTTTTCGCTGCGCCGCTTCTCCCGCCGGGCCTCCATGTCGTCGATGGCCCTGTGCGCCACTCGACTCATGGCCGCCCGCGCCTGGGCTTCTGTCGCAACCCGCATGCTGACGAGCAGCGTGAGCCAACCGGCCTCGTAATCATGCAGACGATTCTTCGCTGGTCCGATCATCGGTGTCCCCTCCTCGTGACTCGGTCGTTGCAGACCCTTCGCTTGCTCCCGATCCGCGTGGCATTGTCACCAGTGGTGCGGACAACCTTGGTCCGCGCGGCCCGCTCCCCAGCATCTTGTGAGTGCCTGGCTATGACACACGTGACGGGCACCGAACGCTGGCCCGCGGCCGATGCGGCGCGTAGAATTCTCTCAGCATCAGGAACGACACGTCCCCCAAGGCGTGTCGGAAACGCCTCGGCGGCGTTTCGGCAACCGGGCCACTGCAAGGCACACGGTGCTTCCGCCGGCATGAAAATGCCTGCGGGATGTGCGTGAGGGTTTTCCCCTCACGAAAACAATTGTTGCAGCAGTCCGACGGGCGGCGACGCCCATCGGACTGGTTCTTGGTGCGTGGCTCATTCTGGAGTACGCACGATGGCCGCTTCTCCGAAGACGCGCACCCGCGAGCAGATCTACCAGGAGATCTACGCCCGGTTCACGCAGATGGAGGTGCCCCCCTGCCCGCAGTGCGGCACGTCCAACACGGCCTCGGTGCAGGTGGGCATCGTCTGGATCACGATCTGGATGGCCGCCACGTGCCCGAAATTCAAGCTGATTCCCAACGGGCCGAAGCCCGGCAACTGGTTTTGCAACACGTGCCAGAAGTTTTTCGACGTTTCCTACGAGACATCCCAAGGAGCCAAGTCATGAGCGAGCGACGTGTCCTGACCCTGTACCCCTACCTGCTCAACGACTCGTGCTGGGTGTTCGACGACGTCCGCACGGGACTCAAGGAAGAGGCCTTCGTGCTGGGGATGACCGAAATGATCTCCCGCGTGGTGGATGCCAAGGGCATTCCCGACGCCACGAAGGGCTTTACGATGACCTTCGCGGACGAGCCGTTCGGTGGCTATGACGCCGAGCTGCAGTGGCTGCGGGCGGACGACTGCTTGGGCAACTGGTACGCGGGCACCATCGCTGGGCAACGCATGGAAGGCTGGCTCTGCCCGGCGCTGCTGCTCTATTTCGAGCAGGCTCCGCGGCGGATCTTCGTGTGCTGCGATCCGCTGCCGGCGGGCGTAAACCCGATCTGGAATCCCCTGCCGGGCGAACAGGCACGGCGGTTCGTCGAGGCACCGCCGTCCACGTCGCCGCGGACAGGCTCCGATACCAATCGGCGCTGATACCAGTCGATCCAGGGAACGCCGGCTGCAGGCTGTTTTCCGGGCTTTGTCAGCCCGGCGGAACCGGATCGAAACGCGCCGCGTAGAATAAGGGTGAACCCGAGGAGTCGCAGCGGTGGTCCGTAGCCGAACACAACTCGTGTGGGTCTTGGTGGCATGTGCGGCGGTCGTCGCACAGGTCACGCCGAAGGCCCTGTGCCAGGCCTGCGACAAGCCGTGCTGTGCCGGTCAGGCCCGTGACCTTGGCTCGAAGGCGGCTGCTTCCGGCGGCGACCGGGCCAGCGGGTGTCCGCTCTGTGCAGCCGCGGCCGACCGCAGTGCCAGCGAACCACACCGGCAACCGTGCCACTGCAACCTGACTGCCCGGCACGATCAGCCGCTCGCGCTGACGAGGGTCACCCTGCCGGCCGTGAGCGACGGCAGTGTCGCTATCGGACTGCCGGCTGCTCCGCCGGTCGTGCCGCAGGCTCTCGGTGTCAGCCGGGAGTATGTCGCGGAATTGCTTGGCGTCCCGATCCGCCCGCTGCGGATCCTCTTTGGCGTCTGGCGGAACTGAATCGGGCGAGCGTGCAGGCTCCCCCCACGTTCACACGTCGTGACGTGGAGCGTTCGATTCAGTTTCCCCATGCAAAGGAAGACGTCCCATGAACAGTTTCTTTCTCTGGGCGACGCTGGGCCTCGTGCCCTTCGTTGCCGTCATCGAAGGCAGCCGGAATCTCGGCTGTCCGCAGTGTGACTGCTGCGGCTGCTGCGAGACGGGCACCTGCAAGTGTGCGAAGTGCGCCTGCGAGTGCTGCGTCGACGAGTGCCCGGCCGGCGGCGCCAAAGCCGAGCGGGAGGGCTGCTGCGGATCCGGCTGCTGCAGCAAGTAGCAGCGGATCGTGATGGATGGAGTTCACGCGGCGGCGGGGGACGAAAGTCTCCCGCCGCTTTTGTTCCTGGCCGTCACCAGACGGAATCTTCGTGGAGCAGCATGCCGGTGGGTGCGGTGCGTGCCCTGTCGGGTTCGGGCAGCGGCGCCGCCCAGATGGCGGTCCAGAGCGTCGTGAACACGAGCAGCTGGAGTGCCTCCCTGGAATCAGGTTGGAGACCCCGACGCCGGCGGCTGGTCGAGAAGCCGGAACCTGGGAGCTGTCTGGCCGTCCACCACGACCGTCTCGGCGAACATCGCCGCCGGGCGGACCCACAGGCCGCGGTCGCCGTATTCCTGCCGGTAGACGACGAACTGCTCGAGGGTCTCGCTGTGCCGGGCGACGCCGAGGACCGTGTATTCGTTGCCCTTGTAGTGCCGGTAGCGGCCCGGCGTGATCTCGGCCATGCATTGCCTCCGCGCGGTGATCAGCCCCGATTCATCCAGGTGATCGAGAGCTGGAGCACCGTGGCGATCGAGACCCAGACAAAGTACGGCACCTGGGCCGCGGCCACCCAGCGATGATGCGGCCAGATGGCGAGCATCATCCACAGGATCGTGCCCCAGACGACGACGATGTCCACGGCGGCCAGCGGCAGATTCCGCATGCCGAACTGGATCGGCGTGAACAGGAGATTCGCGGCGAGGTTGACCGCAAACGGGAGGGCGACGAGCAGTGGCAGCCGGCCCCGGCCCGCCTGCACGAACACGAACCCGAACGTCGCGACGATGACCGGATAAAGAATCTGCCAGATGAGGCCGATCGTCCGCGGGGCGGGCGTCCACGACGGCTTGGCGAGGCCGTTGTACCAGTCGATCCAGGGCACGTCGGTCATTCGAGAGTCTTCCGGCGGGGGGGGGCGGGCCAGCCCGGAAAGGCCCCTCGGTGTGGTGCGGAATCCCGCCTGCACCGTTTGGGGGGTGGGCGGGTCTTTGTCGACGAACTGTCTACACTACCGCCGCCGGAGAGAGTTGGGCAAGCGACAGGACAGGCACGCATGCTGCGCGCCGTCCGGTGGCTGGTGCAGCGTTCTCAGGGCTGCCGAGAACGTCGCCCTCAATCATACTTCCCCCGGGTCCGCGCCGCCGTGCCGGCGTCGGGCAGTCCCCCAGGCAAGAATGCCCATGCTCTCCAGCACTCATCGCCGTCCCGGCCAACGACAGTCTGCGCGTGCGTCGCGCCGGACCGCGACAGGGGGCGATGTCGGCGGAGGCAGTACCGAGCGAACGCCGGTGCCAGCCGCCGCGTCGGACGTCGGGCAACGCCGGCTGCGCTGGTCCACGATCGACTGGCCGCTCGTGTTGTGGGTCGGTGGCGTGCACGCGGCGGCGGTCGCAGCGCCGTTCTTCATGACCTGGTCGGGCGTGGCGATCTGCCTGATCCTGTATTACGTCACCGGGAGCCTCGGCGTCTGCCTGGGCTACCACCGCCTGCTCACGCACGGCAGTTTCGCCACCCCGCGGATCGTGCGGCTGTTCTTCGCATTCCTGGGGGGCATTTCCGGGGAGGGCTCGGCGCTGCACTGGGTGGCGAACCACCGCAAGCATCATTCCTTCAGTGATCAGGCGGGGGATCCGCACACGCCCCGCGACGGCGGGCTGTGGTCCCACATCCTCTGGATGTGCGTGAAACGCGACCCGCGGGAGTTGGCCGGGCACGTCGCCCGCTGGGCTCCCGATCTCGATCGCGATCCGGCCATGCACTTCATTGACCGCACCTTCCTCCTCTGGCACGCGGCCATGGGCATCGGCCTGCTGGCCGCCGGCTGGCTCCTGTTCGGACCGTTCACCGGCGTGTCGTGGCTGCTGTGGGGCATGGCCGTGCGCATGGTGATCGTGTTTCACGTGACGTGGCTGGTCAATTCGGCCACGCACATGTGGGGCTACCGCAACTACACGACCGGTGACGATTCCAGGAACCTGTGGTGGGTCGGGCTGCTGGCCTTCGGCGAGGGCTGGCACAACAACCACCATGCGTTCCAGCGCATGGCGAAGCACGGCCATCGCTGGTGGGAGATCGACGTCACGTATTGGGCGATCCTCGCCATGGAGCGGCTCGGACTGGCCTGGAACGTCGTCCACGAGCCGCCCGCCCGCACCGGCGCGCCACCCGCGCCGATGACACAGGTGCCCGCCGGCAACGCTGGCCCGGGCTGATGGCGGCGGGTACGACGTCGAACTGCAATGGCTGCCGGCCGATTCGGCCGTGGCGGCGGAGGGATCGACTCCATGGGACGAAGCGTCGTTCGCGCCGGTGCCGCCCGCTGCCCGCGGTGCAGTCTGCCGCCGCGCTTGTGCGTCTGCGACCTGCTGCCACCGGTCGCGACGCGGCTCGCGGTGTACGTGCTCATTCACCGCCACGAACAACACAAGCCGTCGAGCACGGGCCGGCTCGTCGCCCGCGCGGTGACCGGCGCCGCCTGCCACGTCTACCAGCGGGCGACGCGGGCGCATCCTGCAGCGGGCTTCCCCGACGCCGCCGTCGTACCGGGCCGGGAACCGTGGATCCTCCATCCGGGCGGCGAGCCGCTGCCGGTGATGGACCCGGCGGAGCGGCCCGGGCAGCCGGTGATTCTTCTCGACGGCACGTGGCGCCAGGCCGGCGAGATGCTCCGCGCCTGCGAGGGACTCGGCCGCTGCGTGCGACTCCCCGACGCCGACGCAGAACCGAGCCGCTACTGGCTCCGTGACCAGCCCGCGCGCGACCGGCTCTCCACGGCCGAGGCACTGCTCGGTGTGTTCCGAGCCCGGGGCGAGATCGAGGCCGAGCGCGGCCTGCGGCTCCACTTCGAACTCCACGTCTACGCCATGCTGCTCGCCCGCGGCCGGCGCGAGATGGCCGAGCGGTATCTCGGCCACTCGCCCCTGCTCGACGCGGCGCCAGAGGCCGTCGCCATCCTCGACGCCCGCGGACCCGATGCGGCACGCTGACGTTTGCATCTGGCTGGAGCGGCTATACTGCCCGCCACCATGGATCCCTCACACAGCGACGCCCCGCTCCTCCAGCCGTTTCAGCTCGGCGATCTGCTGCTCCCCAATCGGGTCGTGATGGCGCCGCTGACCCGGGGCCGGGCCGGCCGGGAGCGGATTCCGAACGCGGTGATGGCCGAGTACTACGCGCAGCGGGCCTCCGCCGGGCTGATCATCTCCGAGGCCACCACGATCTCGCCGCAGGCCAACGGCTGGCTCGAGTCGCCCGGCATCTACACCGACGCCATGGAGGCCGGCTGGCGCGGCGTGACCGCGGCCGTGCATGCCGCCGGCGGCCGGATCTTCCTCCAGCTCTGGCACATGGGCCGGGCGTCGCACAGCGACTTCCACGACGGCCGCCTGCCGGTGTCGGCGTCGGCCGTCCGCATCGACGGCGACGGCATCCATACGCCGCTCGGCAAGAAGCCCTACGAGACGCCGCGGGCCCTCGAGGCATGGGAGATCGCCGGCGTGGTCGCCGACTACCGGCGCGCCTCCGCCCGGGCCCGGGCGGCCGGCTTCGACGGCGTCGAGGTCCACGCCGCCAACGGCTATCTCCTCGACCAGTTCCTGCAGTCGAAAACCAACCTTCGCACCGACGACTACGGCGGCAGCATCGAGAAGCGGACGCGGCTGCTCCGTGAGGTCGTCGAGGCGGTGTCCGCCGAGTGGCCGGCCCGACGCGTCGGCGTGCGGATCTCGCCCAACGGCGTCTTCAACGACATGGGATCGCCCAACTTTCGCGAGCAGTTCACGCACGCGGCCACGGTCCTCGACCGCTGCGGCCTCGCCTACCTGCACGTCGTCGACGGGCTGGGGTTCGGCTTTCACAACCTCGGCGAGCCGATGACGCTGCCGGAGTTTCGCCGCGTGTTCCACGGGCCGCTGATCGGCGCCTGCGGCTACACGCCGGAGTCCGCCGCGGCGGCGATCGCCGCCGGGAACGCCGACCTCGTCGCCTTCGGCCGGCCGTTCATCAGCAATCCCGACCTCGTCGAGCGGTGTCGCCGCGGCTGGCCGCTCGCCGAGCCGGCCGCGATGGCCACCTGGTACGCTCCGACGGGCGCCGCCGGGTACACCGACTTCCCGGCCCACCCGCCGCGCTGAAACGGCGACGAGCGTCGGTGACGAATCGTCTTTTTGTCGAATCCTGCATGGCGGGAACAGCGTCCCTGCCCCATGATGTCGCCTCACTCCGGAGAACCACAGTTCATGTCATCGCAGCCTCTTGTCCGCATCAGCCGTGCCTGCATCGCCGCGCTGGTCGCCGTCGGTCTTTCCATTCCCGTCGCGATCGCCGCCGACCCGCCGCGCCAGCCCAACATCCTCGTCATCTGGGGGGACGACATCGGGCAGTTCAACGTCGGCGCCTACAACCACGGGATGATGGGCTACAAGACGCCCAACATCGACCGCATCTTCCGCGACGGGGCGATGTTCACCGACTGGTACGGCCAGCAGAGCTGCACCGCGGGCCGGGCCGCCTTCATCACGGGGCAGTCGCCGATCCGCACCGGACTGACGAAGGTCGGCCTGCCCGGCGCCCCGGAGGGAATGAAGAAGGAGGATCCGACGATCGCCACGCTGCTCCGGGCCCGGGGCTACATGACCGGCCAGTTCGGCAAGAACCACCTCGGCGACCGCGACGAGATGCTGCCCACGAACCACGGCTTCGACGAGTTCTTCGGCAACCTCTACCACCTCAACGCCGAGGAGGAGCCGGAGCATCCCGACTACCCGAAGAACCCGGAGTTCAAGAAGCGGTTTGGCCCGCGCGGCGTGATCCACTCCTTCGCCGACGGCCGGATCACCGACACCGGACCGCTGACCCGCAAGCGCATGGAGACGATCGACGAGGAGGTCAACGACAAGACGTTCGCCTTCATGGACAAGGCCCACAAGGCCGGCAAGCCGTTCTTCATCTGGTGGAACTCCACCAAGATGCACATCTTCACCCACCTCAAGCAGGGCGTGGGGGGAAAGACCGGCCTCGGCATCTACGCCGACGGCATGGTCGAGCATGACCGGCAGGTCGGCGCGGTGCTCGCCAGGCTCGAGAGCCTCGGCCTCACCGAGAACACGATCGTCATGTACTCCACCGACAACGGCGCCGAGGCCTTCACCTGGCCGGACGGCGGCACGACGATGTTCCGCGGCGAGAAGAACACGCAGTGGGAAGGGGGCTACCGCGTGCCGTGTGCCATCCGCTGGCCCGGCGTCATCAAGCCCGGCACCGTGATCAACGACATCGGCGCCCACGAGGACATGCTGGCCACGCTCTGTGCCGCGGCCGGCGACACGACCGCGAAGGATGACCTGAAGAAGGGGCGGACGATCGGCGACCGCGCCTACAAGGTGCACCTCGACGGCTACGATCTCGGCCCGGCGCTCCGCGGCCAGGCGGAGTGGCCGCGGAAGGAGTTCATCTACTGGACCGACGACGGCAGCGTCGCGGCCCTGCGGTACGAGAACTGGAAGCTGACGTTCCTCGAGCAGAAGGCCCACGGCATGCACGTCTGGCAGCAGCCGTTCGTGGAGCTGCGGGCGCCGACGCTCGTCAACCTGCGGATGGATCCGTTCGAGCTCGCGCAGGAGATCGGCATGGACTACCAGCGCTGGTACCTGGAGCACATGTTCGCCATCGCCCCGGCCACGGCCTACGTGGGGAACTGGCTGCAGAGCTTCAAGGAGTTTCCGCCGCGGCAGAAGCCGGGGAGCTTCAACCTCAACCGGGTGATGGAGGCGGTGAACGCCGGGTCGCAGACGGGCCGCTGATCCCGCGGATGCGGCGGCGCCCGGGCCGGCTCAGGCCCGGGCGCGACGGAGCGTCTCGGAAGGGGACTCGCCGAACCGCTGCCGGTAGCGTCCCGCGAACCGGCCGAACTCCCAGATGCCGTTGCGAACGAGAACGTCGGCCACCGTGACGTCCGCCGGGGTTCCGGCGACGAGCACCCGGCGGATGCGGTGCAGTTCGTGAAGCAGGAGGTAGCGTTTCGGCGGCGTGCCGAAGGTCTCTTGGAAGGCGCGAATCAACGTCCGGCCGGTGACGCCGGATTCGCGGGCCAGTTCGGCCGCCGTCGGCAGCGTCGCGGCCTCCTCGATCACCGCCATCGAACGGCGAATGATGGTCTTGCGGTCGACCTGCGGCCGGCCCAGGCGCCGCCGGACCGGCGCGACGGCCGGCAGGCAGGCCCGCGCCGCGCTGGCGAGTTCGAGCCCGGCCAGCCGATGGGCCCGCGTTCCCGCCGGCATTCCCTCGAGGGCGGAGAAGATCGAGCCGACGAGGCCGCGCAGCTTCGGCAGCGCGGCGCCGGGAGAGGCGATCCGCGCGCTGCCGCCCGCGCCGCAGGCCGTCACGTCGGTGCCGTCGGGCAGGGCGATGGAGCACCAGGCGTGGGCATGGTGGCGGACGTGGATGCTGAAGTCGGCCCCCTGCGGAATGGCGAACAGCGACTCCTCGTCGAGCCTCACGCCGTTGACGACGTGCCCAGCGGCGTGGCTCAGGGGCACGAAGAGGAGCGGTCCGGCGTGCGTGTTGACGCCGTAGCACAGATTGCCCCCGCCCTCCGTCGCCATCTGGAGCACCACGCCGCCGAGATCGAGGATCCCCAGCGACCAGTGCGGCACCTCGACCGCGTCGCAGACGAGCCGCAGGCTCGCGCCGCTGACGGCCTCTCCCCAGGCGTCAAAATCATCGAAGGAAATCATGGGCATGATGCTACCGTCGGCGGTACGGCCGGGGCAACGGCCGCGCGGCGCGGTGCCGGCGGTGCGGGAACGGTCAGTACCTCCAGCCGACGCCGACGTTGGTGAAGAACGCCGGCGACGTGTCGTTCAGCCCCCAGCCGACGCGGAGGCCGAGTTCGAGATTCTCGGTGGCGAGGACGTGGCCGCCGAAGCTCGCGTACTGGACGTTGAGCGGGGTCTCCTTGCCGGAGGAGAGGATCGCGAAGTACTCGGCATGGACGTTCCAGCGTTCGCCGACCGGAATCTTGAGCACGCTCGACGGCGCCCACTGGTTGAAGGCGTCGGCCGCCTCGAAGCCGGTGCCGTAGCGGATGGCCGACGTCCATTCCCAGCCATTGGCGAACCGCCAGCCGAACGCCTCGCCGAGCATGAGCGTCGACTTGTTCGACGGACCGGAGACGGGCGTGAACCCCTGGAGCAGCACCGACGACCTCGGCAGCCAGCCGCGCTGGTCGCTGGTTTCGACCTTCACCCCGTAGAGCACGCGGCTCTCGTCCTCGGTCTCGATGTCCTCGCCGCCGAACTCACTGCCGGAGACGAGGCCCGGTCCGCCGGCCTCGTAGTTGAATCCCAGGCGTGCCTCGACCTTCTCGCCGACGCCCCGGCGCAGGAGGATTTCCGGGAAGCTGTGGGCCTGCGGCGCGGTGCGATTCTCGATGAACGAATACGATGCCTCGAGAATGGAGAGCCCCGCGCCGGCCGTGGTCGGGGCGAACGTGAACGAGTCGCGGTCCGTTTCCAGTTCCTCACCCCCGGCCCGCCCCCGACCAACGGCGGGGATGCACCAGCCGGCGCAGGCCAGCCCGAGAGCCGCGATGGCGAAACACCGTGCATGCGTCCGGAGCAACATGATCACTCCCGCCCGTGATGCCCGGGGAGAGAATCGGTTCCGCAACCGCCCGGCGTCCAGTCGCGGGACTTCTGGCGGGGATTGCACGAAAACCGCAGCCAGTCCGACGGTCGGGCGGGCAAGCGGGGCAGAGGATGCAGGCGCCGGCGCTGCCGGTCCGCGCGGTGTCAGCGCAGGGGAGCCCGGACGGTGCCCCCCTGCTCGATCACGACCTCACGCGACTGCGGCTGGCCCCCCGGCAGCCGCCACCTGAGCGTGACGGGCCCCGGTTCGGTGCGGCCGAAGCAGGCCGGACCGGTGCCGGGCGACACGTTCCAGGCACCGAGGCAGCGCTCGCCGATCCAGCCCGTGACGGCCACCGGCCCCCGGGCCGGCCCGTCGATCGGCAGGTCGGCCACGACCATCAGCGCGTCCTTGGCAGCGTTCTCCCGGAACAGCACCCAGATCTCCCCCGCTGCCAGGGCGAGGGCGAGATCCTGGGCGCCATCGCCGTCGAGATCCGCCAGGCAGGCGGACTGCACGCCGTCCCGGGCGTTGTTGGCGGCCGGCAGGCTGTTGTTCTCGGCGACGTCGATCGAGTGACAATGGCCGAAACTGAGGAAGCCGCGGCCGAAGTAGGTGACCGGGCTGGTGTTGTCGTAGGCGATGAGAACGTCCTGGCGGCCGTCGTTGTTGACGTCACCCACCGTGCAGTCTGACCCGCGGACGGCCTGGGCGTGGGTCATCATCTCGCCGACCGCGTTGAACCGCTCCGTGAAGCTCCCCTTGCCGTCGTTGATCCACATCAGCCGCGTCGTTCCCCCGGCCACGAGGACGTCGAGATTGCCGTCGCCGTCGTAGTCGCCCACGCAGACTCCGGCCTGCGCGTCGCCGCACCGCGCCGCCGAGGCGACGCCGGGATGGAACTGCCCCGCTGCCCGGCCGCGAAACAGGATGCCCCCCCGGTCGCGAAGGGCCAGCACGTCGGCGACGCCGTCGGCGTCGAAGTCCGCCACCAGCGTGACCCCGGCAGTGCCGAGCTTGGCAAGATCCACGTCGGCCGCAGTCAGCGGCGTGCCGGTCGCCTTGCCGGCCGCGTCAAACGCGACCACGACCGGCAGGCCGTTGCCGCCGACCACGAGGCCGGCCCGGTCGCCGGCCCCGACGTCGATCGCCGCCAGGCTCAGGCAGCCGGCGTCGAGCGCCGTGCCGAGTTCCAGCGGTCGCACCGTGAACGTGCCGTCGGCCTGCTGGGCGTGGAGCGTTGCCCCCTTGCCGTCGAAGGACACGAGATCGAGGCGGCCCTGGCCGGTGAAACTTCCCCAGGCGTGGACCAGCGAGGCGGACCGCAGGCCACGGGTCTCCGTCACGTCCGTGAACGCGCCTCTGCCCTTGCCGCAGGCCAGCAGGCGGTCCCCCTGGTCGCGGGCCACGAACAGGAACCGCGTGCCGTCGCCGGCCAGATCGACGGGCCGAATCCGGCGGATGGTGCCGTCGAAGCCGGCGATCCTGAGTCGGGCGTCGCTCCACTGCACGCCATCCGTGACCGGCACGGAGGCGTCGTCGTCGGCGATCACGTAGTCCACGGCCCGGCGCAGCATGTCGGTGCCGCCGTTCCACACCGCCTGCAGCGCGTCGTCGAGTGTGTCATAGAGCCAGACGCCATCCGAGTTCGCGACGCACGACGCCCACTGCCCATCCAGGTGCAGCAGGCCACGCTTCTCCGGGCCGCCGGGGTTATTCCCGTATTTGCCCACGAAGAACAGCCCAGGCCTGCCGCTGGCGGCCAGCTTGCGAAACAAATCGGCGGCCCGCTCGTCGCGGGCCTTGGAGATGTCAAGCCGGATGACCTTCTCGTCTGTCGTGCCCTTCTTGAGCACATCCCGCGTCGTCAGGAGATACTCGTCCTTCGTATTCCCCTCCTTGACGTCCACGACGAGGATCATCTGCGACTGCTTGAACAGTTCCTTGGGGGTGAACCGGGGGTTGATCAGCGCCCAGGCGACGCCGGCCCACAGGCATGCCGCGGCGACGATCAGGGAGGCACGGAGGGAGATGCACCGCATCAGGGTCCCTTTCTGGTTCTGGTGGGCTGCGCTGGGGCTGGGGCCGGGCAGGCGGCCCGGCGGTCGAGTCTACCCGGCGTCGGCGCAGCCCGCCGGTCGTGGTCGGCGCGGACCGGATGGCGGCCCGGCGCGGATTCTGTCCACGACTGCATGGAAGATCCACAAGGTGGGGGCCCGGCACGGCAAACGGGGAAAGTCAGCCCGGCCGTTCGGATTGCGTGACCCGGCGCGGACGCCGTCGACACTGCTTGGTCGTGGTGGCGGCACGACCGGAGACGGGTGCCGCTGCCGATACCGATGACCAACCGGGGCATGGGGGCGTGCCGCCGGAGCGCGTGCCTGCCGAGAAAGAGCCCCGGGCAGCGTTCGGAGATCAGCCATGCGCACCATCCAGGCCCGTGTGACGTTCATTCGGGCCCTCCTCGCTGCCGGCCTCCTCGCGGCCACGCCGGCCTCCGGTGCGGAACCCGCTTTCGTCGGCCAGCCGGGCCAGGCAGGCGGCTTCGAGGCCTCCGATCCAGTCCTCGTCGACGAGGTGATGACGGGCATCATTCCCTCCGGTCAGGACTGGTTCCTGTTCGGGGAGCCCGGGCAATGGGCCGCGGGGCAAGGGGGCGTGTACGGCTGGCTCGACGGCGGCTTCGTCGGCAACTTCGGCGTGCCGGCCAGCAAGTTCAACGGTCCCTACAACGCCGTCGATCGCGCCAACGAGGCGATGATGAACCAGGTGTACATCGTTGCCGAACGCACGCTGCCGGGAGACGGGTCGAACGGCATCGGCGGCCGCGCCGACCTGCTTTACGGCGAGGATTTCCCGCTGGCGATGTCACTGGGATGGGAGACGAACCCGGGACCGCGCGACTGGAACAGCGGCGAGTATTACGGCCTGGCGATCCCGCAGCTCTACGCCGAGGTCGGCAGCCAAGACCTGTCGCTCAAGCTCGGCCACTTCTACACGATCGTCGGCTACGAGGGCGTGCCGGCAGTCGGCAACTTTTTCTACATGAAGAGCTACAGCTACCAGTTCGCCGGCCCGTTCACCCACTGGGGTGGGCTCGTCAACTGGAAAGCGACCGACAGATTCGAGATCGATGCCGGCCTCGTCAACGGCTGGAACGGGCTCGCATCCCCGTACAGCAAGGCGAACTTCCTGGGCCGGGCCCGGCTCCGGAACGACGACAACACGGCGGCGACGACGTTTGCGATCATCAGCGGCGACGAAGGCAACGACTTCTCGCCACTCTTCCAGCCGGCGCCGCCGCTGACGTCGGCAAACCGCACGCGGTACAGCTGGATCCTCGAATACCGCCCCACCGACAACTGGGAGTACCTGTTTCACCAGTGGCTCGGCACGCAGGCCAAGGCGCTGGCCGACGGCGGCACGGCACTGTGGGTCGGCATCGACCAGTACCTGTACTACCGCGTCAGCGACGCCTGGGCCTGGGGCGCGAGGTTCGAGTGGTTCCAGGACACCGACGGCACCCGCGTGGGCCTCAATCGCCCGAGCAATCCCAACCACGTGCCCCTGCCGGGCAACTTCTACTCCCTGACCGTCGGGCCGAACTGGACGCCGACGGGCAACTTCCTGATGCGGCCGGCCTTCCGCTGGGACTTCTTCGGCGGCCCGTCCGGCGGCCCGCGGGCTCCCTACAACGACGGCATCAGCAACCAGCAGACGATGCTCGGTTTCGACATGATCCAGAAGTTCTGACGGGTGGAGTGCATCAGCGGCCGGCCCGGTAGACCGTCCGCCCTTCCTTGATCGTCTCCACCACGACGATGTCCTTGATCGTGGTCGGCTCGACCTTGAGCGGGTTCTTCTCGAGGATCACCAGGTCGGCGAGCTTGCCCGGCTCGAGCGTGCCCTTCGCCTTCTCCTCCTTGAGCTGGTAGGCCGCCATCGCGGTGACGGCCCGCAGGCCGTCGTAGGGGGAGATTCGTTCGTCGGGTCCGATCACCTGCCCGCTGCTGCTCGTGCGGTTCGTGCCCGCGTCGACGAGCGCGAGGATCCACGGCTGCGGCGACACCGGCGCGTCGTGGGAGAAGGTGAACGGAAGCCCGGCGCGCAGGAAGGTCCGTGCCGCCAGGGACCCCGCGGCCCGCTGCGGTCCCCAGAGTCGCAGCACGCCATCGCCGCCGGGAACGATGCCCGAGGGCAGGAAGCTGGGGATGGCGCCGTAGGTCTTCATGCGCTCGATCTGGTCGGCCCGCAGCCACGTGGCATGGACGAACACCGGTCGGGCGTCGCGCATGCCGTGCTTCCGCACCGCCTTGCCGATCGCGGACAGCGCCTGGTCGGCGGCGGCGTCGCCGTTCATGTGCAGGTGGATCTGCATCTCCGTCGGCCAGAAGCGGTCGAAGGCGGCGTCGACCACCTCGTCGGGAATCTGCCGGAAGCCGGAGTACGAGCCCGTCTTGCCCGGCGGGTTGGTGGTGTAGGGCTGCGTGAACCAGGCGGTATCGAGGCTGCCGTCGAGCCAGAACTTGATGCCGCCGAGCCGCACCCGGTTGACGTACCGCCGGTCGAGATCGAGGCGGGTCGCGCGGAGCTTCTCCAGCGTGCCGTCGGGCTTGGGGTTGTAGGCCGAGGCCACCCCGTAGGCGGCGCTGAGCGTGTCGTCCACCGTCGAGTCCTTGGCGGCGATGTACAGGTCGATCGGCAGCAGGTTCCGGTCGATGGCGTTGAGCACGACCTGGATGTCGTCACTGCCGAGGCCGAGGCCGGCCTCCATGGCCGTCGTCTGGCCGTGGCGGGCCCAGAGCTCGGCCGCCCCCTTGATGACGGCGTCCGCCAGCTCCCCCGTGAACGGCGGTCGCTTGCTCCGCACGGCGTTGAGGGCCGTCTCCTCCATCGGCCCGGCGAGCGCCTTCCCGCCGGCCTTGCGGGCGAACGAGCCGCCGGCGGGGTCGGGCGTGTCGGCCCCGATTCCGCAGATGGCGAAGAGTTTTGCATTGCCCGCGCCGAGGTGGCCGGACGAATCGACGATCATCACGGGCCGGTCGGCGGCGACGCCGTCGAGCTCTTCGATCGTCGGCGTCCGTCCATCCTTCATCTGCCGCGGCTGGTAGCCGAAGCCGACGATCCAGCCGTCAGCCGGCGCCCGGGCGGCCTGCTGCTTCATCCGGGCGAGGAGGTCGGGAACGTCGCTGCAGCCGAACAGGTCGGCATCGACGAGGTTCTTGCCGAAGTAGACGAAGTGGCCGTGCGTGTCGATGAAGCCCGGCAGCAGCGTCTTGCCGCCGAGATCGACCGTCCGCGCGGCGGCGCCGGTGAAGGCCCTGGCTTCGGTCGCCGGGCCGACGAAGCCGATCTTCCCGGCGCGGACCACGAGCGCCTCGACGTACTCCGGCTTGTCGCCGCGCATGGTGAGGATGTCGCCGCCGAAATAGAGCGTGTCGGCGGGTTCGCGTGAAGCGGCGACGGCGGGCGCGAGCACTCCGCAGAGGAGGATGGTCGAGATGGAGAAACGCGCGACGGCCATGAGGCGGTTGGCTCCCGGGTGAAAGGAGCCGAGACTCTACCTCAGCGGCCGGCGCCCGACGACCGGACCGCGTTGGCAGCGGCCTTCCCGGCGGCCGCGGCCACCACGGCGCCCCCGGTCCAGACGGCGGCACCGGCAATCGCGCCGGTCAGCACGCCGGCGGGACCGGCGGGGATGGCGGCCAGAGCGAACGCCGCGACGCTGGTGGCCAGCCCCGCCCGCTCGCCGCGCCGCCGGCTCTCGTCTGCCGACAGGCCCGCCTGGTGCG
>Ga0208721_1000070_pt1 | contig 22518 bp, 17 predicted proteins | sample LakMenEpi17Aug10_FD_150705 | JGI IMG/M metagenome (GOLD analysis project Ga0208721, IMG submission 150705) | Freshwater microbial communities from Lake Mendota, WI - 17AUG2010 deep hole epilimnion (SPAdes) | ecosystem: Environmental > Aquatic > Freshwater > Lentic | place: Lake Mendota, Madison... | reverse complement strand
ACCGCAGCCAGCGGGTGGACATCGACGACAAGCACATCGAGATCATCGTGTCGCAGATGCTGCGCAAGGTGAAGATCGAGGGCGTCGGCGACACCACGCTCCTGCCGGGCAGCGTCCTCGACAAGTACGAGTTCCGCCAGGCGAACGAGCGGCTCGCAACCTGCCTGCGGATCACCGACAAGGGTGACAGCGAGTTCGCCGTCGGTAGCGTCGTGCCCAAGGACGTGCTCGCCCAGGCGAACGCCCAGATCGAGACCCTCGGCGGCGCGTCCGTCAAGGGAACGAAGCCGAAGCCGGCGACCGCCAGCACGCAGCTGCTCGGGATCACCAAGGCCAGCGTTCAGAGTTCGAGCTTCATCTCGGCGGCCAGCTTCCAGGAGACGACGAAGGTGCTCACGGAGGCGGCCCTGGCCGGCAAGGTGGACAACCTGGTCGGTCTCAAGGAGAACGTGATCCTCGGGCACCTGATCCCGGCCGGGACGGGCTTCGGCACGTTCCAGTCGTCCGAGGTACGTGTTCGTCCCGAGGCGCTCGACGCGCTGCGGATCGAACGGGAGAACGTGCTCGCCCGGCAGTTCCCGCTGCTCGAGGCCGCCCTCGGCGGAGAGATCGAGGCCGGCGCCGAGCCGGCCGCCGGCGACGTTGCCACGCTGGAAGGTGAACAAGGTCCGGTCGACGCCCTCTGAGCCGACAGACCCCCGTCAGGGGGCCACGGAACTTGGGCCGCACGGAGCTTGGGCCTGGCCGGGTCCTGATGCCTGGCCGGGTCCTGATGCCTGGATTGCCTGGCGCGGCCGCACAGGCCGCAGGCCCGTTTTCCCTGGCAGAAAAAGCCACCGCTTGATTTGAGCGGTCGCGTATGTCGAACTATCGTGCGAGGCGGGCACTTTCAACACACGGAGCCCGTGATGCCGATTTCGATCCACTGCCCGCGGCGGCTGCTGCCGTCCATCTTCCTTGCCGGCTGTCTTGTCGCGCCCGTCACGGCCGAGCCGTTCAATCCCTACGCCCTGCCCGAGGCGGTGGTCGCACCGGTGGCGCCAGACGGCACGCTGCGCTGGGGGACGTTCTACAAGTCTGCCGAGATGCAACTGGCCTACGAGCGGCTCTGGACCATGGGGGCCTGCCGCGGCACCAAGAAGTCGATCACGATCCCCGTCGAGAACAACAAACTCGCCATCGACCGCCTCCCCGAGGCGGATTACGCGGGGATCGTGCATGGGAGCGCCGGAGGGCTGGCAGGCGGCCTCGTTGCATTCTCCGATGACGATGCGGATGCAACGTACGTCGCCCATCTGCATCCGGCGGGCGTCACCAGCTTCTCCGTCCTCGGCCGATCGACCGCGGCCATCGTCCAGCCCGGCATGGCGGTGCGGATCGTTGCCACGGTCGATGCCAAGGGCCGCGGCAGCGAACCGCTCCGGAAGTTCGACATCGTCACGCCCCCGCAGGGCTTCGTGCCGGACGAGGTCCGCCCCGACAGCGTGGAGCGGATCGTCGGCGTGGTCACCAACGCCCGGGGCCGGACGATGCAGGTCCGCGTCGATGCCGGGAAACTCCGGCGGCTGACGTTCACAGTCGCGGAAGACGCCGTGGTCACGATCGATGCCGCCTCCCTGAACCTCGTGGCACCGGGGGACCGGGTCGAGATCCGCGGCCGCCTGTGGACCGGAGAGGGCTGCCACGGGGCCGGCTCCCTGTTCGCGTCCCGGGTGACGGTCACGAAGGCCGCCCCGGACCAGGTCCGGGCTCCGGATGCGGCAGCGGCCGCGCCTGCTGGCAAGGCCGTGCCTGACGGCGTAGAGTGACGCGGGGTCATTCCCGAGTCCCTGGTCGGCGGCCGCCCGATGGCATCGAGTCGCAGTTCGTCCCCCGCCGGCGCCGGCCGGATGCCGGTGTCGCGTGTTGCCTGCCGCATTCTCCGGTCCCGCCTGGCGACGGTCTGGTCGGGCCTCCAGGATGCCTGCGTTGACCGCCCCGACGCGGATGCCGTCCACCGGCTTCGCGTCGCCACCCGGCGCGGGCTCGCGGCCCTCGAAGCCTTCGACGAACTCGTGCCCCGGCGGCATCGGGACTGGTTTCGCCGGCGGCTGCGTCGCGTCCGGCGCGTGGCCGGCGAGGCCCGTGACCTGGACGTGCTCGTGCAGGCGCTCGAGCCTGATGATGCCGCCGCCACGATCCCCCCCGGGGCGCGGGCCAGGGCCCGGCTGGTGGCGATGCTCTCGCGGCAACGGCTGCAGTCACGACAGCCGATCCGCGAGCTGCGCGATCGGCTCGTCGCCGCGGACTGGGCCGGGCGACTGGAGCGGCTCCTCGACCGGATGACACGTTACGGCCGAGACGAGACGTTCACGCGCTACGCCGTGCGGCGATTCAAGCCGCTCATGCGCCGGTTCTTCGACCGGGCCGACAGGCGGCTGGAGGATGATCGAGAATTGCATCGGCTGCGGATCGAGGGCAAGAAGCTCCGTTACACGCTTGAAATCTTCGCCCCCGTGTTCGCCCCGCGCGTGCGGGTCCGCTGCGAGGAGTCGCTGCAGCGGCTGCAGGCGACGCTGGGCACGTTCACCGACCACGCGGCGGCCGCCGATCGCTTTCGACGCTGGGCCAAGGAGGACGGCCTGCGCAGCGTTCGTGGCACGTTGACGAGCCTGCGACGCCACGAATCGAGCAGGGCCGACCGGGCGCGGAAGTCGTTCGCCAAGTGGTGGAAGCCGGCGCGGAGGCGGGCGCTGCGCCGGACGTTGACGAGGTCGCTGCGACTGGATTCGGCATGAGTCACGGAATCGCCATTCCGGCCGGCGCACCCCGCCAGCGTTCCCGACCCGCAGCCGGGGCGACCGGCGCCGCGGTGCTGCTCGCCGTGCTGCTGGGCGGGTGCGCGCCACGGCAGGGCACGTTCGGGCCGACCACGCTGTCCCCGGGCGGCCCGCCGGCGGCGGCGCCCGCCGGGATGGTGTGGATTCCCGGCGGCGAGTTCTCGATGGGCTGTGCCGACCCGCGCGGTGTGCCACACGGCGGCAACGAGCCGATGGTCGATGCCCGCCCCGTGCATCGCGTGCGGGTCGACGGCTTTTGGATGGACGAGACCGAGGTCACGAACCGGCAATTCGCGGCATTCGTCGCCGCCACGGGCTACACGACGGTCGCCGAGCGGCCGCCTCGGCCGGAGGAGTTTCCCGACGCCGACCCCGCCAACCTCGTGGCCGGCTCGATCGTCTTCAGTCCGCCGGCCGGGCCAGTGCCCCTCGACCATCATCATCGCTGGTGGACCTACGTTCCCGGCGCCGACTGGCGGCATCCGCTCGGCCCCGGGAGCACGGTCGAGGGCCGCGACGACGAGCCCGTCGTGCACGTCGCCTACGCCGACGCCGAGGCCTACGCCGGCTGGGCCGGCAAACGCCTGCCCACCGAGGCCGAGTGGGAATTCGCAGCCCGCGGCGGGCGGGCCGGCGCAGCCTATCCATGGGGCGACGACTTCCGCCCCGCAGGCCGCTGGATGGCGAATACGTTTCAGGGTTCGTTTCCCGACCGCGATCTCGGCCTCGACGGCTTCGCCGGCATCGCGCCGGTGAAGCGGTTTCCTCCGAACGCCTTCGGCCTCCACGACGTGTCGGGCAACGTCTGGGAATGGTGCTCCGACTGGTATCGTCCCGACACCTACACGGCGCCGGACCGGATCACGGAGGGCGCGGCCTTCGATCCGCGGGGACCGACGTCGAGCCGCGACCCGCAGGAGCCGACCGAGCGCAAGCGGGTGCAGCGCGGCGGCTCGTTCCTGTGCACCGAGCAGTACTGCTCGCGGTACATCGTCGGCACGCGCGGCAAGGGGGAGATCTCCAGCGGTTCGAGCCACGTCGGCTTCCGCTGCGTGAAGCGACCCTGAATCGGGGCCGCTCAGCCGCCACGCCCCATCAGGCGACGGAGGTCGGTCAGGCTGCGGGTGTTGGCGACGTCGGCGGCGGTCAGGCCGGCCCGCCGCGCCTGGAGGACGCCGCAGCGCATCACCTCCAGCCCGCGGGTTGAATGGGCGTCGGTCGAGATCACGAGCTTCACCCCCGCCCGCCGGGCCGCGGCCGCATGCCGGTCGTCGAGGTCGAGCCGCCACGGATTGGCGTTGATCTCCAGAAACGTGCCCGTCCTGGCGCAGGCCTCGATCACAGCCTCGATGTCGACGTCGTAGGCCGGCCGGCGGTTGATGAGCCGGCCGGTGGGATGGCCGATGACGCTCACCCAGGGATTCTCCACGGCCTCGACGATCCGGGCCGTGATCCTGTCGCGGGGCTGGTTCTGGCCGTAGTGCAGGCTCGCCACCACCCAGTCTGCCTGCTCGAGGACATCGTCGGGCAGGTCGAGCCCACCCTTCTCCAGCATGTCCACCTCGATCCCCTTGAGGACCACGATCGGCGGCGCGCCGGCGGCGGCGAGCGACTCGTTGAGACGGTCGATCTCCCCCCACTGCCGCAGCAGCCGGCGCTTGTCGAGGCCGTTGGCCATCGTCACCCGCTGGCCGTGGTCGGTGATCGCGATGTAGGACAGCCCGCGGGCGATCGCCGCCCGCACCATCTCCGTGAGCGTGTCCTCGCCGTCGGTCGCCGTGGTGTGCATGTGCAGGTCGCCGCGGATGGCGGCGACCGTGACCAAGTCCGGCAGTTCGCCGCGCTCGGCGAGCCGGATCTCGTCCCCGCCCGCGCGGAGTTCGGGGGGAATCCACGGCAGCCCGACGGCCTCGTACACCTCCTCCTCGGTCCGCCCGGCGACAGCGGCGCCCCTCCCCGGCGCTGAATCGTCGGCCGCACCCGGCGCCAGCCGGTGCACACCGTACTCGTTGATCGTCAGGCCGCGATCGCGGGCCCGCCCGCGGAGCCGGACGTTGTGCTCCTTGGAGCCGGTGAAGTACTGCAGGGCGGCGCCGAACGACTCCGGCGGCACGACCCGCAGGTCGATCTGCACCTCGCGCGGCCCGCGGATGCTGGTCTTCGTGTCACCGCGCAGGAGCACGGCCGACGCTTCGGGCCAGCTCTGGAGCCGGTCCATCACCGGTCCCGGTTCCGTGCTCTCGACGACGATGTCGAGATCCCCGACGGTCTCCCTGCCGCGCCGCCAGCTTCCCGCGGCCTCGACACGTCGCGTTTCCTGGCAGCCCCGCATCCACTCCAGCAGCGGCTGCACGATCGCGTCGGCGTCCCGCCACAGCAGCCGGTCCCGGTCCGGGCTCTTGGCGAAGCCGATGTTGTCGAGGATCGCGGCCTGGGTCTTGGCGCCGAACCCCTTGACGCCGGCCACCTGGCCGTCACGGCAGGCCTGCTCGAGCGCGTCGAGCGAGTCGATGCCGAGCGCATCGACGAGCAGCTTGACCTTGCGCGGCCCGAGACCGGGAATCCGCATCAGGTCGAAGACCACCGCCGGCACCTCGCGCTCGAGTTCCTCGAGCAGCGGCAGCTTCCCCGTGTCGAGCAGGACCTCGATCTTGGCGGCGAGGTCGGTGCCGATCCCCTCGAGGTCGGTCAGGCCGCGGACCGGGTCGGCACGGACCGCGGTGAGCGACTCCACCAGCGCCCCGATCGTCCGCGCCGCGTTGCGGTAGGCCCGGACGCGGAACGGATTGTCGCCCCGGTACTCGAGCAGGTCGGCGACGTGGTCGAAGACCGCGGCGATGTCGGAGTTGGTCATGGCGGCCCGGATCCGCTCTGCCGGGGAATTCCCGCGGCCCGAGCGGGAGCCCGCCATTGGATCACTGCTGGAGGCGGGCCGGAAGGGCGGCGGTGGGATAGGCGGGCATGAACAGGGCCGGACGGCCGGCCGCTGCTGCGGGCTGCCAGGAGGTGGTGTGACCAGTCGGCTCGAGAAGCCTCGGGAACGCCCCCGTCGACGAGGACGGTCCGCTGCCCGGCACGGTCGGCATGCCAGGAGCGGAAGGCGCCGGGGAAGTCGTGCGGGGAGTCGCCGCAGGATTGGGCGTCGTGGGGTTCGCCGGTGTCGTCGCAGGCGCCGTGCCCGACGGCCCCGGTGCGGCAGGCGCGGCAGGCAAGGCGGGAGCAACGGAGCCCTGGCCGGGGGGCGATGACCGCTGGATCTCCGGAATCGGCACCAGCGGCGGCGCCGTGGAGGGGGCGGGCTGCAGCGGTCGCTGCGACGAGGTGACGTCGCCCTGTGCCGCCGGAGGCGTGTAGGTCGTGATCGGCTGGCCGGCGGCGGCCGGCGGCTGACCGTAGGTGATCTGCGGCTGACCGTAGGCGGCCGGCGGCTGACCGTAGGTCACCTGCGGCTGACCGTAAGGCACCCCGCCGACAGGCGGCGCGACCGGTCGCTGCACCGCGTACGGCGGGTAGTTGGTGGTGGTCGGCGGCAGCGCGGGGGGCGTGATGCTGGTCTGACCGGGCTGCACGAGCGCCGGATTGCGCAGATCACTGGAGGCCGCACCCCAGGCCCCGGGCGCCGTATTGATGGCCGGCGGCGGCGCGATCGTCTGCGGAGCGAACGGGCTCTGCACCGCCGGCGGCGCCATCATCGGGGCGGGCGGCATCTGTCCCGGAGCATAGGGGGGCGCGGCATAGCCCTGCGGAACCTGCACGTACTGCGTGGTCGTCACCGCCCGGTACTGGGTGACCGGAACGTTCACCGCCTGCTGCACGTACTCGGTCACCGGCTGCATGCACTCCCGCGGGCAGCCCGTGCAGGGATCGATCTCGCAGGAGGGCTTGTAGGTCGTGACCGGCACGGTCTGCATCTGCGTGCGGTAGGTGGTCTCCGGGACGTAGCTCGTCTTGGCGACCGGAACCATCACCGGCTGTGGCGGTGCGGGCATCGGCGCCATCATCGGCGCCATCACCGGGGCGACGGCGTAGGCCGGCGGGCGCCTCAAGCAACCGCCGCAGCCGGCGAACAATTCGCTCAGGCAGCACTGCTGCGCCGCGGCCGGCAGGGACCACGCCGCGGCCATCACCAGCGGCAGGACGAGGGGGATTCGGCGAACCATCACGCACGCTCCTTGCGACGCCCGGGCTCGACGCGGGGCCACCCGTGTCGAACGACGTCTGACTTGAGCGTAGTTTCCCCGCCCGGCACACAGCCGGAGAAAATCCCCGTCACGGATCATGAATTCACCATCGCGACCCGCTACGATCGCTGTCACCCCTGCCACCGCTCCATCCGGACCGCCCGCACCGCCTGGACGCGGCGAAAGCCGGACGCCGGACGCGCGCCGCATCCCCTGCGGTCGCCAGCGCACTGCCGACCAGCGCTCAGCGGATGCGGCGCTCGAACCGGTCGTAGAGGTCGTACAGCGACTCGCGCAGATTGCCCCTGTGCCGGGCGAAGGCAGCGGCCACGTCGGCGGCGGCGATCCGGCCACCGTGGTCCGGCAGCCGCTCGACGATCGCCCGGAGCAGCCGCTCCGACGTCGCACACCGCATGACGACGGGCAGGCCGGTCGAACGATGCGCCGTGACGAGCAGCCGGACGCTTCGGCAACGGGCGGCGAGCCGCACCACGGCGGCCGCCATCCGGCCGAGCCGCTCCCAGCCGTCGATGCAGACGAGCGTTCCCCGGCCCACACGCACGACCGCCAGGAGGGCCCGGCCGCCATCCGCCGCCGACCGCATACGGACGACCTCGACGGGCACACCCCGTTCTCCGAGGTGCTCGACGATCCGGGCGATGAGCGTCGTCTTGCCATGACCGTGCGGTCCCTCGATCGCCGCCGCGGGCAGCACGAGGCACCGGTCCGTGAGCGCCGAGATGTCGAGCGGGTCTCCGCGGTCGTCGAGCGGAGGCAACGCACCGGGCCGGGTATGCCGGGTGGCGAACGGATTCGGCGGGAGCCGGCACACCGGCCGGTCCACGATAGTGGCTGGCGATGTCATGCGACGTCCCCTGGATTCTCACGCACCATAAGTCGCCTCGAAGACAACGGATCGGGAGGGGTTGCCCATACCCCGGGAGCCGGCGTGAGCTGCCGAGCGCAGCCAGGATGGCGAAGCGCGGGCAGGTTCGAGTGAGCGAAGGGCAGGATGCCCGTAGCGAACGTCCGGCGACGGGGCTTGGGCAGCCCCGACCAGCGAACCGCACAAGCCTCACATGGGAGCGGTCTCAGGGGTGGCCTCCCGGCAGGGGTGCAGGCGGAATCGCGCCCAGTTCGAAGACGTGCTCGGAAACAAAGTCGCGGGCGGCGGCGAAGAACAGCCGCACGCGGACGCACCAGCGGATCTTCACGATGACTCCCTCGTACGACAGCGGGCTGCGGGGCAGCTGCACGGCGAACGCACCCTCGCGGGCCGCCGCCGCGACCGCCGCCTGATCGACCAGCCGCTGGAAGAAGTGCACGCCGAGGTCCTCCTCCCCCTTGCCCTCGGTGTACCAGAGGACAGACTGCTCGATCGCCCGGACGCGGTCGCCCGCGACGCCCTCCACCTGGTAGCGCACGCCGAGGGGATCGAGCGGCATGTAGCGCCGGTCCGGATGGTCGAACTGGACGAGCACGCGCGGCGCGAAGCGGGGGGTGTCGGGCTGCTGGCTCACCGGGCGGCCTCCGCGGCGGAAGCGACGGCCGCAGCCGGATCGGGCAGCACGACGACCGGAAACGTCCGTCTGAACGCCGGCCAGCGGATCGGCTGGCCCCGGACCACGACGAGCCAGCGCACGGCGTTGTGCTCGGAGGCGAAGGAATGCATCGCCGTGGCCGGAATCTCCAACGTCGTACGCGCCTCGAACCGCGTCCCCGGCGAGAGCTGCAACTGCTCCCACGACTCCACGGCACGGCTCCAGACGGTGAGCCGCTCGCTGCGCGTGTCGGTTCCCTGGCGGAAGGTCGCCTGCTCCTCCATGGCGATGGCGATCTCCAATCTGCGGAACGTGCCCGAGCCCCCCTGGGCGACGATCACGTCGTACCGGCCGCCGGGCCGCAACGGGTGCTCGTTGATCTCCACCTGGGTCGTGCCCACCGCCGTTGCCAGCACGAGTCCACGGACGAACAGGGCGATGCCGGTGGCGCCGACCAGCGCGAACGGGACGAGCAGCACGAGCAGGAACGTGTCCACCCGGCCCCCGACGAGGTCCAGACCGGCGCCGATGGCGAGGACGAGGAGCACGGCGTTCCAGAGGACCGCGAACAGGCCGAATCCGAGCAGGGTCCAGCTCTCCGGGCTCTCGATCGGCAGCCGATAGCGCAGGATCGTGCCGGGGGAATTGATCATGTCATCGCAGGCGGGCACGCCGGGATGGCCGTCCGCGGTCCGCGGCACCACCGGCAGCGGCGCGAGCAGGCCGCGCAGCGGACGGCTCGCCGCCCGGCACTCCTCCGACGTGTTCCAGCGCCGGGCGGAGCGCACGAGGCCGCTGGCACCGAACGCGATCAGGGCCCCGGGCAGGACGAGGGTCAGCAGCCACGTCCACCAGTTGTAGCCCCGGCTGAGCACCACCCTGCCGACGTTCGCCGGATCGTACCAACCGGGCAGCGTGGCACCGAGTTGCCAGGACTCGAGCCGCGCGACCGCAGCCTCTCGATCCGCCACGGCGACGGCCCGCGGGACGGCCACCCACGCCTCGCGGTCGGTGGCGTCGGCGGCGTAGCGGATGGCGATGCAGGGTCTGTAGGTCGAAGCCGCCTTCGGCCCGGCGTCGGCGACCGAGATTCGCTCCACTCCCTTGGCCACGACGGTGCACTGGGTGGCGATGAAGTCGTGGTTGATCCGCCACTCCGGCACGGCGACACCCGACACGAGCAGGCCGCCGAAGGCGAGGCCGGCGAGGAGAATCGCGGCGTGGAACAGGCCGTCGCCGATCGACCCCCAGGCCTCCGACCCGGTCCGGCGATGGCCACGTTTCTTGCCGAAAAACCGCGGCAGCCTCACGACGGTCCTCCTCCGAGTCGGACGGCGGAGGCACGCATGCCCCGCGTCGGTGGGGCGTGAGGCCGAGCCGGCCGGAGCCGGCCGTGGCGGCCGTCGGCTAGCCGACGTTGCCCACGACCACGCGCTCGCCGGCCGGCGCGCTGGTGCGGAAGAAGCCGATCTTCTCCAGGGCCTTGTAGACCTCCTCCAGCGTCTTTTCGCCGAAGTTCGAGATCGAGAGCAGGTCGGATCGCGTGCACTTGAGCAGGTCGTGGACGGTAAAGATGCCCCGTTCCTCGAGGCAGTTCGTGGTGCGGACGGAGAGGCCGATTTCGGCCGTGCTCATCTCGAGCTTCTCCTCCAACTCGTTCGATTGCGTGAGATTCTTGTATGGAATGCGCGGCATGGGGTCCCTCCCGTGCGGATGCTCCTCGTCGCTGACGGCCCGGATGCGGCGATCGCAGGCGGGCCCAGACCCCCGTCACTATACTGGACCGGTTGCACATTCGCCTACCACGGGGCGACTCGTGCCGCTCGGGTGGGCGCCGTTCGCCGTGGTTGCCCACTTTTCCAGCGGCGGCCCCGGCCGCGAACACGTGCCGGCAGATCCTCTCGCATCGCTCAACGAATCCCAGCGCCGGGCCGCCGAGCACGTCGAGGGTCCGCTCCTCGTCCTCGCCGGTCCCGGGAGCGGCAAGACCCGTGTGGTGACGCACCGCGTGGCGCGGCTGATCAACGCCGGCATCCCCGCCAACCGCATCGTGGCCCTGACCTTCACGAACAAGGCAGCGGACGAGATGCGCCGGCGGGTCGAGCACCTCGTCGGGCCGAGCGCGGTCGAGATGGGCACATTTCATCGGTTCGGCGCCCGGCTGCTCCGCCGGTACGGGACGCTGGTCGGACTGACGAGCGAATACTCGATCCTCGACAGCGACGACGCCCATGCCATGCTCAAGCGGGCGGCCAAGAAGCTCGCCCGCAGCCTGACGCACACCCCCATCGAGCGGATCGCCGGCATCATCAGCCGGGCCAAGAACGACCTGCTGACGCCGGAGACGTTCGAGCCGCGCTGGGGCCGGCCGGCCGAGGACATCGCCAAGCTCGTCTGGCCGGTCTACCAGGAGCTGATGCTGCGGGCCAATTCCGTCGATTTCGACGACCTCCTCGTCCACGTCGCCCGGCTCCTCGCCGACAACCCCGAGCTCCGCGCCGATCTCGACGCCCGGCACCGGTTCATCCTCGTGGACGAGTACCAGGACACGAACACCGTCCAGTACTGCATCCTGCGCGGCCTGTCGCTCGACCACCCGAACCTCGCGGTCACGGGCGACCCCGACCAGGCGATCTACGGCTGGCGCGGCGCGAGCATCCGCAACATTCTCGAGTTCGAGCGCGACTACCCGTCGGCCGTCGTCGTCACGCTGGAGGAGAACTACCGCAGCACCGCCAACATCCTCGGCACCGCGGACCGGCTGATCGCCCACAACTCGCGCCGCAAGCCGAAGCGACTGCTGACCGCGGCCGCTCCCGGCGCCCGCGTGCGGATCGTGCTCGACTCCAGCAGCCGCGACGAGGCCGACAGGATCGCCGCCGAGATCGCCGCCGCCGTGACCTCCGGCCGCCGGCCGCCGCGGGACTTCGCCGTGCTGTTTCGCACCAACGCGCTGTCGCGGTCGCTGGAGGTCGGCCTGCGCGGCCGGGGCATTCCCTACCAGCTCGTCCGCGGCCTGGAGTTCTTTCAGCGCCGCGAGATCCGCGACGTCGTCGCCTGGCTGCGACTGCTGCGCAATCCGCGCGACGACGAGGCGATGCTCCGGGTCGTCAACGTCCCGCCGCGGGGCATCGGCCGGCAGTCGCTGGAGCGGCTGGCAGCCTGGGCCGAGGATCGACGGGTCAGCCGGCTGGAGGCCGCGGCGGCCGCCGCCGGGATTGCGGGCCTGCCGACCCGCGCGGCGCGGGCGCTGGTGGCCTTCGCCGGGCTGCACGAGGATCTCGTGGCCACGGCCGGACGGCTGGCCGGAGTGGCGCCGCTGCTCGAGGAGGTGCTGGTGCGGACGGGCTACCGGGCCCATCTGGCCGCCGAGGCCGAGGAGGACGAGGCGGAGGTCGACCGGGTGGCGAACGTCGATGAACTCGTCACCGCCGCCCGGCAGTTCGACGAGGACTTCAACGCCGATCCGGCCGGTGCAGCGACTGGCGACCCGCTCGGCGGCTTCCTGGAGACGACGGCACTCGTCGGCGACACCGACGCCTGGGACGCCACGAGCGACCGCGTCTCGCTGATGACCTTCCATGCCGCCAAGGGCCTGGAGTTTCCCGTCGTCTACATGGTCGCCATGGAGGACGGCATCCTCCCGCACGAGCGCAGCCTCGATCATCCCGACCAGCTGGAGGAGGAGCGCCGACTCGTGTTCGTCGGCATCACGCGGGGTCGCGAGGAGGTGCATGCCAGCAGCGCCCGGATCCGCGAGTACCGGGGCACGTGCCGGGTCAATCCGCCCAGCCTGTTCCTCGCCGAGATGACCGGCAGCGAGACGATCGTGACCGGCAGCGAGGCGCCGGACGAGGATGCGTTTTCCGCCGGAACGTTCCCGGCCGCCGCCGCCGATGACTTCGACGACGTCGGCCAGGAACTCGATCGCGGACCGGCAGGCCGGTCCGTGCACCGGCCCGACGGGCTCGTCCTGGAAATCGAAGACGACGACGCCCCGCAGACGCCTCCGCCGCCACCGCGCCGCCGCGTCGATGCAGTCATCGAGCGGGCGGCCGATCTCGCGGAACGCATGGCCGGCCGCCGGCCGGCAGCCGTGACATTCGTGGCGGGCCAGCGGGTCAGCCACGCCGACCACGGCACGGGGACGATCGCGGGCGTCAGCGGTTCCGGCCCCCGGGCCGTCGCCACGGTGATCTTCGACGGCCCGGCGGGGACGCGAAAGTTCATCCTCGGCCATGGCGGCCTGGCGCCGCTCGATTGAGCGGACACCGGCCGCTGCCGCTTACCGCCGACGGGGCCGCGGCAGTCCGATCGCCTGCCGGCGCGGCGGCGCCGGCGGCTGCGGGGCCACGGCCGGGCTCTCGACCCGCGGCGCCAGCCCCAGGCTGAACCAACCGTCGGTCGCCGCGGCCTGGATCGCCTCCAGGTCGGCGAGCCGCGGGTTCCCGACCAACGACGCGGGCAGCAGGTCGATGGGCCGCTCGGCCGGAAAAATCTTGCCGAAGATCGTCCGCAGGGCGATCTCCAGCTGCCCGCGCTGCCCGGGTCCCGAGAGCTTCACCTTACCGTCCCGCTCCAGCCGGACCTGCATGCCCGCGGACACCGGCCGGTAAGCGACATGCGCGACGATGTCGTGCCAGGCCCGCCGGCCGCTCTGCAGAGTGTCGAGCGTCAGCCGCAGCCGGACGAGGCCGTCGCGGCACTCCACCCGCAGCGGCTCCACCGCGGCGAACGCCACCTCGACCCCCTCGGGCAGGTCCGGAGGCAGGTGCGGCGTCAGTCCGAGCCGTACGCAGACCGTGCGCAGCAGTTCCTCCACCGACATGCGCCGGCCGGCGAGCTCGAGCCGGTCGGAGCCGTTGTTGAGCGTCGACTCGTGGACCTGCAGGCTGAGGATCGCCGCCTCCGGCACCCGCGAGCGGGGCGTGTGGGCGGCCAGTTGGCCGGCGGCCGCCAGCCGCAGCCGCACCGTGGCCACCGCCTCCGTCGTCTCCAGTTGCACCGGGGTGGGCTCGAGGCCGAGCTCGACCATCGGCATCCAGATCCGCTCGCGGAGCCGTTCCGCCATCTCCCTGAGCTTGGGCTCCGCCTCCTTGTCCACCTGCCGGCATGCGCGCACGATGATCTTGTCGTTGACCTCGCGGGCCGCCTCGTCGCGGCTTTCCTCGTAGCGGCTGACCACCGCCTTGTGCATCATCCCGCCCATGATGGGCACGCCGTTGAACGGCGTGTCGATGCCCGCGAGCCGGGCGGAGTTGCTGGCGGATCCGAGGGCCGTGCCGAAGGCGAGCCCGCGGGCGGAGACGCTGACCGGTTTGCGGACGACGAAGTTCGCCGTCCCCTGCGAGTGGATGTCGGCAATGCCGCCGTCGGTGACCGTCCGGGAACTGACCGCACCGCTGACCTGCAGCTCGCAGCGGATCTCGCTCCTACTCGGGACGAATCCGACGCCGAGCGACTGCTCGACGGTGTTCGTGCCCCGAACGGCGCGACCGAGGACGAAGTCCTCCATCCGCCCGGATGTGATCGTCTTTTCCGGCAGCACCCGCGTGATGAAATCCCGATGAATGGCGACGCGGACGTTCGGGGCGAGGTAGTGGTCGGTGACGGCCTGCACGAGCGCGGGAGCGGTGCGAAGCGGCACGACGGTGAGCGGCCGGAGCACGGCCTGCACCGCGCGGGCATCGGCGGCCGCCTGCGTCATCTCGTACCGCTCGAGGGCCTGGAGCAGGCCGACGACTTCGACCACCTTCTGCCCTGCCTCCAGCGACGGCCCGACGTCCGTGCCGGGGTGTGCGACGGCCGCCAGCAATTCGCCGCACACACCGGCCGCGGCCTGCCACGTGGCGGCGCGCCGACCGACTGCGATGGCGGACCGGCGCGCGAGCGTGGCGAGTTCCAGCGTCGGCGCCGCCTCGGCAGCGGTCATGCCGGCATGGCTGGCGGCGAGGAGCGGAGCGAACGACTCGGGAGTACAGGTGCCGGAGTCGACGGTGTCGGTCACGACGCGCAGGCTCCGCGCCGCATCGCTCGCCCAGCCCGCGACGGCGGCCGCCGGCTCGCCCCCGGAACGGGCGAGTCGCTCGAGCTGATCCAGTTGCTCGAAGAGGCGGACGGGCTGAGGCCAGCGCCCGCCCGGCGTCTCGGGCGCGGCCGGGCGGTCAGGTGACACCCCGCTTCCCCTCGCGGCGTTGCCGAGGCCGGCCTCGCTCCGGACCCGCTCGAGCAGCCGCCCACCGAACAGGGGCCGTTCATGTTTCTCATCTCCGCCACGTTCCGGCTGCGGATCGGCCCGGCGGTCCAGCAGCAAACCAAAACGGCGGCCGACTGAACGTGGTGCGGGCGACTCCCCGCGACCGACGTCGTCAGCCGCCGCCGGCGGATCGACGAGTGGCGCCGCGGCAGGCAGCGCCCCGTGATCGGGCGGCGGCGGGGGTTTGGCGGTCGCTGCCGGAACAGGCTCCGCGGGGACAGGCTCCGCCGGCGTCGGTGCTGGCGTCGGCCCCGCGGCTCGCGCCTGCCGCGCCCGATCGACGAGCGCCTTGAGGGCTTCGGTCGGCACCACGCGACGGGCAGTCTCGGGGGCCGTGGCACCCGCGGCATCCCCGTCCACCCCGTGTGCCGGCCGAAACTCCGCCGGCGGGACCGCCCCGCTCTCGCTGGGGATGGACGTGGGCGCGGCCTGCTCGACCCCGCCCGGCTGATCGTCACCCGACGTGGGCAGGGCCTGCGCCTCGATCCGCGCCGCGATCGGCGCGACCGTCGGGCCGAATGCCAGCCGTTCCGGCGGTCGTTGCTCAGCGGCTGGTCGCGGGGCGGAGACGGGCGGCGCGACGGTGTCGAGGTCGAGTCCGAAGAACGGCTCGGGGACAGGGTCGAGCAGCGTGGGACCGTGCACCCAGGCGGTGCAGATCAGGCCAGCGACGAAAGACACGAACACGAACGCCGCAGATCGCTTGTCGCACATCCCCGGATCGCCCCCCGCGAACGCGTCGGCCGCGCAATCACCTGGACTCCGTCCGCCCGGTGACCGATCGACGCCACGCCCCATCCATCGACATGCGTTGCCGGAAAAATCGATCCCTTCGGCAGGACTGTTCCCGCTCCCGTTCATCGCGGGAAGCTGCGGAACCCAGGCAGCCGGCGGAAGCCGGCGTGAACCACGAGCCGGCGGGTCAGGCAGGCCGGGCAAGACGCGGTTCTTCGAGCACCGCCGTCCAGGCATCGACGAGCGTGCCGAGGTGGGCGTTGCGATCGATGCCGTCGACCGCGGCGAGCGTGTGCCGCATGGCGACCTCCGCGCCGTCGACGTCACGGGCCCAGACGGCAACCGCCGGGGCGAGGAGGCTGTCGGCCGGCGGCACGCCCGTCACGCCGGCGCGGATCGCGGCCCGCAGCAGGTCGACTGCGGTCTCGAGCACGACCCGCAGCCGCGTGCGCCGCGGCGGGGCATCCTTGCCGGCCGCCTCGACGAAGGCCAGGGCGTCACGGGCGATCTCGACGCCGGGCAGCGGCCGCCGGCCGAGCAGTTCCACGAGCCTGTGACGAAACTGGGTCAGATCGGGATCGAGCAACTGCCGGGCCCGCGCCAGGCTGCCGCCCGCCGCGGCGGCGGCCGACCGCACCGCGGCCGCGTCGACCTGGCCGCCGGCTCGGCCGACCTCCTCCGCAAGCAGTGCCGCGACGTCGTCGGGAGCGAGCGGACGGAAGCGGATCACCTGGCAGCGGGAGCGGATCGTGGGCAGCTGCCGCTCCAGTTCCGTGCCGACGAGGATGATCACGGCGGCCGTCGGCGGCTCCTCCAGCGTCTTCAGCAGGCAGTTGGCCGCCTCGTCCGCCAGGTGATCGGCATCGAGGATGATCGCCACCTTGCGGCCGCCCAGCGCCGGCTGGAGGAGCAGCCGCCAGACGAGACCCTCGCGCATGCGCTGCTCCGGGGCGCCGATGAGCAGGTCGAGCGGGATCGTGCCCCGGTCGGCCGGCTTCTCGACGACGTCGATGTCGGGATGGGTGCCGGCGGCCGCCTGCAGGCAGGAGACGCAGGCTCCGCAGGCCGCGAGGCCGGGCCGCGGCGACTGGCAGACCAGGGCCCCGGCGAGCGCGCGGGCGAAGCTCGCCTTGCCGACACCCGCGGGGCCGATGAACAGGTACGAGCCGGCGATCCGGCCGGCGGCCTGTGCCCGTGCAAACGTCGCCGCGATCGCGTCGTGTCCCCGGATGCCCTGCCAGGCCATCGGCGTCACTCCAGTTCCGGAAACCGCGCCGCCACCGCACCGCGCACGGCGGCGGCGACCGCATCGCGGTCCGCGCAGGCATCGACGACGACGATCGTCTCCGGGCTGCGGGCCGCCTCGGCATGGTACCCGGCGCGGAGCCGACGCCGGTACTCAGCGCCCCGATTCTCCAGTTTGTCGAGCGGCCGGTCGAGCCGGCGCGAGGCGGTCTCCAGGTCGACGTCGAGCACGACGACGAGGTCGGGCATGATGCCCGTGGTGGCCACGGCGCCGACGGCGCGGATCGTCTGCGGATCGAGCCCGCCGGCATGCCCCTGGTAGACGATGTTGGCGAGCAGGTAGCGGTCCGAGACGACCCACTCGCCACGGGCAAGCGCCGGCGCGATCACCTCCGCGACGAGCTGGGCGCGGGCGGCCATGTAGAGGAGCATCTCGGCGGTCGGGGCGAGCCGCAGATCGTGGCGGTCGAGGAGGATCGACCGGATCGCGTCGCCGGCCGCGGTGGCCCCCGGATCGCGGCAGGTGACGACGCGGCGGCCCCGCGCGCCGAGCCAGGCGACGAGGGCCGCGATCTGCGACGACTTGCCGGCCCCGTCGATGCCGTCGAGGGAGATGAAACGGCCCGGAGCGGTGCCCGGCGCCGAAACCGGATCGGTCATGGAGCCCCTCCGGCGTTCATCGTGACGCGGCGGCCGCGGGCCGGCGGGCGAACCCCTGGTCGGCGAGCCAGCGGCCGCACTCCTCCGCCCAGGGGTGCAGCTTCTGCGGATCGAAGGGCTGGACATCGAGCCCGATGCCGTGCCGCCCCTTTTCGTAGACGTGCAGGGCGAACGGGCGGCGCTCGCGCGTCAGTCGCTCGCCGAGCTCGAGGATCGGGCCGAGCGGCACGGCCTGATCCTCGAACGTGTGCCAGATGAACACCGGGGGCATGCCCCGGATCCGTTCCGCGGGCATCAGTTCTCCCGACAGGTCGCGGACGAGTTCCGCGGGGGGCTGGTCGCCGAGCAGGTTCTTGCGGCTGCCGCCGTGCCCCTTGTCCGCGGTCATGCTCACGACGGGATAGCAGAGGATGCCGAGGTCGGGCCGCGAGGGCTGCCGATCGATCGGATCGACGGCGGCTGGATCGCCGGCGTCGCCGTGGGTCAGGAGCGTGAGCGCGAGGTGGCCTCCCGCGGAGCTGCCGATGACGCCCACCCGCCGGGGATCGACGCCGAATGTTTCATGCTCGTGGCGGATGCGCCGCACGGCCCGGGCGACGTCACCGAGCATGACGGGATGCCGGTAGCCGTGCGTGCCGAGGCGGTAGCGCAGGACGAAGGCGGAGATGCCGTGCAGGTTCAGCCACCTGGCGTAATCGAATCCCTCGTGGTGCACCGCGAGGTTGGCGTATCCGCCTCCCGGGCAGATCACGATCGCGGCCGTCGGCCCGGCCGAGCCTTCGGCCTGCGGTGCCTTCCAAAACGAAAGCAGCGGGGTGTCGGTGCTGGCGGTTCCAGTGGCCGCGGGAGCGGTCCCGTCCCAGAGCTGGATCTCGGCGCCGCAGGCGGCGGCCATCCACAGGGCGGTCAAGATGATCGTCGGTGCACGCACGGTCGTGGCCGCTCAGGGAGGAGCGAAGGAGCGAATCGAATGGGCGACATGATACCGCGCGCAGGAGGGGATGGCCGTACCCCGGGAGTCGGCGTCTGCGGACGAGCGCCCCCGCCTGTGGGGCCTGCCCGACCCCGGGCTATGCCTGTCCTTTGGGGCCGACGATGCGGGCCAGCCCGAGCGCGTCGGCGGGGTCGAAGGCGAGCATGCGGCGACCGACCTCCGCGGCGGTCCGCGGCCGGCCCGTCTCCATGAGGCAGTGCGCGAGCCCCTTGGCCGCCTGGTGAAACGGCTGGTTGCCGGGGAGCGCGTAGGGCAACGGACCGGCGACGCCCGCGGCCTCGATCGCCCGCAGGCAGAGCTCGTAGGCGCGGCCGAAATGGCCGCGGGCGAGCCGCGGATCGTCCTCCTCCAGCGCGATCAGGCCGAGCTGCACATGGGCGTCGAGAAAGTCGGGGCACTCGCTGAGCAGCCAGACGAGTTCGTCGCGGGCGATGTCGGTCTCGCCCCCCTCCACCATCGCCTCGACCTCCTCGATGTCCTCGTGCCGCTGCCGGGCGCACCGCGGCTGGACGATTTCCCAGGCCGCGCCGCCGGGGGCGTCGCGGCGGGCCACCGTGATGCTGCCCATGCCGCGCGGGCCGGAACGGCGGCCACGGCGCCGCGGCCGCGGATCGGGGCCGCCGGCGGATGGCTGGTCTGTGGGAGTCATGCAGGAGAGCCGGTATGATCGCGGACAACGACCCTGTTTGGACCCGACCGAAAATGCGTTTGCAAGGGGATCGAACGGGCGTCGCGGGGCGGCGCCGAAAACGGGCTGCCGCCGACGGTGGTGCCGGACTGCCGGACGCCGCGAGCGTGGCCCGGGCCCTGCTCGCCTGGTATGCCCGGGCAGGTCGCGATCTCCCCTGGCGCCGGTCGCGCGATCCCTATCGGATCTGGGTCAGCGAGGTGATGCTGCAGCAGACCCAGGTGGAGCGGGTGCGGGACTTTTACACGCGGTTCATCGACCGCCTGCCGACCGTCGCGGCGCTGGCGGCGGCCCGCGAGACGGAGGTGCTGCGCCTCTGGGAGGGGCTCGGCTACTATCGGCGGGCGCGGCAGCTGCATGCGGCCGCGCAGGAGATCGTCGCCGACCACGGCGGGGAGTTTCCGCGCACGGCAGCCGACCTGCGCGGGCTGCCCGGCATCGGCCGCTACACGGCCGCAGCGATTGCCTCGATCGCGTTCGACGAGCCGGAGCCGATCGTGGAGGCCAACTCGCGGCGCGTCCTCGCCCGCCTCGTCGGCCACGCGGCGCCGCTCGGTAACACGGCGGGGGACGAGCCGATCTGGCGGGTCGCCGCCGCCCTCGTTCCCCGCGTCGCGCCGGGCAGGTTCAACCAGGCCCTGATGGACCTCGGCGCGCTCGTCTGCACGCCCGACCGGCCGCTGTGCGCTGGCTGCCCGCTCGCCGACCTGTGCACCGCGCGGCGCGAGCGGAACGTGGACCGGATTCCCGCGCCGGCGTTGCGCCGGCCGGTCAGGCAGCTGCGCGAGACGGCGGTCGTCGCGCGCCGCGCCGGGCGGCTCCTCGTCGTGCGTCGGGGGGCCGACGAGTGGTGGAGCGGGCTGTGGGACTTTCCCCGCCTGCCCGGCAACGCTGCGCGGGCCCGGCGCGGCATCGCCGCCGCGCCGCTCCTGGCCGCACTGGAGTGCGGCCGGACGATGCGGCTCGGCACCATCACGCACTCGGTCACGCACCATCGGATCGAACTCGACGTCGTGACCTGTGCCGCCGGGCGGCCGGGCCGCCGGGCCGCCGACCGGCGCTGGGTGACTCCGCGGCAACTGGCCCGGCTGGCGATGACCGCGCCGGCCCGGCGGGTCGCACGGCTGGCGGCCGACGCCGGGCCAATCCGGGCCGCGTCGGGCTGAGCGGCACCCCAGGGCGATCTGGTACGCTGACCGGACCACGAACGAGGGAGGTTTCCATGCGCGTGATCGTCTCGGCCCTGTGCCTGATCGCGGTTCTGGCTGGCGGATTCGCCGCGGCAGCGGAGCCTGCCAAGCCGCTCGAGGTGCTGTACATCACCGGCGGCTGCTGCCACGACTACGAGGCCCAGAAGGGAATCATCTCCCGAGGCCTCGAGTCGCGGGCCAGGATCAAGGTGACGGTGATCCACGAGGGGGGCGACGGCAAGGACCACAAGGTGTCCGTGTACACCAAGCCCGACTGGTCGAAGGGCTACGACGTGGTGTTCCACAACGAGTGCTTCGGCGACCAGAAGGATCCCGAGTTCATCAAGTCGATCGTCGCCGAGCATGCCAAGGGGACGCCGGCCGTGATGATGCACTGCGCGATGCACACGTTCCGCAAGACCGACATCGACGACTGGCGGAAGCTGATCGGCGTCACGTCGCCCGGGCACGGCAAACACTATCCGTACGTCGCCCGAACGATCGTCGACCATCCCGTGATGCGCGGCCTGCCGAAGGAGTGGCAGCTGCCCCAGGAGGAGCTGTATTACGTCGACAAGCTCTGGCCGACGGCCACCGCGCTCGCCGAGGGGATGAGCCAGGAGCGGCAGGCGATGCAGCCCGTGATCTGGGTGAATCAGTACGAGAAGGCCCGCGTCTTCGCCACCACGATCGGGCACTACAACCACACCGTGGAATTGCCGGAGTTCCTCGACCTCGTCACCCGGGGCACGCTCTGGGCGGCGGGCAAGCTCGGGGACGACGGCCGGCCGTCACCCGAACTGGCGCTCTCCAAGGGGGAGGCGGCGGCGGCCGGCGGCTGGGCGGCGCAGGTGAAGCTGCCCGCCGCCGAGCAGGGGCGGGCGGTGCGGCTGTTCAACGGCCGCGACTTCGACGGCTGGGAGGGGCACGTCGATCCCTACTGGTCGATCGCCGACGGCGAGATCGTCGCCAGGAACACCAAGGAGAATGCCCCGAAGGTGAGCACCTACCTGCTGACGAAGAAGACCTACCGCAACTTCCGTCTGCTCTTCGAGGGAAAGTTGGCGGAATCCGAGATGCACTCCGGCGTGGCATTGTGGGGCCGGAAATACGCCACCGGTGGCGAGGACTCGAGCTACCAGGGGCACCTCGTCATGTTTCCGTCGGGCTGGGGGCTCTACGACCTCTATCGCCGCAATGGCCTGAGCGGCGACCAGGGGGGCAAGGCGCGGGCCGCCGGCCGGCAGCACGACTGGAACCAGATGGAGATCCTCGCCATCGGCAACCGGATCCGCTTCGCCGTCAACGGCCGCGACGTGCTCGACTGGACCGATCCGAAGCCCGAACTCTGCGAACGCGGCCCGATCGGTCTTCAACTCCATTCGAATTCGGTGCCCCAGGAGGTCCGGTTCCGGGGGCTGGTGCTGGTCGAGGATCCGGACGACGTGCTCGTGACGGCGGCCCCGACGGCCGCCCCCTGACGCCCGCCACAGTCTGCCGGCGGTGAGCCGGCGAACGCGTTGACCTGATGCCAGGAAAATTCGGCCTCGAACGGCACGAGACGAACGTCGAGGAGATGCTCGCGCGGTATGCCCGCGGCGGCGGATGTCGCCAGCACCTGACGCGGCCTCCCGCGGCGGCAGGGCGGCGACTTTCGCCGGGCTGATTTTCCGCTACGATCGTCCTGCCGGGCGGCCGGTTCCGCGCCGGTGGAGGGTGATGCATGGCACGTGCGGCGCTGGCGCTCGAAGACGGCACGGTCTATTTCGGGGAGTCGTTCGGCGGCACGGGCACCGTGTCGGGCGAAGTGTGCTTCAACACCTCGATGACCGGCTACCAGGAGATCCTCACCGACCCGAGCTACCGCGGGCAGATCCTCACGATGACGGCGCCGCAGATTGGCAACTACGGCGTCAACCGTACCGACGTGGAGAGCGGCCGCCTGCAGATGGCCGGCTTCGTCGTCCGCGACGCGAGTCGGATCGCGAGCAACTTCACCGCCACCGGCACCCTGGGCGACTACCTCGCAGCCGCCGGCGTGGTCGGCCTGGCGGGCATCGACACGCGGGCGCTCGTCCGCCGGCTGCGGATGCGCGGGGCGATGACCGGCGTCCTCTCCAGCGAGCAGCTCGACGCGACGCGGCTCGTGGAGATGGCGCGATCAGCCCCGGCCCTGGTGGGCCGCGACCTCGTCCGCGAGGTGATGCCC
>Ga0208721_1000069_pt1 | contig 22707 bp, 28 predicted proteins | sample LakMenEpi17Aug10_FD_150705 | JGI IMG/M metagenome (GOLD analysis project Ga0208721, IMG submission 150705) | Freshwater microbial communities from Lake Mendota, WI - 17AUG2010 deep hole epilimnion (SPAdes) | ecosystem: Environmental > Aquatic > Freshwater > Lentic | place: Lake Mendota, Madison... | reverse complement strand
GCTGCGTGCGCGAAGCCGCAGGTTTTTGCATGGGGGGTTAGGGTTTCACGCATGAATATCCGCAACCGCGTCAAAGCCCTCCGCACGGTCAAAGCGTCGGAGTTGGCTCCGAACCCGAAGAACTGGCGAACGCACCCCAAGGCGCAACAGGACGCCTTGCGCGGCATCCTGGCGGAAGTCGGATACGCCGACGCGTTGCTCGCCCGCGAGTTGCCTGACGGCTCGCTGATGCTGGTGGACGGGCACCTTCGGGCCGAGACCACGCCCGAGCAAGAGGTGCCGGTTCTCATCCTCGACATAAACGAAGCCGAGGCCGACAAGCTCCTCCTGTCACTCGATCCGCTCGCGGCGTTGGCCGAGACGAATGCCCAGGCTCTCGACGCCTTGCTCCGCGAGGTGGACACCGGGAGCGAAGGGCTGCAACAGATGTACGCCGACATGGCCGAAGCGGCAGAGCTCTATGAGGGAGACAACGCCGAGATCGTTGAAGACGAGATCCCCGAGCCGCCTGTCGATCCGATCACGAAGCCGGGCGATCTGTGGCTGCTCGGCGACCATCGTCTGCTCTGCGGCGACTCGACGAAGGCGGAGGATGTCGAGCGGCTGATGGCGGGGGCGCAGGCAGACCTACTTCTCACAGATCCACCGTATGGAGTGGCGTACCAGACGGCACTATCAACAAGCGAGGCGGCGGCACGGCACCGAAGGAAAGATGGCAAGGAAGTTCTCAACGACAATCTTGGGTGGGACGGAACAAGGCAGCTCGTCGCAGACGCCTTCAAGGCGGCGTCCATTCGCCCAGGCGCTGCGTTCTACGTTTTCTGTCCTCCGGGTGATCTCCAGGCTGCGTTTTTTCTTGGACTGCAAGATGCTGGATACAACGCCCGGCACCAAATCGTGTGGGTTAAAGACCGATTTGTGATGGGCCGGTGCGACTACCACTACCGGCACGAGGTCTGCCTCTACGGATGGGCAGACGGAGCAGGTCACTACTTCGTCGACGACAGAACGCAGGATTCAGTGTGGGAATGCAAAAGGCCCGGCGCGAGCAAAGAACACCCGACGATGAAGCCCGTCGAGCTGTTTGCGAGATGCGTGCAGAACAGCAGCAAAAAAGACTGGTCGATTTACGAGCCCTTCAGCGGCTCTGGAACAACGCTGATCGCCGCCGAGCAACTGGGCCGCAAGTGCTACGGCATGGAGATCAGCCCGCAGTATTGCGACGTGATCGTCAAGCGGTGGGAGACTCTGACCGGGAAGAAGGCAGAACTGGAGGCATCCAATGGGCAAGCGAGGCCCACGCAAAGAGCCGACGATCCTGAAGATCGCCAAGGGCAATCCCGGCAAAAGGCCGCTCAACAAAAGCGAACCAAAGCCGCCAAGCGATGACATCGCGCCACCTGAGTGGGTGACGGGCGTTGCCCGCGAGAAGTGGAATAACGTCGTGCCGAAACTCATCGGCATGGGCGTGATGACGAACGCCGATGTAGACACGATCGCCCGCTACTGCACGATGCACGAGCAGTTCGTGAAGTACCTCGACCAGTGCCGTCGAGGTCTTGACGTGCTCGTGATCCGTGACGATGCGGGCAAGGTGAAGTACATGCAATCGACGCCTGCCGCGACGATGCTGTCGAAGCTGGCCGCGTCGATGCTGCGGATCGAGCAAGAGTTTGGGCTGACTCCATCGGCCAGGAGCGGACTGAGTGCCTCGCAAGAAAAGCCAAGAGACGACCTCGAAGACCTCCTCCGCTCCCACGGTTGACCCGAAGAAGCAGCAGTTGGTCTACGGGTTCTTCGAGAAGATTCTGCGGCACAGCAAGGGACAGCGAGCGGGCCAGCCGTTCCTGCTGCTTGAGTGGCAGAAACGGGTGCTCGGTGACATCTTTGGTACGCTCAACGACGACGGGTCGCGAAGGTATCGCGTCGGATACATCGAACTGCCGAAAAAGCAAGGCAAATCCACGACCCTCGCGGGCGTCGCCCTCTACGGTCTCGTCTGCGACAACGAGCCGGGTGCGGAGATCTACGGCGCTGCCAGTGACCGCGAGCAGGCGGGCATCATCTATCGCGAGGCGGCGTCGATGGTGCGTGCGTCGCCTTCGCTGTCGAAGCGGCTCGAAGTGATCGACTCGCGAAAGACGATCGTCGATCGCCAGACGAACTCGTTCTACAGGGTGCTCTCGGCTGATGCGTTCCGGGCCGAGGGGCTCAACATCCACATGCTCCTCTTCGACGAGCTCCACGCCCAGCGGGACCGTCGGCTCTGGGATGCGTTGCGGTACGGCGGCGCTGCCCGTCGTCAGCCGCTCATTCTGTCGATCACCACGGCTGGCTATGACCGTCGCAGCATCTGCTGGGAGCAGCACTCCTACGCCGAGAAGTGCATCGCCGACCCGGCGTACGATCCGACGTTCTACGGGTGCATCTACGCGGCACCGCCCGACTGTGCGACCGACGGCTCGTGGAAAGACCTGAAGGTCTGGCGGAAGGCGAACCCGTCGCTCGGCGAGACAATCACCGAGGAGTCGTTCGCAGCCGACGCCCGCGAGGCCGAGCAGTCGCCGACGAAGCTCAACTCGTTTTTGCGATACAGGCTCAACGTTTGGACGACGCAAGACACGCGGTGGATCGCCCCGGCGGCGTGGGCTCGCTGTGCGAACCCGCTGCGGGACTTTGACGAACGTCCCGTCTACGCCGGGCTCGATCTCGCGAGCACGTATGACCTCTCGGCCCTGGTGCTCGTCTGCCCAGATCCCGAGGACAACACGATCGACGTGCTGCCGTTCTTCTGGATTCCCGAGGCGAACGCCGTCGAGCGGGCTCAGCGAGACAAGGTGGACTACCTCGGGTGGATTCGGGACGGGCAGATCCGGGTGACCGACGGCAACGTCACCGACTACACCCGGCTCCACGCTGACATCAAGGCGATCTGCGACCGCTACCGGGTGCGTCAGTTGGCGGTCGATATGAAGTTCAACGCTCAGATGCTGGCGAACCTACTGCAAGGGGACGGGCTGGACGTGCGAGGATATCCACAAGGCGGCCCCGGAATGTCGGCTCCCGCCAAGACGCTGGAGAATCTCGTGCTCAACGGCATGGTGCGGCACGGCGGGCATCCGGTGCTCACGTGGTGTGCAGGCAACGTCGCTGTTCACGAGGACCGGCACGGCAACATCTACCCGAGCAAGACCGCCAGCACGGAGCGTATCGACGGCATCGTCGCCCTCTGCCAGGGCATCGGCTCGTGGATGCGATCCGAACAGGAGCAAAAGCCCTCGGGCACCCCTGAGATCTTTTTCGTCTGATGATCGCCAACGCACAGCATCGCATTCTCTGGCTCCCCGGTGAGGAGCGAATGTGGGATGAGGAGTACTCGTCCCGCTCGGCCGCCGGAATCCGCATCGACGCGAGCAATGCCCTGCAAGTGTCGGCGGTGTTCGCGTGCCTGCGAATCCTGTCGGAGAGCGTCGCGAGCCTGCCGCTCCACGTGCTCGAACGGATGACTCGCGGGACTCGCCGTGCCGTCGAGTTGCCGCTTTATCGTCGTCTCCACCAGCAGCCCAATGAATGGCAGACGAGCTTCGAGTGGCGTGAGCAGGCGGTCTTCCACGTCGGGCTCTGGGGCGACGCTTACAGCGAAATCCGCTCGGGAGCGTCCGGTGCTGTCGATCAACTCATTCCGCTGCACCCGTCCCGCATGAAGGTCGAGCGAATTGAGAACGGGCGGCTTCGCTACAAGTACCGCGAGGAGAACGGCCGCGAGACGGTGTACTCGCAGGACGCGATCCTGCACATGCGTGGGCCGAGCGATGACGGCGTTCATGGCATGAGCGTCGTCGAGAGTTGCAAGGACGCGATCGCGCTGGCTCGGGCGTGCGAGCTCCACGGTGCCCGATTCTTCGGCAACGGAGCGAGGCCGGGCTTTGTGCTCAGCACGGATGGCGAGCTCAACGCCGAGGCCCGCGAGTCGCTGCGTGCCAACTGGGAGCGGATGCACGGCGGCGTGAACAACAGCAACCGCACGGCGGTGCTCGTCGGCGGGCTCAAGCCGATCGAGATCCCGCAAGCGTCGATGCACGATTCGCAGTTCATCGAGGCTCGGAAGTGGCAGTTGGCCGAGATCGCCCGGTTGTTTCGCGTGCCTCTCCACCTGCTCGGTGCCGAGACGAGTCCCGGCTCGGTGGAGCACGCCGGTCTCGACTACGTGCAGCACACGATCCTCCCGTGGCTGCGTCGCTTCGAGTCGGCGTTTCAGCGCGATCTGATCGTGGACGACGACCGCTTCTTCGTCGAGTTCGACGTTCGCGGGCTCATGCGTGGTGACGCCGCGAGCCGCTCGGCGTACTACCGGGCGATGTGGGACATCGGAGCGCTTTCGACGAACGACATCCTCGAACTAGAGAACCGCAACCCGGTCGATGGTGGCGACGAGCGGTATCGCCCGCTGAACATGGGCACGCTCGGGGCACCGCCGTCGGTCGATGACGTACTCGCCCAGCAGCAAGAGGGCAGCGGCATCGACGGTCAGGCGGTCGAGGGCGGCGTGGCCGCAGCCGAAGGCGAGCCCGCCCCGGTCGTCGAGGAGGTGGTCGTTGAGGACGCCACGCCCCAGGTCGCAGAGGTCAGCCTCAACGGTGCCCAGATCACCGGGCTCATCGCGATCGTGCAAGCCATCTCCGATGGTCTGGTCACCCGCGAGGGTGCGGCAGCGATGATCGCCGCGTCGTTCCCTTCGATCCCGCCCGCACAGATCGACGCGATCCTCGCAGGGGTGGTCGAGCGTCAACCGACAGTAGCAGCGGATGCGCAGCCGCAGCAAGTGCCGGTGGTCGAGGACGCCCCCGCGAGGTCGCTTGAAGAGCGAGCCGAGCCCGGCACGGTCGCCGAGGGCGACTACGTCTCGTGGGACTCGTCAGGCGGGCGTGCTCGTGGGCGAGTCGACCACGTGATGGACTACGGTCGGCTCGATGTGCCCGGCACGGACTTCGCGATCGACGCGACCGAGGATGACCCGGCGGCGCTGATCACGGTGTACGAAGAGGTCAGCGGCGGGTGGCGGCCGACCGAGACGCAGGTCGGCCACAAGGTCTCGACGCTCACGAAGATCGACGCGCTGCCCGAGCCGCCGACTGCGGAGGAGCCACGGGCGAAGCCACGGAGGCGGAAGCGTGGCGGCTAGGTATGACCACATCGACTTCTCGCCGCCGTCGGGCGTGCGTGAAGAGGCTGCGAAGGGTCTCGCGTGGCGAAGCGAATACGGCCGAGGCGGCACGGCAGTCGGCGTTGCCCGAGCGAGAGACCTGAGCAACGGCACGACGATCAGCCCCGAGACGGCGAAGCGGATGAAGGCGTTCTTCGACCGACATCAGAGCGACAGGCAAGGCGAGGGATGGAGTCCGGGCGAGGCCGGATTCCCGTCGAACGGTCGGATAGCACACGCCCTGTGGGGTGGCGACTCGGGCTATTCATGGAGCAGAAAACTTGTGACGCAGATGAACGCAGCGGACGAGAACGACAGGAGCACGACGATGAACATCGAGAGACGTTCCCTCGCGATTGATGAGGTCGAGTCGGCGGTCCCGCTGCTCGCGGTCGAGAGCCGCAGCGAGGATGACGGCAGCGAGCGCGAGTACATCGTCGGCTACGCCGCGAAGTTCGACGTGTTGAGTCTCGACCTGGGCGACTTCGTTGAGCGGATCGACCCCGGTGCGTTTGGGATCGTGGCCGAGCGTCGCGGGCGTCGGAAGCCGCTGGAGACTCGCGCCCTTTGGAACCACGACGCGAACTACCCGCTCGCGAGGTATCCCGGCACGCTGTCGATGAGCGTGGACGAGATCGGGCTGCGGTACGAGTTCCCCGTGCCTGACACGACGTACGGGCGGGACATCGCGAGCAACATCCGGGCGGGCATCGTCAAGGGCTCGTCGTTCTCGTTCACCGTGCCGAGCGGCGGCGACTCGTGGGCGGTCGAAGATGGCCGCAGTGTGCGGACGATCCAGAGGGTGGATTCTCTGATCGATTTGGGACCAGTCTGCTTCCCGGCATACCCGGATGCTGACGTGACGATCGCCCAGCGGTCCTACGATGCGTTCCGCCGTCAGCGTGACGCCGAGGCTCATCGTCGCATGGCTGCGGCGGCCCGTGCCCGAGAACTCCGCGAGTACCTGACACAGCATGGCCGCTAAGTCCGGCGACACGTGCGAGCGGTGCAAGGCCGCTCGGCTCAACGTCGCGTCGAGTCAGGCACGAGGCGAGTACCAGACTCGCTACCTGCGCTGCCCCCGCTGCGGGCACACCGACAAGCACGTCGTGCATTCCGAGCACGTGCGTCGTCGGGCCTTTACTGGTTAGTAAAAGACCCTCGCGTCGAACTGCAAGGGTGCCGGTCTGGCTCCGTAGGTTCGTGGATAGGCGGCGTGAGCGCCGCCGCATCCCGACCAAGGAGATCGCACCGTGGACAAGATCAAGCAGCTTCTCGACGAACTCGCCCAGGTGGTCGCCGAGATGGAAGCGATGTCCGAGGCTCCCGCCGAGGGCGACGCCCCCGCGATGGACGCGGAGGAGGAGTCGTCGCTTCGCTCGCTGTCCGAGCGTGCCGACAAGCTCCGCAGCCAGATCGAGCTGCTGCGTGCCATCGAGGCCAAGAACCTCGAACTGCGTGCCGTGCTGGAGCGTGGTGCTCCCGCCAAGGCGATCGAGAAGGCTGCTGCCGAGGAGGCTCCCGTGGAGAAGCGAACCGTCCCCGCGATCCCCGTGTCGCACGGCCCGCTCAAGGCGTTCCGCAGCGCCGAGTCAGCGTACCGCGCTGGCATGCACCTCAGGGGCTATGTGTTCGGCGACGCCGAGGCTCGTCGGTGGTGCGTCGATCACGGCGTCGAGAGCCGCGCCCAGGCGGGCGGCGTCAACTCGCTCGGTGGTGTGCTGACCTCGCCGGAACTGTCGAACGAGATCATCCGGCTCGTCGAGGAGTACGGCGTGTTCCCGCAGTACGCTCGCCGGGTGCCGATGTCGAGCGACACGCTCAACATCGCCCGTCGCACTGGTGGGCTCGCCGCTCGTCCGGTCGGCGAGAACGCCGAGGTGCTCGCGAGCGACGTGACGTTCGATAACGTCGAGCTCGTCGCGAAGATTTGGGGCGTGGCGAATCGCGTCCCGAACTCGCTGCTCGAGGATTCGGTGATCGACCTCGCGGACCTCATGGCCGTCGAGACGGCCCAGGCGTTCGCCGAGGCCGTCGATAATTCGGCGTTCGGTCCTGCCGACGGCGAGAGCACCTACCACGGCGTGGTCAGCATCACGAAGAAGATCGTCAAGGCTGCTCACTCGGCGTCGGTCGTCACCACGACCAACGGCACCGAGGACACCTACGGCGAACTGACCATGAAAAACTTCACCGACATGGTGGCGAAGCTGCCCACCTATGCTCGGCGGAACGCCCGATTCTACATCTCCCCGTCCGGCTGGGGCGCTGCGATGCTCAGGCTCGCGATGCTCCCCGGTGGTGCGAGCGGCCCTGGCGGCAACTCGTCCAGCGACGTGGCCGCCGGGTTCGGCGAGAGGTTCCTCGGATACCCGGTCGTGCTCGTCTCGGCGATGCACTCCTCGCTCGACGATTCGAGCGGCGAGGTGGCCTGCCTCTTCGGCGACCTCTCGCAGGCCGCCGTCTACGGCGAGCGTCGGGCGATCCAGATCCGCACGGCGTCCGAGCGGTACATCGAGTACGACCAGACCCTCACGTTCGCCACGACCCGCAACGCGATCGTCGTGCATGACGTGGGCTCGACCACGAAGGCTGGCCCGGTCGTGGCTCTCAAGTTCGGCTGATGACTGACTGACTCTCAACCCTCCGAGGAGATCTAGACAGTGAACCATCTCGAAGCGACGAAGAGCGTCGTCGGTCACACCGAGAACCTGACGGCGGCGCAGACCCACACGCTCGTCATCGACCGTCTCGGCTACGAGTACGTGTCGCTCGACGTGGGGCAGGAGCCGTGGACGAACGCTGGCTACACGAGCCAGGCGGCGTTCACGGTGCTGAAGCTCAGCGAGTCGGACGACAACTCGTCCTACTCCGACGTGACGGCGTTCGTCGGTGGCGGCACCGGCGGCTTCACGATCCCGACGCCGACCGCCACCGCTGGCGACGTGGTCGTGCGGATGGACGTGGATTGCCGTGGGAAAAAGCGGTACTTGAAGCTCACCGCCACGCCGTACACGACCGGCACCGTCTACACGGTCGCCCGGCTCGGCAAGGGCGTCGATGGTCCGGTCAGCGCCTCGTCGAAGAACGTCAACGCCACGGTCAGCGGCTGATCCGGCTTGACACGACCGACACAGTGAGCGGCGGGTGGCGACGAGCCGCCCGCCGTTTCGCTTTGGAGGGTGACGCGTGATCGTTCAGGTCGGCGATACGTCGGTCGAGGTGCGTGCCGAGGCGGTGCTGTCGGCTCCGAGGTTCGGGCCGCTGACGAATGTGTTCGCGTTCATCGAGAGCCTCATGCCGCTGCACATTCGCCCGACGCTCGGGCAGGGTGCCTACTGGTCGATGGCCCTCACCCGGATGCTTGAGATGTTCTCGGATAAGACCGAGTACATCATCACGCTGGACTACGACACGTTCGTCACACAGTCCGATGTCGAGCGGCTCTTCGCTCTGGCGATGACGTGCCAGTGCGACGCTCTCGCCCCGATCCAGGCGAAACGCGAGGACGGTCGTCCGATGCTCACGCTCCTCGACACGATGGACGCCCCGCCCGCCGACGGCAAAACCGAACTGCCGCTGTCGTGGTTTGCCGAGCCGGTGCAGCAGGTCGATACGGCGCACTTCGGCTGCACGATCATCTCCACCAGGGCGCTGCGGCGAACGCTCAAGCCGTGGTTTCACTCGAAGCCAGACGCCGAAGGCGGCTGGGGCGACGGGCGGGTCGATGATGATCTGTGGTTCTGGTCGCAGTTCAAGAAGTCGGGCAACCGCCTCTTCATCACGCCTCGCGTGGTCATCGGTCACGGCGAGTACGTGATCTCGTGGCCGAGCAAGGATTTCTCGGGTCCGGTGTTTCAGCACACGACCGCGTGGCAGCGGACGAAGCGACCGCCCGAAACTGCATGGAGGGTCGGCGAATGACGACAATCAGAGTGCGGATGAATCGTGCGTACGGATCGTACAAGGCGAACGAGCTCGTCGAGGTGGACGAGTCCTTCGCCGCGAGGCTCTTCGCGTGGGGCTACGCCAAGCGTGAGACACAGCAATCGCTGATCGAGACGGCAGCGGTGGAACCGGTCGCGGAGCGAGCAGACGTGACGCCACGACGCAGGGGGCGACGCCATGAATGACGGCAAGCGATACCGCTCACTGAAGGTCGCCACGCAGCCGGTCGTCGAGCCGGTGAGCGTCGCCGACGCCAAGGCTCACATTCGCGTCGATCACAATACCGACGACGCCTACATCGCTGCGCTCATCTCTGCGGCCCGCGAGTACTGCGAGACGTACATGGACGAGACGCTGGTGGACACGCAGTACGTGATGCGGCTCGATGCGTTCCCGGCGGTCATCGAGTTGCCCCGCCCGCCGATGAGCCAGACCACCGGACGAACGGCGGTGTCGATCGTCTACACCGCGAGCGAGGCGGGCAACACGGCGACGCTCTCGACGACCGAGTACCGCGTCGATCGCGACTCAAAGCCCGGCACGCTGCGGACGCTCTACGCCGGATCGTGGCCGAGCCATCTGCTCGACTACGGCAGCGTCACGGTCACGTGGTGGGGCGGCCGTGGCGACGACGGCAGCAAGGTCTCGCCCCGCGTGAAGGCGGCGATCCTCATGCTCGTCGGGCAGTGGTACGAGCGACGCATGGCGGCGGATGCCGTGTCGCTCTCGGAGATGCCGTTCGGGGTGAAGGCGTTGCTCGACAGCGTGAAGTGGGGGAGCTACACGTGAACGGACGCATCATCGTCGATTCGCAGTTCACCGACACGGCGTCGGCTACCGGTGTAGCCTCGACGAAGGTCGTGGCGCTCCAGACCTCGAGCGAGTACACGTCGGGCAAGGTCGCCGTCGTCTCTGGCACGTGCGGCACGTCAGCCGTGACGATCACGCTCGCCTCGCCTGGGTACGCGGCGGCGTCGGGATCTGCCGTGTCGTTCTCTTCGGTCTCTCGGATCGTGTTTTCGGCGACCGGCGCGACGCTCGTGAAGTGCGTCGGCGGTGCCACGGGCAAGCCGCTCGTGATGTCGCGTGCCGAGCAGGGTGCCGTCTCTGATGTCGGTTCGACGGAGACCTCGCTTCAAGTGAGCGTGGATGCAACCGCTGGCACGTCGTCCTACACGCTGGTGATGTATGGCGATTGATCCGGGACGCCTCCGCGAGCGAGTCACGATCCAGAGTGCGACCGAGGCTCGCAACTCGATCGGCGAGGTCGTGCAGACGTGGGGCACGTTCGCCGAAGTGTGGGCGAGCGTGGACGGGCTGTCCGGTCGCGAGGTTCTCCAATCCGGTCAGCAGCAGACCGAGGTGACGCACCGCGTGCGGATGCGATACGTGACCGGGCTGACGCAGCGGATGCGGCTCTCGTGGCGTGGTCGGATTCTGGAGATCACGAGCCTGCTCGAACACAACAACCGCACCGAGCACGAGCTCCTGTGCGTGGAGGCGATCGACTGATGGCGACCGCAGGAATCACGATCACGGCAGAGATCGCCGAACTGCGAGAGTTGCAGACGGCGATCGGTCGCATCCTAGAGCCGCCCGAAAAGGCTCGCATCATCGAAGAAGCGCTGAAAAAGGCGCTCGCCCCAGCGCTGGAGCGTCTGAAGCAAAACACGCCCGAGGGACCGACCGGCAACCTCAAGCGTGCGGCATCGGTGAAAATCGTGCGGTACTCAAAGGACGGCAACGCGGTCGGGCTGCTCGGCTACAAGCGTGCGGGGAAGGGTGCGAGCGAGTCGGCTCAGGGCGGTCGAGTTCGCAAAGGATCGGACCGTGCGTTCCACCAGTTCTGGCTGGAGCAAGGCACGAAAGACACCGTCATCGACAAGCTCTCAAACACGCCGTATGCCCGCAAGTCGCACACCAGACGCAACCGCAGCGGCAGCGTCACGACTGTGCGGGCTCATCAAGTGAGCGGGCAGAACGCCTACTACGCCTCGTCGTTCAATAAGCTCGGACCGTTCAAGATTCAGCCGACTCCCCGACCGCCCCGAGGCGAGGAAGGGCAGCGAGTGCAGACGACGCCCGGCTACCCGCAAGCGTTCTTCAAGCGGTCGGCAACGCCGATCACGATCAAGGGTCTGCGGGCTGGCGGCATCCTCGGCCAGCCGCCGCTGAAGACGACGTGGGAGGAGGTCGGCACGACCGTCGCCGAGATCCTCCAGCGTGAACTGAGAATCTCGCTGGAGCGTGCTCTCAGCACGCTGACCCGGTCGGCTACGGGAACGCTCTGATAACACCGATGTTTCGTCGTTTGATAACTGCAAGGGTGGGGGTGTGACTCCATAGGTTCGGGATAGGCGAAAGCCGATCCCGAACATGGCATTCAAGTCACCCGAAAAGACCGTCGCCGACTCCCTGCTCGCCGACGCGACGGTGGCCGCGATTCTCGGCACCCGCATCTACCCCGTCCTCGCCCCAGCCTCGGCGGCCCTCCCGCTGGCGACGTGGCGGCGTCAGGCGGTCACCCGTGAGACGACGCTCGGCAACACCCGTGGCGGGCTGCCTGTCGTGACGCTCGCCCTGGAGCTCTACGCCGAGACCTACGAAGCCGTCCGAGAGCTGGCTGACGCCTGCCGCTCCAAACTGGATGGGTGGGGGAATGCCGTGTCATCATCAATATCGGTGCGACACGTCGCGCTGCAGAACGAGCAGGACGGGTTCGTACAGTTGGCAGGTGGCGACCTGCCTCCGGTGTTTTCGGTCACGCAAACGTACACGATCCTCTGGCAGGAGACCTGATCCGTGAGCAACCCCTCGACTCCCCATGACGGCGCCGGAACGGTCCTCAACCTGTTCGGCACCGTCTACACGGTGACCAACATCGTCATCAGCAATGCGAACCCAGGTGCCGCCGCCGAGGCGACCGTGGACGTGGGGCACCTCGGGCAGACGACCGGCGAGACGCTGGCGACGCTGAGCCGTCCGCTCGTGATCCCGGCCGACGACGGCGGCACGGGCCGCTCGGTCACGTTCGACTACCTCGGCAAGACGATCATCCTCGACGCTGCGACGGGCACAATCACGATCACGACCGGCGGCACTACGCTAATCAACGGCAAGGCCGCCACCGTGTCGTCGAGCACGCTGACGCTCGCGACGAACGACGCGATCCGTGGCCAGGCGACGATCACCGTGGCTCGCTGACCGTGACGGAGGTCCGTCATGGCTACGCGAGTCTCGGGAGTTGCTGTCACGTGGGGCGGCACCGCCGTCCAGCAAGTCAGTAGCGTCACGCTCGATCTCGTCCGCGATATGCCTGCCGCTCGCACGGCACGGTGGAGCCTCGACCTGGGCGAGGTCACGCTGCCTGCGTTCACTCGCACGGCGGTCCCCGAGAGCCAGTACGGCGTTCGGGCTCGCCTGACGATCACGGCGCAGAACGACCAAGGCACCGCCACGTCGAGCACGTTCACGGTGTTCGACGCGGACTGCGTCTACCTCGGTGCCGAGGTGCGTGGCGAGCTCAACGGCGTCTGGCAATTTGACCACCGGTTCAGAGTGATGGATACGGTCGGCGTGACCGCTACGTATCCATCGTGAGGTGAGTGACACATGGCGACACTGACGGCAGAGCAGATTCTCGCGAGCAACGACGCCGGGCTCATGGGACCGATCACCGTGCCCGAGTGGGGCGGTGACGTGTTCATTCGCGTGATGAGCGTCGGCGAGCGTGACTCCTATGAGCGGCTGTGGATTGGCAAGAAAGATTCCGGCATCGAGAACTTCCGCTCCGAGTACCTCGCCCGCTGCCTCTGCAATGAGAAGGGCGAGTTGCTCTTCACTCGTGCCCAGGTCGTCGCGCTCGCGAGCCGCAGCGGTGCGGTCGTCGGTCGGCTCTTCGACTCGGCGCTGAAGCACAACAACATGACGGAGGCCGATGTCGAGCAGCTCGCAAAAAACTGAACGCCTCGCCATCGCGTCGGTTCCTCTTCGCGCTGGCGGGGCATCTGCGGATGACCGTTCGCGAATTGTGCGAGCGGATGGATTCGCGGGAGTTGAGCGAGTGGATGGCATACACGAGGTACTTCGTTCCGCTATCCGACCCGTGGCTCCAGACAGGACTGCTCGCCTCGATCGCGATGGCACCGTACACGGACCCGAAGAGAGGCAAGCCGCCGACGGCTGAGGACTTCATACCGAAGGCTCGACCACCGCAGCACGAGTCGCAGGACCGCGAGGCGATCCTTCGGCTACGGCGTGAGATGGGGATTGTGGACTAATGGCGAACATCCTCGGACTCGCGCTGAAGATCTCAGCGGACTCGACGCAACTGAAGCTCACGCCCGCAGAGCGTGCTCTCCAGACGCTCGGTGCCGAAGCGGCGAAGCTCACCGGCGTCTTCGAGCAGTTCACGGGCGAGAGCACAGCGGCAGCGGCGGCACAGCAGAAGTTCGCCACCGACCTCGCGTTCCTAAACTCGGCATTGAAGACCGGGCAGATCACCGCCCAGCAGTACGCCGAAGAGTTCGCGAACCTCGCCCAGGCGTCGGAGCAGGAAGCCGCCGCGCTCCGCGAGGCGGCCCGAATCACCGAGTCGGTGCGGACTCCGTTCGAGCGTTTCCAGCGGACGGCGGGCGAGCTCGCCGTCCAGCTCGAAGCGGGACGCATCTCGCAGGAGACGTACAACCGGGCGGTCGAGCAGGCGTCGCGTGGGCTGACTGACGCGGAGCGTGCGTCGGCCGGACTCGCGGCCCGCACCGCTCAGATCGCCGACGCTGGCGGGCAGGCACAACTCCAGTTCAACGAGCTCTCTGGCATCTTCTCGATTCTGCCCGGCCCGCTCGGAAACATCGCTGGCCGAATCTCGGGTATCACGTCAGCGAGCGAGGGGCTGTCCCGCGTGTTCGCTGGCGGTCTGTCGCAGGGCGTCTCGGCGATCGGTGCGTCTGTCGCTGCGCTAGCGAATCCCTTTACGATTGCGGCGGCTGGGATCGTTGCAACAGGGGTGGCAGCACAGCAGGTTGTCGCAGGTCTGCTTCGCCTGGAGGACCGCGTCGAGAATCTTGGGAACACGGCCGACAAGCTTGGGCTGTCGTTCGAGTTCATCCAGACGCTCGAAGAATCTGCGAATCGCAGCGGCACAAGCATCGACGCAGTGAGCGCGGCGTTCGGTCGGCTCCAGAAGTCGGTGCTCGGCGTCGATGAGGAGAGCAAGGCAGCACAGAAGGCGCTCGCTGAGATCGGCGTCACGTCGCAAGAGCTTGCGGACCTTGACCCGCAAGAGCAGTACCTCAAGATCGGGCAGGCACTCGCTGGGATCGAAGACCCGGCGAAGAGGACTGCAACCGCCATCGCTTTGTTTGGCAAGACCGGCACCGACCTCATTCCGTTCTTCAACAACATCGCCGGTGCGTCTGCGGACATGGAGCGATTCAACGCCACGCTGTCGGCGGTAGATCGAACTCGCATCGACGGGCTTGGCACAGCGTTCGACGGAGTTGCCGTAGCGCTGCGTGGGTTCGGGCAGGAACTGCTCACGCCCTTCATCGGCATCACGCAGTCCATCAGCGAGGGACTGTCGCCTGCGCTGACGACGCTCGGGCGTCTTCTTGGTTCTGTGCTCGATGCGATTTCGCCATTCACAAGTGCTCTCGGGCTCGTCGCAAATGTTGCTCTTCAGGCTGCGTCTACCGTCGGGAGGCTCGTTGGCGTCGCGCTAGAACCTCTTGCCACGGTTGGCCGCGCGCTATCGTCTGCATTCGATGTCTTGAGCCAGACGTTCTCGCGGTCATTCGACGCAGTCAATTCTGTCATCGGCTCGGTTGGTCGGTTCCTTCAGTTCGAGGGGTCGATTGCGGCCGTTTCGAGGGCGTTATCTGCCGTAGCGTCCACGGTCGCTGAGACGCTCTCGCCCATATTCGAGCGGCTGTCCGAAATCGGCCAGCGAGTCGGTGCAATCCTGTCGGCGGCGTTCGAGCAACTCGGGTCATTCTTCGCTTCGTTCGCGAGCTCGACCGTCACGCGCATCGGCGAAGTCATCTCGACGCTCCTAGAGGTGACGGGCATTTCCGACACGGTGGCCGCTGTCGCCGAACGCATCGGTGAAGTGTTCGGGTCTGCGTACGACATCGTCAGTGGCGTCGTCTCGACGATCGGCGGGCTGATCGAGCGAGTATTGAAGTTCGCCGAGGATTGGCTCGGCATCACGGCGACGATCGCGGAACCTGTGCAAGCGACGATCGAGGTAGACGCTGGCGACACGATCGCGGATCTGATTGCCGAGAACAAGGAACTCGGCAAGGTCATCGACGGCATCACGAAGAGCGTCAGCGACGCGATCAACGAGTCGGCCCAGTTTGGACAGGCTGGCTTCGACGCAGCGCTGCAATACCAGCAGAGCATCGACGACCTCAAGGAGAAGTTGTCCGCCGGTCTCTTCAATGAGGAGACGTTCCGCATTGAAGCAGAGAAAGCCAAGGTTGCATTCGACGCCGAACTCAAGCGAATCGAAGAAGACGCCAGCCTGGAAGTCCAGATCACCGAGAATGCAACGAAGACCCTTGCGGGAATTGACGAGGCGATATCTAAGGCGATCGAGAAGGCGACTGAGTTTGGCGAGGAAGGGTTCAGCGCCGCACTGTCGATCCAAAACGCACTGACTCCGCTGAAGGAGCAGTTCGACCGTGGGATCATCAACGAAGAGAGCGTTCGGCAGGGAGTCGCCAAGGCAAACGCCGAATACGAAAAGCAGCTTGAGGCGATAAAGAAAACCCGCGACGAGCAGGCGAAGGCGGTCGAGGACGACAAGAAGCGAATCGACTCGCTGCTTGGCGTTACGAATGCCGCCGGAAAGGTCGCTGCTGATCTTGCTACGGTCGAGCGGGAAATCTCTCGCGTACAGCAGCAGATTTCTGAGACCGGCGTCGGGAAAGACGGCGCTGCAGAGGCTCGCCTGCGAGAACTGCAAACCCTCCAAACGCAACTCGACGCACAACTAGAAGCCGCAGCACAGGGATTCGACGAAGGATTCGCGGACGCGTTTGCAAAGACAGGCGAGAAGTTCAATGAGCTTGCCGCCAAGGCAGGCGAGTTCGGACAGGCGGGCGCTGACGCAGCGCGGCGGCTCTCGGAAGGCATTCAGGCGGCGCAAGACCAGGCTCGTGATGGAATCCTCAACGCCGCCGCGTACGAGCAACAGGTCGAGCAGCAGAAGCGTCTCTTCGAGAACGAGCTTGAGAACATCAAGAAGACCGCCGATGAGCGGAAGAAGATCAATGAGTTCGTTGACAAGCAGCTCATTGCATTTCGCTTCGGCGGCGACAACGAACGAGCAGAGGCGGCGATTCGGGCGGTCGAGATCGAGAAGGAGATCATCCGTGTCCAAGAGCAGGTGAGGATTGCTCGCGCCAACGGCGATCGCGAAGCGCTCAACGCGGGTGTGCAACGAATCGGTCAACTCGACCAAGTGCTCGCAAACGAGCAGGCAATCGCAAACGGCCGCAAAGAGCTTGAAAAGCAGCTAGGGGAGCAGCGAGACAAATACCTCAAGCAACTCGAACAGCAGCAGCAACAAGCCCAGCAGGCCCAGCAAAAGTATTTGGAAGAGCAGGCAAAGGCTGTCGAAGCAGAGAACCAGCGGCAGGTCGCCCGCATCCGCGAGCTCAACACGCTCGGCTCGGGTGTGATCCAAGGCAACGACATCCGCACCGCCGAAGGTGCGGCGCTCTTCCTCAACCTCGCCGCCAACCAGCAAGACCCGGCGCTCATCGAGGCTCGTCTCCAGACGCGGCGGCTGACAGAACTGCGTGACACGCTCGTGGCAATCTCGGCACAGTTCGCCGGGCCCGTTGTCCAGATCGGTGGAGGAGTCGGCTGATGGGCGTCGCACATCATCGCGAGCTACCGCGCTCGAACAAGTTCCGCCTCGGCGAGGCCCGCGACCTCACGCGGCAGTTCGTCGTCACGCACGACGCGTCCGGGCAGGCGACGACGGCGAACCAAGTCGCGACGGCGCTGTCTCTGGAGATCGGCGTCGCGCACCCCGAATACGCCGACGTGCGGTGCGTCGAGATCGAGTACGAGGAGAACTACGAGGGCTCGCAGTACCACTCGCTCGTCACGGCGAAGTACGGCTTCCCGAGCGGCGGGCTCGACCAACTCGCGGCACCGACGAGCCGCCCGGCGCTGTGGACGTTCACGACGCAGGGCGCGACGGTCCCGGCACTCTTCTACTACCACGGCAGCGGCAACGGCGATCAGCGCCCGCTCACCAACTCGGCGTACGACTACTTCGAGGGGCTCACAACCGACGAGGCTCAGTGCAAGGTCGTGATCTCCGAGAACCGTGCCACGTTCCCATCGGCGCTGGCGATCGCGATCACGAACACGATCAACTCTTCCTCGTGGATCGGCGGTGCGACGCACTGCTGGAAGTGTCAGGGCATCTCGGGCGAACTCAAATTTGAAGAATACGGCGGCACGCTGCATCGCTTCTGGGCTGTGAAGGTCGAGCTCCTGTTTCGTCAGACAGGCTGGCCGCTGCAACTGCCCGACGTGGGATTCAATTTTCTCGCTGGCGGGCAGAAGCGACGCGCAATGGTGTTCGACTTCGAGAATGCCGAGTGGGTTGCCTCACCCGGCCCGGTCGGGCTCGACGGGAGCGGCGCGCAGACGCTCGGTGCTCCCGCGATCCTGACGCGTCGGGTCCATCGCGAGGTGAACTTCAACGATTACTTCGGCTCCCCGCCAGCGTGATCTATGGCCGACCCGGTGATCTTCGATCGCTCGTCTGCCGAGCGGATCGCGAACGCCGTGCGTCGCGTCGAGATCGGCGATCGCACCGAGAGCCCGCTGCGGTTCGACACGGTGCCGCCGCCCCAGCAGCGCAAGACATTTCGCATTGCGACGTTCAGCGGTGCGTGGGCGATCAATGCGACGAAGACCGTCACGTTCAAGTATCAGACTGCGACGCCGAATACCGCGAGCGTGGTGAATCTGTTCTTTCCGTACCCGGCAGTCACGAGTGCGACCGACTGCGCGATCGCGAAGGATGGCACCGCGTGGCATCTGATCGACGTGCCGTTCGCGACGGCGACTGCGGTGTTCGTATCTGCGACATCGGCGCAGACTGTCGTCAGCAACGTGACGGTGCAGAACACGTTTGTCGCGACGACCGCGAGGCTGACGTACGTGCAGAGCGTTAGCGTGGCGGCGTCCTTGAATACGAACAACTGCAACATCACGGTCACTACGAACCAAGTCACGAACGCGTCAAGCGTAGTCACTGGAGGCTCTGTTTCTTCTACAGTGAATCGCACGACTGCCTCTATCAACGTCGTCAGTAGCACCTACACAGCGACCTTCGTTCGCCTAGGGGCGTGACATGCCTTGCGTTTGCTGCAATACGGGCAACATCATCGATTGCCTCGGTTGCTTTATCGAAAAAAAGACGCTGAACGTGACTATCACGACGAGCAGCGGCAGGCCGTTTCGAGACACGGTGACGACTCTGAACGGACAGCCTTGGCGCAGTCTCATGCCAGGATCAGCATCCATGACGTACTTGGCTCCTCCTCAGTTGTTTGGAGACGCGCTCTGCGGGCCTGCGTGCGCAAGCCCAGAGACGCAAATATGCCCATCGTCTGTGCAACACAGCGAGACATCGAGTTACTTGGCGGCGTGGTACTCGGACACAAGGGAGTGCATCTCCAACTTCAACAGGTACACGACATACCAAACTGGGCTTCTGGTGCCTGTGTATCGCCTTGTGTGCAATAGCTTCCTGATCATCGCTTCTGCAATTACCGTCAAGGAGTCGATTCAGCAAAGCCTAGCAGGAGGAACGTGTCCATACTTTGATGTTCCGAACTGCGACGTGCTCGCGCAGCTAGGCGGGGTCACGAACATGAATCCGTCGTTTCAGTTGGGCATCGTATCGTGTTCTCCATTGCTCATGACAGGCACGTTCCCGCCAGGGCAATATGGTCCGTTTCCATTTGCGGGCCTGTTTTCTGAGGGCTTCACGGTCACAGTGACCGAATGACTACGCCGTGCCAATGCAGCGCTCCGAGCGAAGCCTGTCGGCGTGCGGGCCTGCCAATGATTGGTCGTCTGTGGGAGTTGTGCAGTGGAACCAACTGCGACGCAGCAACGTCCGAGCGTTACCGCGAGCTGTGGGATTCGCATCCTTTGCTGCCTTCAGCAGCGCAGCCGGATGCTCCACTTCCTGTCGGTTTTGTCCTCCCGCTACCACCATCCGGCCCCGGCACCGAACTCTCGAAACTCCTGAAGCGATTCGGCATCGAGCCGACGCCAACCTGCCAGTGCCGAGCGAAAGCCGCCGAGATGGACGCATGGGGACCGGATGAATGCGAGAAGCCAGAACGCATCGAGGAGGTTGTCGCCGTGATGCGTGCGGAGGCCGAGGCTCGCGGGCTCCCATTCCTCGACGTGGCCGGTCGCCTGCTCGTGCGTCGTGCCATCCGCAACGCCCGTCGTGCCGCTGCGAATTGACAACCTATCCACCATGAACGCAGGAGGACGGGTGCCGTGGCGGATGATCACACGATCACGATCGCGGGAGAGAAGTGGCTGCTCCGCTTCTCGCGATTGAAGGGTCGCGCTGACGGGTGGACGTGCTACGACGAGAAGCCGCCGAAGATGCTCGTCGATGAGCGGCTTTCCAGTTCCCAGAAAATGGAAACCGTCCTCCACGAGATCGCCCACGCGGTGCTCGGCTCCACGATCTCAGAGGAGACGGTGACCGAGCTCGCCCGCGTCCAGCGTCGTGTCCTCTGGCAGATCCTCCGATACCGCGAGGTGCCGCGTGGCGAGTAAGCAGAAGCCTGCGTCGATCGCCGACGAGATCGTGGCGCGGGTGAAGAACTACAAGCCCGGATTCAACGCTTGGCACTGCGACCTGCCAGCCGACGTGCTCGCGGAACTGGAGGCGCTTCGCGAGCGGTGGGTGAGCGGTGATCTCGGGCTGCAAAAGCGGGCGCTCGCTCGATCCATCATTCAGTCGCTGAAGGATCGCGGGCTACCAGTGAGCGGCGTTCAAGGAGTTGAGCATTGGCTGTGCGCAAACAAGCGTCGCTAACCGACAGCGTCATCGCTGCCGCCGCGACGGCTGAGCAACTCGCAGCCGACGCCGAGGTTGCACGCCTGCGTGCCGAGGTGGCGGCGCTGAAGGGGCGCTACCGATCCGCACTCGCTCAGATCGACCGCGAGAGGGAGCGTGCGGACGCGTTCGTCGGGCTCAAGGGAATCGAGGCGAAGCGGCCGTCGTCGAAGCCGACGAAGAGCAAGCGGCACCCGGCGACAATGGTCGTGCTGCTCTCCGACATCCACTGCGAAGAGACGGTGCGGCCCGAGACAGTGAACGGGCTCAACGCCTTCGACCTCGACGTGTGCGACGCCCGGCTCTCCGAACTCTCGGAGCGATTCTTCGCTCTGCTCGAACACGAGCGGCAACTGTGCAAGATCGACCGCGTCGTCGTCTGGCTGGGAGGCGACCTCATCTCGGGCATGATCCACCCCGAGCTCGCCGAGGAGAACAGCCTCCACCCGCTCGCGGCTCTCCGATGGATCGGCGAGCGGCTGCGTGGATTCATCGACGCCGTGAGCGATACGGCGAGCGAGGTGCTCGTCGTCACGTCGTGCGGCAATCACGGGAGGACGACCGAGAAACTTCGCACGAACGAAGCGGATACGTCCTACGAACACCATCTCTACGTGACGATGGCGGCTGCGGAGTCGAGGAAGAACGTCACGTGGCGAGTCGGCGAAGGACACCTCAACTACGTCGATCTCGACGGGTTCACGATCCGGTTCATGCACGGCCACGCCGTCAGGTACCAGGGCGGCATCGGCGGTATTCACGTCCCTCTCAACAAGGCGATCGCCGCGTGGGACTCGACGCGACGCGCGGACCTCACGTGCCTCGGGCACTGGCACCAGTTTTCGTGGTCACGCTCGGGACGCTACGTCACGAACGGAAGCGTGATTGGACCGAGCGCCTACTCTGTGCGAATCAAGGCGTCCTATGAGCCGCCGTGTCAGGCGGCGTTCGTGGTCGATCACCATCGCCGCGAGGTGACGCGAGCCTATCCCGTGTTCTGCGACCGAGACCTGAGAGGAAAGACGTGACAGAAGCAACGCTCGAATCCGCCAACGCCGCCCTCCGCAACGCCGTCGAGTCACGCCTCGCGGGACGATCACCGATGGCGGCGAGCTTGGAGGGATGCCAGCCCGCACTGGAGGCGGCGACGAGAGCGCTGAGCGACGTGGCAACCACAGAAGAACCATCGGAGGTCTACGCGGAGTGGACGCCGCCCGACTACACGGCGAGGGTCGAGGCGGTCAAAGGATTCGCCCGGCTCGTCGAGGAGGCACGACCCGCGCGGGTCGCACGCGAGACGCACCCCACGTCGCAGGCGTTCTTCGACTTGTGCGATCAGATGAAGGAGATGCACCGTCGGAAGAGCCGAGACTACGGGTGCCCGAGCGGCGAAGACCCGCTGGCAAACATTCGCAACGGGGCGAAGTTCGTCGGCATCCCGTCGTGGAAGGGCGCAATGGTCAGGCTCTCCGACAAGGTGACGAGGCTCGCCGCCTACAACGCCACCGGGCGGCTGGAGAACGAGTCGCTCGAAGACAACCTGTTCGACCTCGCGTCCTACGCGTTGCTCGCCTTGCTCCTGCACCGAGAGGATCGCGATGCCGAAGCGTGACTCGCACCCGCCGCTCACCGACGACGACCTTGCCCAGATCGAGCACCGCGCCCGGCGGTTCAGCGGTGCCTACACCGGCACGAGCGGCACGCTCGCGGGCGACGTGATCCGCCTGCTCGCGGAGCGGGCTCGCCTCCTCGCGATCATCGCCGTGCTCCAGAGCGAGGACGCTTGATGTTCGGCGATCTGCGGCGACGCATCGAGCAGTTGGAGTCGGTCGTCTCGATCATGGCGGTGAATCAGCGCACGATGGCTGAGTCGATGAAGACGCTCGTGGAATCGGCGAACCAGAACGCCGACCACTGCAACAGAAATTTCACGTCGATCGTGGCGTCTTTGCAGCAGATCGTCGATCGGCTCTCAGAGGACGCGAGCGACGATTGGTGGCGTCACCAGCACGACTGACCATGGCGGCCGGGAGCGGCGGCGCGAGTCCTCCTCCGCTCGCGCCGCCCCCGGTCTGTCAGGCCGCATCCCCCTGCCCAGCGATCCACCCGTCGAGCAGCCCACGGCTAAACGCCGCCACGTCCTCGGGCTCGACGCCCGCAGCCGCCGCCAGGGCGTCGTGCTGGCCCCGTGGAGGGCACGCGAGCCCACGGGCTGCCATCGACCGGCCGACCGCCGCACCGGCTTCTACGGGGCCGCTGGACGCCCGTGCAGGCGTGGGCGGTTCCGGGGCCGGTGGCGGGGCTGGGCGGGCCGCACGTCGCTCGCTGGGAAGCTTGGGGAGGAGGTCGAGCGGGTCGGCTCCACCGACGATCCCGGCGTCGAGGTAGTGCTGCCGCGTCGTTGACGGGTCCGAGTGGGAGAGGTACTCGGTGGCAT
>Ga0208721_1000068_pt1 | contig 22746 bp, 27 predicted proteins | sample LakMenEpi17Aug10_FD_150705 | JGI IMG/M metagenome (GOLD analysis project Ga0208721, IMG submission 150705) | Freshwater microbial communities from Lake Mendota, WI - 17AUG2010 deep hole epilimnion (SPAdes) | ecosystem: Environmental > Aquatic > Freshwater > Lentic | place: Lake Mendota, Madison... | reverse complement strand
CGAGCCGTGCCGGCCAGTCGGCTGCAGGTCGCGAGCCACGTTTTGCGCGCTTCTTCTTGGCGCCGACGAAGTGATCCAAATCCGACACCAACACGTGCCATGTGCCGTCCCGACGCTCGGCTGGTAGTTGACCGAGGCGCACATAGCGATAGACCGTCATGTAGTGCACGCCCAGCCGTTTTGCGGCCTGATCGAGCGACACCGTCGCATTGACAACCTTCGGCACACGACAACGCTACGACCGACACCGCAGTGCATTCATAACCGAGCGCTCGCGAGATCAGATCCTCGCGGTGCGGGCTAGGTGGTGGGAAGTGACGGCTCCATGCCCGGCTTCCAGTACTGATACAGGTCCACGATCACCGGTGTGAGTGATTCGGCGTTCGCACCAGGCACCATGTCGACCGTCACCACGCTGGAGTACACATGCACCTGCCGCACCAGACCTGTGGCGAACAATCTCTGTGCCAGCACGGCGCCGAACGTTTCCGTTCGCGGGGGGCTCTGGTCGTACGACTCGTGTCCCTGACCGGTGAGTGAACGATTCATCTCGAATCGCACACGTCCGGGCTCGACGGAACGCTTCAATGTGACGGCAACGGGCTGACCCATGCGCACGAACGCTAGTTGTTCGCGCGGCTGGCGCAGTGCCCGCTCGGCGTATTCCGCGGCTCGGCTTGCACGCTTGTGTCCCGCGCCAACTACGGTGAGCGTCGTGGAAATGAACGAGTTCACCCAAAAAGCCACCGCCTTCCTCGACGCAACGTTGCAGCGCAAGGAACCGACGAAGAAGTTCGTCTGGGGCGAGGGTTCCGACAACGTCTCGATGTTCGAAGAAAAGACTCGCGAGGCCGAGCAAGAAATGGTGACCACCGCCAAGGAGTGGCGCACCAAGAAGTTCGACGCTGGTTTCGGGTGGATCACCGGGCCAACGCAATACGGTGGCGCAGGCCTCACTGCCGAGCACGAGCGCGCATATGCCGCCGTGGAATCCAACTACAAGGTGCCGAACCAGAGCATCTTCACCATCGGCCTGGGCATGGTTGCTCCCACGATCCTCGCGCATGGCTCTCCCGAAGCAAAAGAGAAGTTCCTCCGCGCCATGTGGCGCGCCGACATCGTCGGCTGTCAATTGTTCAGCGAACCCGGCGCAGGTAGCGACCTGGCCTCGCTGCAAACCAAGGCAGAGCGCGACGGCGACGAGTGGGTCATCACCGGGCAGAAAGTGTGGACATCAGGTGCGCACTACAGCGACATCGGCGAAATCATCTGCCGCACCGATCCGTCGCTTCCGAAACACAAAGGTCTCACCGGGTTTCTCGTCGACATGAAGGCACCGGGCGTGGAGATTCGACCATTGCGGCAAATGACGGGAGGCGCGAGTTTCAACGAGGTGTTCTTCAACGAAGTTCGGGTACCGGATTGGTACCGACTCGGTGATGTGAACAATGGATGGGGTGTTGCACTCACCACACTGATGAACGAGCGTGCTGCGATCGGCGCAGGCTCGGGCGGCGGCGAAGTGTCGATGATGACCCGCATCACCCAGATGGTGCGCCACTACGGCCTCGAGAACGACGCGTTGGTGCGCGACATGGTCGCCAACTTGTACATCAACTATCGCGTGGCCAACTTCAACAACAAACGAGCGATGGACAAGATGAAGGCCGGCCAAACACCCGGACCCGAAATGTCGATCTCCAAGATGGCGTTGGTCAACAACCAGCAGTTGCTCAACGATTTTCTCTGCCACGTGCTCGGTGCCAAGTTGCAGGCCGATACCGGCGAGTGGGGCACCTTCGCGTGGCATCAGTTGGTGGTGGGTGCGCCAGGTATGCGTATCGCCGGAGGATCCGACGAAGTGATGCGCAACATCGTGGGTGAGCGGGTACTTGGTCTGCCAAAGGAACCAGGAATCGACTCCAAGTCGGCGTTCCGCGACCTCAAGGTCGGCACGCAAAAAGGCTGAACTCGCCTAACGCAGGCCGAGGTTCTCCATGAATGCCCAACTGGTGCGATGCAGCGGCGACACGCCGTGCTCGAGCAGTCCCGCACGATGCTTGGGGCACGGATAGCCCTTGTTGGTGGCAAACGACCAATGCCGATGATCTTCGGCAGCCGCACGCATCACTCGATCCCGCGACACCTTGGCCAACACGCTGGCTGCGGCCACCGAAAGCGACTCCGAATCGGCTTTCACCTTCATCTCCACGCGCTGAACGTTTGGTGAAACGAAGTTCCATCGACCATCCACGATCGCGCAGTCGGGGCGAACGTCGCGCGTCGCAAGATCGTGGAATGCACGCGTGGTTGCCAATCGTTGCGCCGCACTCATTCCCAGTTCGTCGCACTCCGTATTCGATGCACTTCCCAGTGCCCACGCAGCACACTGGTTGGCCACCAATTCGAAGAGTTCCTCACGCCTCTTTTCGGTGAGCGATTTGGAGTCGCGCGCGACGAAGTCGGCTTCGGCAACCTCGGCGGACAACACCGCAACACACACCACGAGAGGACCGGCCCACGAGCCCTTCCCTACCTCGTCGACACCGCACACCACACCCGTCAGCGACCGTTCGATGGAAAGCGTGGGCTGGTGGCGCAAGCGAGAGCCTGCGGGCGTCACGACGCCACTCGCAGCAATGCCTCACCCTGAGGGGCAACGGTGGAAAAACTCCCATCAACCGATGGAGCGCTCAAGTGCAGTCCGGGTGGGCCATCCACCTCCCACAACAGGGCCACGTTTTCTCCATGCCAGCGCAATGCCAATGACACGCGGTGGTCCGGAGTCGCCACCACACCGTGGGCTTCCACGTTCGCTCCTCGCCATGCGTCGGGAATTCCCATCGGCAACACCGCGGCACTCGTACGCGTGATTGCACGCACGAACCGCTGCTCGATGCCGGCGGCCCGCTCGACAGCGGCACGGTCGGAGGCACGGTCGGCGGCACGGTCGGCGCCAAACCCGGTGGGAACTTCGCTGGGAGCTTCGCTGGCAACTTTGCTGGCAACGTCACCGACGAGACTCCGGCCATCCAATTCCACACGCTGCCACAGCCCCACCACATCGTCAGCCGCCAACGACTCATCTGCAGCAACCAGGGTTCGCGCAGCCATCATCAATGCTCGCGAAGACCACGGTGAGCGCTGCGGCTGTTTGGCAATACGACGGGCTGCGTCGGCAATCTGTGAAGTCCACTCCCGCGGATTGTCGCCCATACGAATTCGTTCGGCAATGGTCAACGTTCCCACTGCAGGGTCACGGTCCAGCAGGTCGTCGATCTCGTCCGGAGTCATGAGCGACACATCACCACGTGCCGTCACCAACGCCGCACCCTCAGGCACCACTCGACTGGCACGTTCGCTGGTGAGCACCCAACCACGCGCCACCTGGTCGTGTGACGGCAAGAGTCCGGCATCGATCGATGCAGCCTTTCGCCAGCGCGACGTGACCAATGGCCAGGCAAAGGTGATGCTGGCGCGATGCGACAGCGGGAACGCACGTACGTCGTCGGGTGTCTCGATTCCTTGTGGGCGGGTCGCACCTGCGGCTGCGGTGCTCGACATGCCGCGAGTGGGCACGGCCACCACCACGGGTTCGGGCGACTCGTTGGATACGTGCATTACCAGTCGTCCGCCCTGATCGGCGACAACGAACACGCGTTGCACCACATCGCCACCCGGTACCGCCACCTTGGTTTGCACCACGGGAGTGCCGTTGACGCGTTGCTGACGCACGCTCGGCGATGTTCGTGGATCGTGCCACTTGTCGCTGGCCGCCAGCCACCAACCACAGCTGCTGCCGCGCCAGCCATCGGGGAACACCACACCGAATGGGTCCACCACGGCACCTCCCGCGCCGTGCAACCCGATTCGAATGCCCTGCCGTGCCATCTTCATTCGTTGCAACACCCTCTATTCGCGCTCGGACTTGCGTGAGCGCGTCATGAGACGCATCAAGCCATCGGCAGCACTCAGTCGCCCTTCGCATACTTCCGCAACCGCTTCGGAAATCGGCATCTCCACACCCACCTTGCGCGCCAGCGCCACTACCGTGCCTGCGCTCTTGACACCTTCGGCCACCATGTGGTTCATCGAAGCATTGATGTCGGCGATGGACTCACCTCTACCCAACCGCACACCCACGGTGGTGTTACGACTCTTCATGGACGAACACGTGGCGATCACGTCACCCATCCCTGCGAGTCCCGAGAACGTTCCCGGATTCGCGCCAAGTTTGGCGCCCAACCGTCCCATCTCCACCAAGCCGCGCGTGATCAACGTGGCTCGCGAATTGTCGCCAAAACCCATACCGTGCGCCATGCCTGCAGCAATGGCAATCACGTTCTTCACCACTCCACCGATCTCGCATCCAATCACGTCGTCGTGTGTGTACACGCGAAACAACGGCCGGGTAAACACCTCCTGCAGGCGAGCCGCCACCCGCGCATCGGTGCACGCCACCACGCTGGCTGCGGGTTGTCCGGCTGCAATCTCTCCCGCCAGATTCGGTCCCGACAACACCGACACCACATGGTTGGGCGCCAAGTCCACCAGCACTTCGCTCATTCGCCGGCCGGTGCCACGCTCCAACCCTTTCGTCAAACTCATCAACACTGCGTCGGGTTCCAGGTGCAGCGCCATCGTCCTCACCACATCTCGAAAACCCGCCGACGGCACCGCCACCACCACCAGCGATGCATCGGTCACCGCATCCACCAAATCGTTGGTGATCTGAAGTTCGCCGTGCACCTGATGATCCGGCAGATAGCGGGAGTTCACACGCGAGGTGCGCAATTCCTCGGCGAGTTCCGGTCGTCGTGCCCACAGCACGGTTGGCGCATTATGCGCCACGTGCGATGCCATCGTGGTGCCCCACGAGCCGGCACCAATCACGGCCACTCGAGCAAAGGGCAATCCCACGCCCAAATCGTAGGCTCAACCCGATGAGCGCACCGGCTGGAGTCGCCGAATGACCGCACTCGCCGATGTTGCCGTGGTGGTGCCCATCAAGTCGTTCGCCCTGGCAAAGTCGCGCCTCGCGGACTCCTTGTCGGCGGACTCTCGCCGCGAGTTGGCGCGTCATTGTGCCGAAGCGGTGCTCCGCGCGGCATCACCCCTCTCCGTCTACGTGGTCTGCAACGACGACGAGGTTGCCGCTTGGGCTCGCGCCAATGGGGCCCACGTCGTGGTGCCTGGGGTACTCGGGTTGAATGCGGCTGCCACCGCAGGTCGGGATGCCGCCAGGGCGGCAGGACATCACCGGGTGATGGTGGCACACAGCGACCTCCCGCACGCCAAGGACCTTGCCTCGCTGTGTGAGGTCACCGCCGACGCGGTGGTGGTGCCCGACCGGCACGGCGATGGCACCAACGTGCTCCTCGTGCCATGTCGTGGCGAATTCACCTTTGTCTACGGGCCTGGGTCGTGTGCTGCACATCGCGCGGAGGCGGCTCTCCGTGGGCTGTCGATGGAAGTTATCCAGCGTGAGGACTTGGCGCTGGATGTGGACACCCTTGACGATCTTCGAGTAGCAGGGCTTTCCACGTCGGCATGTGGCCCCACATCGACCCAGCAAGGGTCGTTACCCACTCCATAGAGAATCTCACTTCATTCCCTAGGCAAGCCCGCGTCATTCGCAATTTGTTGAGCCCGTAAAAAGAACGAACCGGGAGGCTTTCGCCTCCCGGTCGTTACGTACTCCGAACCGATTCACTTCACCGAACGGTGAGAGTGAGTTATTTCTTCTTCTTCGCGGCCTTCTTACGACGCTTTGGGGCAGCCTTCTTGGTTGCCTTCTTCTTCGTCGCCTTCTTTGCGGCCTTGCGCTTCTTTGCCATGTTTGGCTCCTTTTATTGGTTGAGGTATTGCTTGGTTTGTATTACCTGTTTGGATTCAGTTCGGCCTTCAGCGTTGAGCTGGGGCTGAACTTCATCGCTGTTGAAGCGGCGATCTGGACTGGCTCCCCTGTTCGAGGATTGCGGCCCGTACGCGCCTGGCGCTTCGATGTCGAGAACGAACCGAAGCCCGGCCATGACACTTTGTCGCCCTTCTTCGCAGACTCGACGACAAGATCAACGAATGCCTGAATGACTCGGTCAGCTTCCGCTGCCGGGACATTGGCCTTCGCTGCTACTGCTGCGAGGAGGTCTGCTTTGGTCATTGCTATTCCTTGCTTTCTCGGAATCGGAGTTCCGTAGTCATCAATCTCAGTGGATTCAGCGAAAGATTGCAAGTACCAGCGCAGCACCTGTGACACTCACGCCGCGTACCTCGCAACACGCGTTGCGGCACTGCGATTCGCGCCGAAGTGACTGCGCCAAACCCTATTTCGTCGGATTTTTTCGGTGGTCCACAATGCCACATTGGTCTCCCCATGGGGCGTTGATCCGTCCAGTGATGCGAAAAACCACGATAAAAACTGACGAACTTGCATGTTGTGGCGTGTTTCGGCTGGCACAAAGCATGTATCGGTCATCTTGTAAACATCATTTCGTCGGACGATTATGAATCGTCATTGTTCGCCATCAACGCTCCAGACTCATCGGCACGACCCACATGCGCGACGTCCCATTCGGAGTCGCCAAAAAATATTTCGCGATATTCGAAAAATTCACCGAAAAATTGCACAACAATCCACCACTCCGCCAAGTGCAACGACCATGCTTGGAACCGTTGACCGCTGAACCGCTCCGCAAGATGTCACTGCACGATGCAGACGTCGTGCACGAGCGACATGCCGTTGCACTCTCACTCGTGCCACAGCGAATCGTGCTGGACACCTCCGTGTTGATTGCCGACCCGATGTCGATGCACGCATTCGCGGGGTGTGCCGTGGTGATTCCACTCACGGTCGTGGAGGAACTCGACAGTTTGAAGACGCGCATGGACGACGTGGGACGTTCGGCACGCACTGCGCTTCGCAACATCGAAGAATTGCGACGCCAGGCCGGCGGTTCGCTTGCCGAACCAACCCCACTGTCGGACAACCCCGATTCGGGAACCCTGCATATCGAGGTGAACCACGTGGATCGCGAGCGTCTCGAGCACCATGGTCTCGACCCATCCGTGCCGGACAACCGCATCATCGGAGCCGCGCTCGGGCAATCCGCGATCGCCCCCACCTGCATGGTGTCCAACGATGCAGCACTGCGAATCAAGGCTGCCCACCTTGGCCTCACCGCAAGTGAGCATCACCCCATTGCCCGCTCGGCAACCGACCGCGCCATGGGCTGGGTTACCTTCGAGGCCGACGCCAACGTGGTGGACAGCCTGTATTCCCGCGGTGTCACCCCGGTGGAAGCAGTCGAAGGTGGCGGGCTGCTGTACAACAACAACTTCGCCGTGCTGCGCAATGGCTCACAAAGTGCCCTTGCCCGAGTGCGTGACGGTGAGATGCGCCTCATCGACACCAACACCCCCGAGGCATGGGGTTTGCGACCGCGCAACAAGGAACAGCGCTTCGCGCTGGAACTCCTGCTCGACCCGACCATCTCCGTCATCGCACTCGACGGTCGCGCGGGCACCGGCAAGACCGTGATGGCAATCGCTGCCGGTCTCGAACAAGTGGTGGAGCAGCGCCGTTACGAACGTCTCGCGGTGTACCGGCCACTCGTTCCGGTGGGCCGTGCCGACGTGGGATTTCTTCCCGGCGGATTGGAAGAAAAACTCGATCCGTGGATGTCGGCAATTCACGACGCCATCATCGCGCTCACCGAAGAACGCTCCAGCCGAGATGCTCGAAGCCTGATCGAAGACTTGTCCGATCGTGGACAACTCACATTGGAGTCCGTCACCTTCCTGCGCGGACGTTCCCTGCAGGGCCAGTTCGTCGTGGTGGACGAAGCACAGAACCTGGAGCCCACCACGCTGAAGACCATCCTCACCCGAATCGGTGAGGGCACCAAAGTGGTGTTCACCGGCGACACCAGCCAGATCGACGCACCGTACATGGGTGAGAGCAACAATGCCTTGGCGGTGTTGATCAACGCATTCGCTGGTCAGTCGCTGTTTGGGCATGTGACGTTGGCAGCGTGCGAGCGCTCCGAAGTGGCCAGCCTGGCTGCTGAGCTGCTCTAGTCCGGCCCGGCGCCACCCCGACATTTCAGCCCGGCCCGGTGCCACCCCAGCCCAGCTGGGCGGCATCCCGCAGTCCATCTGGGCCGCACCCCGCCAACCCGTGAAAGTTTTGTCAAACGTCACAGCCAGGATGCCGCCATCGGCTTGACAGCCCGCTGCTCGACATTTAGTGTTAAATGCCGAGCACAGTCTCCCCTCGTCCGATCCGCCCCCTCCCATACGGTCGGACGAGGGTCTTGCTTCCAGCGTGGGAAGCAAGAGGACGGTGCGAACCCCTACATCTTCGAGGAACCATATGACCACCTTCGATACACGCACCGAACACCAGTCCAACCTGCCCGACGACTTCGAAGTTCGTGGGCCGATCGGCGACATCGACTGGACACAGTTCGCCAACTGCAAGGGCAAAACCCACCTCTTTTTTGCACCAAAGGCAGAACGACCACAAGCCCGCGCTCGCCGCGAGGCCAAGGCGCGTTCGTTGTGCAATGACTGCATCGTGAACACCACATGTCGCGAGTTTGCCCGGGTGAATCACGAGTACGGCTATTGGGGTGGCGAAAGCGAGGAAGAGCGTCACCTGGCCGGTTTCACCATCGCAGCCCCGGTCGGATTGCGCAGCGCAAAGTATCGAAATCTCCGCAATCAAGAAGTTGCGGTCGCAGTGACGACGGAGGCAACCGTGTCGCCACAGACGTCCATCGCGAATTAACTGACGTCCGTCGCGAGCGGACTACTCGGTCCTTGCTGGGCTCGACGTTGAGCTACTTGTGTGCGTCGCGCAATGCAAGCAGACGCTCGAACAGTTCAGGTCGCATCGAGATGAAGAGTCCGGTGGACTCCGCGCACAACGTGTCTCCGTGATGCAACGTGCCGCGGGTGAAGATCTTGCGACCCTCCACCTTTTCGCACCACCCGCGGAACACCAATTCACGAAGCAGCGGTGTGGGTGATCGATAATCCACCGTGAGATTCGCGGTCATGCCTGGTTGCCCTGAGGCCGATTGTGCAACGCCCAACACTTCATCGAACGCACTGGCGATGAATCCGCCATGCACGCAGCCGGGCGCACCCTCGTAGGGCTCGGTGAAGGTGATTCGGCCTTCCACGGTTGCCCTGGCGCCTTCCTGCAACACGTTGACGACCAGCGGTACTGCAATTGGGTTGATGGTGCCCAGTACCGGGCTACGTGCAAGGAAGTTCTTGCGTCGCTCTGCGAGTGCGGCCTCATTCACTCCGTCTGCACCAGCGTGACGGTTCGCCACCAGTGCGTTCACGCCGGCACGAACCTGATCGCGAACTCGACGAATCTCCTCGATGCTGGCGTCGGTGGAGATGATCTCGCGAATCATGGCGCGTACTTCGTCGGCCAGCTCCACGCGGGCCACGTCCTGCTCCGACAACGGTCCAGCCTGAATGTGAAAGCCACCGAATTGGTTCTCGTTGGTGCCGCCCTGTAGCGAAACGTCGGCATCGCCGACGCCACCTGACCCTTGAGTCACTCCTTCACCTCGATGAGCACGGGCGCATGATCACTCGGTTGTTCACCTTTGCGCGCATTGCGATCAATTGCCGACCACACGGTTCGCTTCGCCACGTTGGCGGTCACGAGGGCCAGGTCGATTCGCATTCCCCAACCACGATGAAACGAGCCGTTGCGATAGTCCCACCATGAGTAGATGCCGGGTTCGGGATGTTGCTCGCGCACGATGTCGCGAAGGCCCCACTCGGCAAGTGTTTGGAGTCGCTGGCGTTCCGCCGCACTCACGTGGGTGGAGCCTTCGAGCGCCTTTGCATCCCACACGTCGATGTCGTGCGGAGCAATGTTGTAGTCGCCCGCCACCACCAAGTTGCCGGAGGGCGTGGCGATTGCTGCCACGTGCTGGGCCAATTGGTCGAGCCAACGCAACTTGTATTGATAATGCTCGTGGTCGAGCGCACGGCCGTTTGGTACGTACACCGATACGACCGTGATGCCGCCACAGTCGGCAGTAATGATCCGTGCCTCCGCGTCCGGCTCGCCCACCACGAAGTTCGCCCTGGGGTTGGTGAGCCCCACCTTCGACAAGACCGCAACGCCATTCCACTGACCTTGGCCGAAATGCGCCGACTCGTATCCCATCTCGCTGAACGTCAGTGCAGGAAACGCCTTGTCGGTCATCTTGGTTTCCTGCATCAGTACGACATCCGGTCGTACGTCCTCCAACCACGCTTGCACTCGCGGCAAGCGGGCCTTGAGTGAATTCACGTTCCATGTGGCAATGAGCACGCCCCAACGGTAGTTGTCCCCACGCCGTTCTTCCCCAGCGCAACACACGACAGACACTGCCCACACGTCGGCGTCGTAGCCTCGTCACATGGCGGTCCGCGAACTCATCGGGGTATACGACGCAGATGCCACGTTGTGGGGCGAGGTGTCGTATTGGATCGGCGCTCGCCTCGGACGACGCCACTGTGGTTTGTGCGACATCACCCATGGCGTGTTCACGAGAAAGGCGGAGTGGCAGGCATGCGAAGATCGACTTCCCGTACCGTTTTCCGCCTACCACCGGAATGATCAACCAGAGGACGTGCGTGCGTGCATCGGCGATCAACTTCCGGCGATCGTGGCCCGCACCGACTCCGGCATCACACTGCTCGTGACACCCGTCGAGCTTGACGGGTGCAAGGGAAGTCCGGATGCTCTCGCGGCGCTCCTCACGTCAAAACTCGACGCAAGCAAACACTGACACCACCGCAACGTCTACAGGTAGACGCCGCGGTGGCCGCCCGACTCGGGTGCACTCACCACCGTGCCGGGATCGGGAATCACCTCTGCCCTCATGGTGGTGAGATCAGCGGCATCGATCTCTCCATTGCGCATGGCCCAGACTGCGTGACGACGTACCACCTCGTTGAAGAGGTTGCGCATCGCGCGACCATTGCCGAAACCGCGGCCGCGAGGGAGTGAGTTCACGTAGGAAATCACCTTCTCGCGCGCATCCACCGTGAGGGTGAGTTCGAATTCCTCCAGGTACAGATCGAAGATCTGACCCAGCTCATCCGTGGCGTAGTCGGGGAAGTCGATCACCACGTCGAAACGGCTTCGCAGTCCCGGGTTGGCGTCGAGGAATCCCTGCATTTCCTTGGGGTACCCCGCCACGATCACCACGATGTCACCACGGTTGTCTTCCATGAACTTCAGCAACGTTTCGATTGCCTCCGGACCGTAGCCCTGATGCTGATGAGCGGTGAGCCCGTACGCCTCGTCGATGAACAGCACGCCGCCACGCGCCTCTTCGCAGAGGCGTTGGGTTTTGATCGGCGTCTGACCGATGTATGCCGCAATCAATTTGGAGCAGTCGGCCTCCACCACGTGGCCCTTTTTCAGGATTCCCAGTGCCTTGTAGAGGTCGGCCACCATTCGCGCCACCGTGGTCTTTCCTGTTCCCGGGTTGCCGGTGAACACCAGGTGTGGTGACTGATCGATTGCCGGCAGGCCGGCAGCCACGCGAGCGTTGGCGAACTCACGCGCAGCGACCAGGCGCTCCACCTCGACTTTTACCGGCTCCAATCCCACCAGGCGGCGCAGATCGCGGAGGATGCCGGACGTCGATACGTCGTTGGAGCGCACGGTCGGCTTGCGTGCCCGTGTCGCACTCGTGGACTCACCGCCCAGATCGTCGACATCGTCCTCGATGTCGTCGCTGATGCGTTCCTCCGTGCGGGTGATGCGGCGTTTCTCGGAATCTTCGCGCAGCAGCTCCTCCACCTTTGGTGACAGCTCAGCGGAGCGTGACAGGACCGGGCGTTGTTCGCCGACCTGAAACACGATGCTGTCGAGGGACTCCATGAGCTGCTCGGGATTGATGCTGGCTACCGACAAAGAGTGGGTTGCCGAGATGACGTGCTCGCCGTTGTTGGACTTGCTCACCTTGAACACTGTGAAGGGCAACAGGCCGTTCAACCGGTTGATGAGATCCTGCTTGCTGCGGCCCATCTTGGTGGTGCAGACCTCGGCCGAGAATGCGACCACGATGTGCCCGTTGAATCGCTCGTACACGCGACCAGAAAACTCCTGACCCTGGTAGGTGAACGAAAACTCCTCGTCGATTTCGATGTCTCCTTGCAGGTCGGAAACCATCTCGGCAATGAGTTGCTGCAGGTACTCCATTACTTCACCTCCCAGTCGTTGTCTTCCGCCATGCGCTTGATGATCTTCTTTGCCTTGTTGATTTCGCGGTTCAGATGCTCTCGACCAACGCCGAGCAACTCTGCTGCTTGCCCCTGAGTGAGACCGTTGATCTCGGTGAGCACGAGACCCTCCCACACCAATGCCGAGATGTTCTCCCGCACTTCTCCGATGATGCACTCCCGGTAATCATCCTCGACCCATGCCTCGGGATCGACGACGGTTCCCGGCTGACGTGTGATCACGGACTCGGAGTTGCCGTCACCGAAGTTGCCCGGCTCGTCACCAATCACCTTGCGCGTGCCACGTGCACCGTGTCCGCGTTGTGCGTTGTCTCGACGGCAGTAGTCGACGAAGGCATTGGATGCGACCGCATTTGCTGCGTGATCCGCCGTGGGATAGCGCTGCATGTAGTGATGCACGTTGCGGATCACCTTCTGAATCGCGAAATTGGCGATGTCAGCCGGCTTGTGACCACGGAGATGCGCTTTGGCGATGCGCAGTCCGAAGGCTTTGCACAGATGTGCATAGACCGCCTCGACGTAGTGACGCTGGGCGGTGGTAAGTGGGGTGGATGTTGTTGCGGTGTTCTCCTTTGGTTGATGCCGATTGGTGGATTGCTGTTGCATTGCGGTCCTCTTTCTGCGGCCGAATGGCCGTCAGAGAGAGTGTGGCAAAGGGGTGTTACGAAGTATCATCGTTTTGACCAATTGCCGACTTTCACACCCCCTATACGCACATCATCATCACATTTGTGACATTCTGACCGTAAGGTGGGGGTCATCATTCGGAACCGACCAATATAGCAGGTGCGTCTATGCCCCCACAACCTCAACGCCAAAAGGCCGCCCCCAGTAGCACTCGGCGATCATCTGGAGAGCCGTCGGCGTCCCCCATGGCTCTTCGTCCCGCCGACTTCCATGTCACCGTCGACGTGGTGCTCCTGAGCCTCAGAAATGACCTCCCACATATCGGGGTGGTACAGCGAAGCCGTCCCGAGGCCTACATCGACCAGCACCAACTGCAGCGACGCACAAATCCGCACCTGCCACGCCGCGTCGAGCGGGTTGAACGCCACCCACAACACCACTGGGCCCTGCCCGGGGGACATGTCGGCCACACACTCTTGGGGGACGCCTACGGCACCGGTACCACAGCTGACAGCAGCCTTGCCCAAGCGGCATTGCGCGTCCTTCACCGAGAGACCAACCTCTCCCTCAGCGAGGAGGACCTGCACCAAGTCGGTGCGTTCGGCGACGCTGATCGCGATCCACGCAGTGGACGTACCATCTCGGTGGCCTTCGTTGCCATTGTGGGCGATGATCGCGACCTGACCCTGCACCCCAACGATCAAGTCGGGCATGTCAGCCGCGTGCAATTTCGGCCCGTTGTCGACATGCTGGCACGGCCCAACCGCCTGGAGTTCGACCACGAGGACATCGTGTTGAAGGCCATCGCTCTCGTCCGCAACCTGGTCACCACCACCCCGTTGGCCACCAAGTTCTGCCGCGAAGAATTCACCCTTGGCGAGCTTCGTCGCGTATACGAGGCATTGTTCCACGAATCCCTCGACTCGGCCGCCGCCGCCGAACAACCCGGACATGCCGACAAAGTGCGCCAGTACCTCAACACCCTCGAGCAACTCGGCGCGCGACACACGCCCGACTTCGAACGCACTGTCACCGAGCTGGCAATGATGATGCCGTCCTCCCCATCCAGTCCCGACTTCGTTGCCGACAATTATGTTGCAGAAGTAAAGGGTTTTGCCTCTCGATCGACGGCCCCGGTGGTTGACATCGCCCGCCAGGTGGAACTCATGTCGCGCCTCGTGCGGCAAAGTAGTCGAACCCGGGTTCCACGTCCTCCGCGCCTCATCAAGCCACTTGACCCCACGAACTTCGCCCGACGCATACAAAAGCTCAACATCCTGACGTCCGTCGAGGGCGGGTCACGACCAACGTTCGACCGCTACGGCAAGCCCGCCGCACTCTTCCGGTTGTCTCCGGATCGCGAACCCGCACCGTTCCTGCTGCGTCTCGACGGTTTGGGCAAGAGCGATCACTCGGACTGACACCACACAGCTTCTCCTGCTGTGTGCGTAACTCGGCACTGCACGACACCGTTCGTCTACGGTGTCGTCCCCCGTTCCCAACTACCCCACCAGGAGGCACTGATGACTCAGCCCGACCACACCACGCACATCTCTGCGAGCGCGTTCCGGCAGTTACTGTCCGCGGCCTCCGACGCCGGACTGGGATCACTGCTCTCCCCGCTGTCCGTGCATCTCGACATCGACGAAGTGGTCATCACCATCACGAGTCGCGAAGTTCGCGCACTCACCAACTGGCTCGTTGCCGTGGCCGATCGCCATCGCGATGCACCAATCACCGCAACCACGATCCCCGGCAACGTAGCGACCGCTCCACCCGACCACTCGTGGGTGAATGAGATTTCCGACCAGGAGCGCACCACACCCCTCGGCTACGAACGCGCGAGCATCCCACCCACCGGCATCAACAAAAAAGGCCCACAATGACCTCTGCCAACATCGGTTTGGTCGACTCCACGGAGCTGCGCCACATCTTCGAGTCCCTCATGATGTTTCGTTCGGAAGGCATCAACGTTCCCGGAGTCACCGTGTTCTGTCGGGACGGTCGGCGGAGGTGGCTGGTCACCACGAAGGAATTCACCATCGAGGTCACGGGCGACTCCGCGGACTTCACCGGCGCCTACAAATTGCCGCTGACCGTCGTGGCGAATGCCGGTCGTCCACGTGCTGCCGCTGGTGTAGTGGCGTTCTCCGTCGCCGACGGAATGGTCACGGCGGCTTCGTCGCTTGGAACTCAGACGCTGCCATGCAGCAGCGTGCCGATGCCCCAGCTGCAGCGCACCCCGGCGAGTCGAGGTCGTGCCACGGCGCAACTCGGCGGCAAGGAACTGTTGTACACCATCTTCTCCGGGGCAAATCCACCGTTCGAAACCCACATGACCGACGAGGACGACGATCGCAAGGCCCCCGATCACTTTCTTCTGCGCATTGAGGACGGCCAGCTCCACGTCTCCAGCGACTGGACGGGGGCGCGGCTGTATCTCATGCGTGCACACACGTCGGCAACCACCACGGGGTCCGGTCACATCAAGGTCGATCCCGACATGCTCAACATCATGTACAACTGCGTCGACGAAGACGGCACATGGACGTTGTCATTCGACGGCAAAGACTCGCTGGACATCGTGCTGGAGAGCGACACCCACTACATCGTGGCCAGGATGGTCATCGCACCAGCAGCCAAGTTGCACGAGCGCGTGGTGAAGATTCTCGAGCGAGAACAATTCGAGTTTCACACCACCTCCGGCGGTCCTATCGGTGTTCGGCACGACGGTGTCGTGATCTCGCTCGACTTCTTCCAGCGCGATGGTGACGATTCTCCACTCGTGCGACTCTCCACGGTGGTGACGCGTGACGCAAACGAGAGTGCCGACCTGCTCCGCGAAATCAACGCCCACAACCAAAGCGGGTCGGTCACGCGCTTGTGGTTCGACAACGGTGCCGTGCACTTGGCCATCGACCTGCTTGCAGACAATCTGGCGGGCTTGGCACAGCGACTGCGCCTGTTGTCCAACGAGGCTGGGCGGTTGCGCGGGGTGCTCGAGCCGTTTGCAGCCGAGGCGTCGTTACCGCCGAAGCGTCGCACGCGCCGACGCCCACTGGCACCTAAGGTCCAGCCCGAAGTGTGGGACGAATAACTAGACGGCGAAGATCGCCACCAAGATTGGTGTCAACACCAACCCCGGCAACAAGTTGGCCAACCGAATCTTGGTGACCTGCAACAGATTCAATCCGATGCCGATGACCGCCAGCCCACCGGCAGCGAACAACTCGGTACGCATGCGGTCATCCAACATGGAGTCCAGTCCGGCGCCACCCAATGTCAGCCCACCTTGCACCACGAGCACCGAAAGGGCGCTGAACGCCACACCGATTCCGTAGGTTGCCGCAAACATGATGGAGACGAATCCATCGAGCAGACCCTTGATGATGTAGAGCTGCGGCGTTTCGCCACTGGCGTCCTCGATTGCACCCAACACGGTGAGTGGCCCGATGCAATACAACGCCGATGCAGTGACGAAACCCTTCACGAAATTGCGCTCCCCATCGGTGGCCGAGCCGCGATCGAACCGACGTTGGAGTCGTGCACCGAGGCGTTCGAGGCGATCTTCGATGGCAAGCAACTCTCCGATCATCGCCCCTACCGCCATGCCGACGAGGGGAAACACCATGTTGTGGGTGCCGATGGCGTCACTCACCCCGAGGGCCAGTGTGACGAGTCCGATCACTTGCAACATCGTGGTGCGGGCACGCTCCGGAATTCGGTTGCCAACGGCCAATCCGATTCCGCTACCAGCCGCCACCAGGGCCACGTTGATCAACGTTCCCAGCCCACGCACAGCGACCGAAGGCTAACTGGCGCGACGCGACACCCACTGCGCAACGACTGCTGCCACGGCGGCGTCGTGACCACGCAACTCGTGGCGTCCACCTTCGATGAGGTGCACTTCGGGTTGCACGGGCATTGCCGAAAGATGTTGTCGCAATTCCTTAGGGGTTGCGAAGTCGTCCCTCGTGCCGCTCACGAACAGCGACGGCACACCGAGATACGGCAGGTGTGCCACACGCAGCTTGGTGGTCTGCCCCGGCGGGTGCAGTGGATAGCTCACGCACACCACACCGGCAACCCCGAGGGGGACGTCGGCGGGTTGTGGCACTCGATCATTGCCATCGAAACCTGCAGCCGCCATCGAGCACATTCGACCACCCATCGACCGCCCTCCAATCACCACATCACCGACTGCACACGACCATTCCTCGCACGCCAACCGCACTGCCTCGCGCACTGCACGAATCAACACCGGCGCTCGGTCGGGCACACGGCGACCAGCCAACCGATACGCAAAGTCCACGCGCATGACCGGCAGCGGTGCGAGTGCGGTCTCCACTTCCAGCAACGACGTGTGGCTTGCACTCGATCCCGCTCCGGGAAAGAGAACGACGCCGCGAATACCGCTCACTGAATTGCGGCAAGCAGCACTCGGCGAGCTTCCCCGAGTTGTTCGATTCGTTGACCCGCTTCGTTGATGCTTCCACCGTGATCCGGATGCGCATCACGCAAGCTTTCGCGGTAGCGCCGTTGCACATCGCGCTTGGTGGGACTCACGGTTCCGGCAGGGAATCCCAGCAACTCCAGGGCCCACGCACGCGGATCGGTCATGGCCGTAATGGACGAGGTGGAACTTCCCGCCAGATAGGAAAGGAAGTTCGCATCCAATGGACCACGCCATCTCATGGCTTTGTGCAACACGGGCGTGAGCGCGTGCCGCACGAGGACGTCAAGTCGCTCGAGTGAGTAGATGGCGCCGAGCACCTGTTGCAACGCACTGCCGTTGGTCTCGAACTCGTAGCTCAACCGTTCGCCGTCACCCACCAGGCGATGACGACTTCGCGACAAACCCTGTCGATCTATCTGGTAACGGTGCAGCAACCGGGGCTGCACCACCCGATCACCGCGGTCTACTTGCAGCACCAAACGGTGCACATCTGGCACCAGTTCTTCTGCCACTTCGTGGAGGTGAGCAGCAATGATGCCACCCAACAACAAACCACCCAAACCCGGAGCCGGATCCACCGGCAGGACCAAATTGCCGAGCGACAGTCGTCGTGTCGGCGACTGGGTACGCGAATGGAAGATCTCTACTTCCGCAAGGAGTTGTGACGAAGCGTCGGTCACCCGCGAAACGCTACTGAGGCCAGTTGATTATCGGTCGAACTCATCGAGGAGATCTTCCACTGCATCGGCGTCGTCCACGCGTACCAGCAGCAGGTTGTCCTCCCAGCGGTGCCCGATGCCACGGTCCACCAACACCGCAGCAAACTCCACGCGATCGGCCGTGGTCCACTCTTCCAGCTCGAACTCTTCCAGTTCGCCCGTGAGTGAAGCGGGGGCGTCGTCGGCCTCTTCCACTTCGTCCAAGATTGCATCGACGGTGGATTCGGCGGACGCAGGCACCAACAACTCGGTGCCGTCCCAGTCGTGTCGAATGTCGGCTTCGGCCAGGAGTTCCACCAACTCCACTCGTTCGTCGAGCGACCAATCCGCCAGGTCGTATCGCACCGTTGGCGATTCGGGATTCCGCGGGTCCCACTCATCCATGCGACGAAGGTTAGTGGGTGGCGCATGGAGTAATTTGGGGGCGGTGCCACTGACCCGAAAGCCCGACCGCAACTTGGCGATGGAATTGGTTCGCGTGACCGAATCTGCTGCATTGGCAGCCTCCAAATGGGTGGGTCGTGGCGACAAGAACGCCGCCGACGGTGCAGCCGTGGATGCGATGCGCAACCTGTTGGAAACCGTCAACATGGACGGAGTCGTCGTCATCGGAGAAGGCGAAAAGGACGAAGCGCCAATGTTGTTCAACGGCGAGCACGTCGGCAACGGAAGTAAACCCGTCACCGACGTTGCCGTCGACCCCATCGACGGCACCACACTCACGTCACTCGGGCGCGGCAACGCGCTGAGCGTCATTGCGGTTGCCGAACGTGGTTCGATGTTCAACCCCGGACCGTTCGTGTACATGAACAAGATTGCCGTCGGTCCCGACGCTCGCGGTGCGATCGACATCACCAAATCGGTTCGCCACAATCTCGACTCCATCGCACGCGCCAAGCACAAGACGCTCAACGAGCTCACCATCGTGGTGCTCGATCGTCCACGTCACGAGGATCTCGTTGGTGAAATTCGCTCGGCTGGCTGTCGCATCAAGATGATCACCGACGGCGACATCTTCGGCGCAATTGCTGCCGCATGGCCACAGACCGGCGTCGATGCGCTCATGGGCATCGGCGGCACACCGGAAGGTGTCACTTCTGCTGCTGCAATCAAGGCCCTCGGTGGCGAGATTCAGGGCCTCCTCTGGGCGCGAGGCGAAGAAGATCGCGCCTTGGCCAAGGCATCGGGCATCGACATGAATCAGGTGCTCACCACCGACGACCTGGTGCGCTGCGAAGATGCGTTCTTTGCCGCCACCGGTGTGACCGACGGAGATTTGCTGCGTGGTGTTCGGTACGACGCCTACGGAGCAAGTTCACAGAGCTTGGTCATGCGCGTACGCAGCGGCACCATTCGCACGATCGATACCCGCCACCGCGCCGACCGCTTGGGGCAATACTCCTCCGCCGAGTTCCGCTAGCCGAGCTTTGCCCAATTGCACCGCCCTACGGAGTTGACGTCCCATGCGTTGCATCGCGTCGCTCCAGGATTGGTGCGAGCTCGGCATTCAACAGGCGCGCCAAACCGATTGCACCACGTGTGATGAGATGAACTCCATCTTCACGAAACCAGCCTTCGCTGCCCTTGCTGTGTTCGTCCCAATCGGCGACGTGCAAGTTCTGCCAACGATCGTCGAACCGACGCAATTGCGCATTCAGCACCCGTGACTTCCCCTTCACGTTGCCAGCCACCCGATACGTCACCCACAGCACCTCGACGCCTTGACTCTCGGCTTCCTTCATGATCGACGTCACTGCCTGCTTGAACTCAGGTCCCAGACGATCGTTGTACCCGGTGCCAACCACCACCACATCGGTGAATTTGCCGGCATGACGTCGCAACTGCTGGAGGGCACTGAACTTTGCGAAGTCCATGCACCCTTCGTTGATGAGCCGTTGACATCCCTGTGTGGCAAAGATGGTGGATTGGCGTTCGTTCATCAGCTCGGCTGCCTCGTCCACATGGTCGAATGCATTGAAGACGGAGTCGCCCAATACCAAGACTCGTGCCGACTCGACTGCTCGTGCCGATCCTGCTGCCGTTACCGGCGCAGCAGACACACTGCTCGCCAGACTCGGGCTTCCTGCGCACAACACTGCCAGCGAGAGGATGCACCATGTGCGAAGCTTCCGTGCGTACTTCACGCCCGTCAGCGTAACCCTCTAGCCTGAGCCCATGGACAAGGTCTCGCGTCGCGCAATGGTCGGCATGATTGCCGCTGGCTTCACCGCTTTTCTCTTTTCGCCATCATCTGCCGGCGCTTCGAGCGCACCCGTCATTCGCGCTGGCGAGGCGTGCAAGAGAGTCGGCCGCCGCAAGTTGGTCGACGGAAAGACGTTCGAGTGCGTGAGGACCGCCAATGGCCCCCAGTGGAAACGTGCCAAAGCAACCCCGACACAGCCCACGACCAGCGACGTGAAGGTGTTCGACTCCTCGTCGCTGCCCTCAGGTGCCAGTCAGACGGCAATCGTCACGTCTGGTGGCAAGAACTACGCCGTCGTGCTCACCCGCACGTCGAGCGGCGTTGTGGCATTCAGCCGAAGCTGCACTCACCAGGGATCCCTCGTTGCGCCGACTGGTGGCAATCAGCTCACTTGCCCATCACACGGGGCGGTGTTCAACGCATCAACGGGCGCCGTCATCGAGGGCCCTGCCAGTCGCGCCCTCGCGCAATACAAGGTGAGCGAGCGCAACGGCGCCATCTACATCACGCTGTAGAGGCAGATATCTCGCTGCTCAGCGCAGGCGGGTAGCCAAGCCGGCGATACGACGTGCCACGCCACGAGGGGTGAACGTGGACACCGTTGCCAACGACTTGTTCACCAAACCCGGAACGCACACGGCCTTGCCGTCGGCCACCGCACGCAATCCGTCACGCGCCACGTCGTCGGCCGACATCCATGCGAACTCCGGAAACTTGGACTCCAGTCCCGATGTATTGGAGATGCTCTGAAACTCGGTGTGGGTGAGCCCGGGGCACAGCGCCGTCACTCGAATTCCCGAGCCGCGGAGTTCTTCGTGCAACGCCTCGGTCAGGCTGGTCACGAAGGCCTTGGTGGCTGCATACACCGCCAAGTCGGGGCCGGGCTGGAACGACGCAATACTCGAGACATTCAGGAGGTATCCACGACCGCGTGGCTGCATTTGACGCACAGCCTCGTGCGAAATTCGCGTGAGTGCGTTGATATTGAGGGAGATCTCGCGACTCAATCGCTCGGGCTCTGCCTGAGCAAACGACCCGCTGGTGCCAAAGCCGGCGTTGTTCACGACGAGCTCGACAACCGGGCGCGTGGTATCTCGGAGGCGCTCCAGCACCGCGGTGAGACCCGAGTCGGTGGTGAGGTCTGCGGGCAGCACTTCGACGTTTGCGTACTGCGATGCGATGGCGTCGAGGCGATCCTTGCGTCGTGCCACCAGCACCATGCCCACACCGGCCTTGCCGAGCTTGTGCGCAATTGCCTCACCGATGCCGCTCGACGCACCCGTCACGAGCGCGTGGGAGAACGGAGCCTTCGTCACGATGCCTCCGTCAACACGAGAAGGTCACGACGCTCAGGCGTTGCCGAGCCCACCGGTGGCCGACAACCGAGCGTGTGCACGACGAAGGTCGGCCTCGACGGTGGCGTCGTGTTCGCCGCGAAGTGCGGTTTCGGCACGCTCCTTGGCGGCCCGAGCGCGAGCAACATCGATGTCTTCGGCAAGCTCGGCATTGTCCGACAAGATCGTCACGTGTGCGCCCGACACCTCCACATAGCCGCGGTGTACGGCAAGGCTCTGAACTTTGCCGCCGTCCAGGTAAATGCGCGTGTGGTTTTCGGTCAGGACCCCGAGGAACGATGTGTGACCAGGCAGGAAGGCGATTTCGCCGCCGCTCTCGGTGCGCGTCACCACCTGTGTCGCAATGCCGCTGAACAGCACGCGCTCGGGTGACACCACCTCCACTTTCATGGTCGCTCCACTTGCCACGTGGCGTCAGTCCTACTCTGCCGACTCTTGCAGAGCCTTGGCCTTGGCCAACACTTGCTCCACGCTGCCGACGTTCAAGAACGCTTGCTCCGGTACCTCGTCCAACTCGCCCTTCACGATTGCCTCGAAGCTCTCCACCGTTTCGGCGGTGGGCACGTATTCGCCCTTCACACCGGTGAACACTTCGGCCACGTAGAACGGCTGCGAGAGGAATCGCTGCACCTTGCGCGCACGCGACACCGTTTGGCGGTCTTCTTCCGACAACTCGTCCAATCCGAGAATGGCGATGATGTCCTGGAGTTCCTTGTACCGCTGCAGAATTTCCTGCACACGTCGTGCCACGTTGTAATGGCGCTCGCCCACGACTTCTGGCGACAGGATGGTGGAGGTCGAGGCCAGTGGGTCCACCGCCGGGTAGATACCCAGCGATGCAATTTGACGCGACAACTCCGTGGTTGCATCCAAGAAGGTGAACGTGGTGAATGGTGCCGGGTCGGTGTAGTCGTCGGCAGGCACGTACACGGCTTGCAGCGAGGTGATCGATCGACCCCGGGTCGAGGTAATGCGTTCCTGCAGCTGACCCATCTCGTCGGCCAACGTCGGCTGGTAACCCACCGCCGATGGCATGCGACCGAGGAGGGTCGACACTTCCGAGCCTGCCTGCACGAAGCGGAAGATGTTGTCCACGAACAACAACACGTCCTGGTT
>Ga0208721_1000067_pt1 | contig 22835 bp, 20 predicted proteins | sample LakMenEpi17Aug10_FD_150705 | JGI IMG/M metagenome (GOLD analysis project Ga0208721, IMG submission 150705) | Freshwater microbial communities from Lake Mendota, WI - 17AUG2010 deep hole epilimnion (SPAdes) | ecosystem: Environmental > Aquatic > Freshwater > Lentic | place: Lake Mendota, Madison... | reverse complement strand
CCACCAGGGGCACGAGGATTCTCTCACAAGACCTGGGTCAGGATTTGGGGAGGGGGTCACGACCGGTGCGTGCGAGTGCGATTCGGGCAGCGTTCCAAGTCGTTTTCTACCCATCGTGCCTAACCACACTTGTGAACGGAGTCGCCGCGATTGCAAGTTCTGTGAGGTTTGCTCGGCCAAGCGATGGTGTGATTCTTGAATCGCTTTGGTTTACGGCGTTCTTCTCTAGCCCTGCTATCATAATGGCTGGCCTTGTGACCGCTCTCTCTGCCTGGCGAATCGCATACAGTGTGCCGGTTGCAAGATTGCGTCTGTGGCCAATCGAAGGTGCGGCTGGTGGCGCTCTGTTACTCGCGTTCTATGCGATTGCGCCGGTCGCTTTCATGACACTCGCCCCGCTTTGTTGGTAAGTCGGCTGGGTAGGTTCGACCTGAGATGGCCGCCAGATCGTATTCAACACCGATTGTTGGTCGCACCACGGAAGGCCGTCCGGAAGGCGCACCGCTCTACCAGAGCAGTCGCTCAAGAAGGGGCGAGAGCCAGTCCAAAGGTGTCCGTCGAGTACACGGTCTGATAGCCAGGCATGGCGAACCAGGCGTTGGAGCAGACTCGCGATAGCGTCCTGCGGTATGGTGAGGTTGTTGGCTGCGAGCTGCTCAACTTGGGCGTTCGGCAATGTGGTAGAAGCCTAAATGGATGGCATCGGCAAAGTCTTGGTCGGCATCGCCGTCGTGGCTATTGCGGCGTCGATAGTGGGATGCTGGCACCTCACCCGTAGCGGTCAACACAAGACGGTGCTTGTGATAGCGGTGATGCTCTATGTCGCGAGCTCCGTAATCGCTCCCGGGCGATCTCGAGAGCTTCACGGTTTGGTTGGGATTTTACGCATCGCAGGCTTCGTTGGAGTTCTCTTCGGTATCGCTGGGCATGTCAGTCGCCTACGCCCCAGATAAGGATGAAACGCTGATTAAGCAGCCAGGTCTAGCGGGGCCCGGATTCGTGACCGATTCCGTATGAGATGCTAGAGATTATCCACCCGTTCTATCGAGGAGTTGTCGATATGCAGTGTTCTGCGTGTGCCTTTGCCGTGCTAATCGCTCAAGCCTCTGTGCGATGGACTCCCGAACAACAGGGCCAAGTAATTGGTTACATAGTCGGAGCCGCCATCCTTGTTCCGCTCGTATGGAAGGTGTATGCCGATAGCAAGAAGAAAAAGCAGTGACCCTGCATTCCACTGGAACTGCCGCCGAGGCGGCTGTTTGCGCTGGTATGCCGAACGAAGCGATGCAGCGGCCTCGCGATAAAATCGGGCGGCGTGGAAAGTCCAAGGTCGCGAGCCGCTGATCGCGGATGTTCGCCGAAATGAAACAGGTCGCTTACGTCGATGGCTATTCCCGACTTCCGCGATGACGGACGATTGCCTGACGGGCTTCATCCTGCCAGCGAGTCTGAAGTCACTTTTCGCTTCGGCTCGGCGACACCTCGCCGGCGGCGTCTTGCTTTGCGGCTTCGGCGTTGGATCGCCTTAGCGCGTGCGGTCCACGCCAAGCGTTTCGTCGTTGATGGTAGTTTCGTGACCGCGACTCCGGATCCTCAGGATGTCGATGCGGTCGTCTGGCTCGAAGACGACTTCTCAACGCGAGTATCCCGCGGCGATGTCGAGGCTGTGGAGCTTGAAATGATGCTCCTCACTCGCCAGCCCGAAGAGATCTATGCCGCCGGCACCCGGCGGGACTGGGAAGACTGGGTACAAAACTTCAGTCTTACCCGAGAAGCCGACGGTAGGCGGTGGAGGTGGAACTGTGATAGCCACAGAAATCGAGTATGAGAAAGCCCAGTTGGAGTTGCGACAGTTGCAAGGGCGGCTCGAGCGATTGCAGCAGGATCATCCGATTGGTGAGAACGGATTTACAAAGGCAGGAATTCGGAAGTTGATTGCGAGGCTCAACGAGGAACTTGCAGTGTTCGAGGGTAGCGAAGAAGCACGTTCCTCGCCCGCGACATAGCGGCGAGGACTGGCGAACAAAGCCTTGCAGCGGACTCGCGGTAAAATCGGTCGGAGTGGTTCGCGTAGGATCGCGAGCCGCTGATCGCGGTCGTTCTCCCACCAAGAGCCGCTCGCAACCGGTGTCTGTACGGGCGTTCCGTCATCTGGTATCTTCGACTCCGATCTACGTACCTGCCCCGAGCAACCTGAGGTGCTCCGTTGACATTTACTGCTGTCTTCATGCCAGTGCCTGAGGGCTACATCGGATTTGTCGAGGAGATCCCCGGCGCTAATAGCCAAGGCGAGACGCTCGACGAGGTGCGAGAGAATCTTCGCGAGGCCGTCCAACTGGTTCTCGAAGCAAATCGGGAGTTGGCAAAGCAAGCTCTCATCGGCCAAAAAGTCGAGCGAGAGCCTTTCGAACTGGCTTCCTGATGAAGCGGGTACGCCTACCGATCGAATCACGATCAATCCACAGCAATGCGGCGGCCGTGCGTGCGTGGCATGCGCATACGGGTAAGCGACGTTCTCGACCTCCTTGCTGCCGGCCTCTCGCCCGCTGAAGTCGTCGCCGAACTACCCGACTTAGAGATCGAAGATGTCACTGCTTGCCTGAAGTTTGCAAGCCTCCGGGCATCTCAACCCGGGGCCGCAGCGTGATCATCTGGCTTGATGCTCACCTCTCACCGTCCATTGCTCGATGGATTGCCGAAGCTTCGCTGTAGAGTGTGCTTCAGTGCGCGACCTTGGGCTGCGTGACGCCCTCGACCCGCCTATCTTTGCGGCGGCGCGGGCGGCTAACGCAACCGTCATGACGAAGGATGCCGACTTTGCAAAAATGGTGGAGCGTCTTGGCCCGCCGCCGCGTGTTATCTGGCTCCGATGCGGCAATACATCCAACGCTGCGTTGAAAGATCTCCTCATCCGCGAGTTGTCGGAGTGCATTGTCAGACTGACGGATGGCGACTCGATAGTCGAGCTGGGCCAGGCCCCGGACAGCGAACCAGGCGTTGGAGCAGACTCGCGACAGTGCCCTGCGGTATCGTGAGCGGGCTGGTCGCAATCTGCTCATCGCTGGCATTCAAGCAAATCGCAACGCCCACTCGGTTGACTGATGTATCCAACCGTTTATCTCGAAACGACGATCATTGGGTACCTGGCGATGCAGCCAAGCGGCGTGCTCCGGATTGCTGCGAATCAGCAGACCACACACCAGTGGTGGTCTGGGCGCCGCCATAGGTGTTCTGTGTACGTCTCGCGGTTCGTCGTCGGCGAGTGCTCCGCGGGTGATTCGGCGGCCGCGGCGGATCGGCTGCGTGTATGAGCCGACGTGCCGCTATTGGAGGTCACGACTGATGCGGAATCGCTTGCCGCGGGCTTGCTTGAAGGGGTGCCGCTACCGCCACAGGCAGCCCCTGATGCCCTGCATATCGCAGGAGCTGCCGTCAACGGTGTCGAGTATCTCCTGACGTGGAATTGCCGGCATATCGCGAATCCTGCTCTCCGGCCGCGGATCGATTGCGTTTGTCGTGAGATGGGCTTCGCGCCGCCGGTCATTTGCACGCCGCAGGAATTGCTGGAGATCGACGATGGAATCTGATCCGATCGTTGCTGAAGTGCGAGCAGTCCGTGAGCAGTTGGCTGCCCGTCTCGGGTTCCGGCTCCTCGACATTGTCAAAGAAGCCCAGCGGCAAGATGCTGCCGGGGATGGAAAAGTTGGTCGCCTTCCGCCTCGACGTCCCATCGAGGTAGGCGCTGTCACGCATGAGCCAGATAAAGCGATGCAGCGAAATCGCGATAAAGCCCGGCGGAGTGGATGATCCGTCGGTCGTGAGCCGCTGATCGCCCCCGTTCCACGGGTCAGGAAGTGATGGTGGACAAGACGTTAGGGTGCGGATCGGTGCCCGCAGCCCGAAGTCGCATCGCCGCCGGTCAGCGGCGTAGGCCGGGCACTCCGACCATGCTTCCATAGGTCCGCACGAGGCCGTCGATGTCCTGCTTGTAGAACTGTTTGAGGGCCTCCTCTGCCGGCGTACCCTCCTTGATCGCCGTCACGAAGCCACCGAATTTCTTCGCGTCGCGGCCGGCCAGCATCCGCACGATGCTGGAGGCGATGCCGTACTGCACGGGCGCGATGTTGGGCCGCTCGAAGAACTGCGGACCCAGGTCCCCCTTGGATCGCATGTATTCGGCCGCCGCGGCCTCCTTGAGCTGCACCTGATCGGACTTCGTCACCACCTTGGCGGCAACCCACTCGGCGATCCCCTCGTTGAGCCAATTGGGCAGGCGGGTCGGCGCCATCCAGCGATGATTGAAACCGTGGCTCGTCTCGTGGACCAGCATGTGGGCGAAGGCGGCCTCGTCATCGCCCCGGTGACAGGCCATGACGACACGGCCGTCGCTCCCCTGGTGGCAGAGGCCGTGCGTCCCTTGAGCCTGCACGCGCATGAACTTCGCCTCGAACGCCACGAAGTCCGCCTCCGTCAGAAATGCGATCACCAGGCACTTTCCCTTCCATACCGGCTCGCCGCGGGCGATCCCGTACAGATCGCAGAGCAGGTCGTGCATCGCGTCGAGCGTGGCCAGGTAGGGCGCCATGATGTTCGGGGGGATGTCGGTGGCAACGAGAAACTCGTGGGTGTGGCTGACGCGGAGGGCAGGAAAAACCTCCTGAACCTGGGCAACGAAGCCCTCCAGAAGCCTGACCTCCGCCTCGTGCTGTTCGGCGCTGAGTTCCGGCCACGGCTCGACGCCCCGGGCCCGCATCCGTTCGGTCGCCTCGGCGGCCCGCTGCTCACGTTGCCGCTGCTCACGCTGCCGTGCCGATCCCTTCGGTCCCGTCTCGTAGACGGTCTCCCGGTCGGCGATGATCTTCACGATTCCTCCCAGCGCGATACTGGTCACCTTCTTCTCCCCCTCCAGCCGCAGGCGGATCGAGGTCACCTTGCCATCAGCCTCGACGAGCCGCTCCAGCACCGGTCGGACGAACCGCTTGCCGGACCCCAACTCGACGGCGTCGAGCACCTCGCCGACGTGAGGCCCGAGCCGGTCGGCGAGCTCATCACCGGCTGCGTGTCGCCCCACCAGGGACGGGACGCTGGCGACCACCACGAGCATCCAACTCACTCCGCGCCGGGTAGGCCTCATGAGGCAGGCTCCTTCAGGGCGGCGCGATGCCGCAGTTCAGTGCTGGAGATGTCGAGGCGAAACTCCGCCTGCGACACGAAGTAGGTGACGTCGCGCAGCACAGCCGGCACGTCGAGACGTGAGGCGTCGACGAACGCCCCGTCCGCCGCCCGCCCGAAAACGATCAGCCCCCGGGCATCGCGGGCGATCGTGCGCACCGCCGCCTCCGCGGCCGCCTCCGAGCCGCCGTAGTAGCGCGGCGTCGCCAGCCGGGAGTAGGTGTCGGCACCCATCACGAACGTGCATCCCGGAAACATCGCCACTTTTTCCAGGAACGTCGCTGCCCGCGTCAGCCACAGCCGGCGACCGGCAAACTGCCCGCTCCGGCGGGCGATCTCCTCGTAATCGAGCGTCGGCTTCTCGACATTCGCGATCGAGAGCTCGAACTCGGCCGGGCGCTCGGCGATTTCCGCGGCGATCCGCGCCATCCGCAGGTGACCCTCGTGCAGCGGATCGAAGGAGCCCGGAAAGATCAACGCCCCCGCCGTCGGCGCCGCCCGCTCGTCGTCGCAGCGCACCGCCCCACGTGTCGCCGCGAACAGGTCGCGGACGGCGGCGCTGGGCGTGATCGTCGTCCGGTCGATCCGCTCGTCCGATCGCACCATCTCCGTGGGCAGCGCGGCGAGGCCGGCGGTCCCCCCGGCAGCGGCGGCCAGGAGTTGCTCGATCGCGAGCGCCGCGGCCAGCGTCTCCTCCTCGTCACGCGACCGGGCATCCTTCCGCAGGACGACGTGCGCCGTGCGCGTGGCATCCGCTGTCTGCACCGCGACATGGACACGATGCTCCCCCTGCTTCGGCCGTCGCGTCCGCAGGCTCGCCGTCACGGCCAGTCCGAACGCCTCGTCGGGCGTCGCGCCGACCGAACATGCCCGCTGCCAGGCGGCAACCGCCAGGCGTCGCGCGGTGCGTCCGGAGCAGTAGCCTTCCTGCGGACCGCCGAGCAACCGATCGACGGCCTGCCGCGCGGAGGGGACGATGCCCTCGAGCACCACGCCGCTGGCGCCGGGTTCGGCCACGAGGTGCGTGATCGCCCGCGCCCCGCCCCCCGAGGCTACGATCACCCCGCGCCTGCTGGCGGCTTCGAGCGCGGCGACGAGGCTCTTGGCATCGGGAAGGTGCATGGCCGGCTCTGGGGGCCGACGGGTACCCGCCGGTCCGATCAGTTTAAGCGATGCCGGTCCATGCTTGCCCGCCTCCCCGGCCTTGTGTCACTTGCCAAACGAAACCCCGCCCCGCACCCCGGGACACGGACGTTCCTGCAGGCCGCCCCGCTTCCGGGCCGATGGACTAACTCAGGGCCGAGCGGCGCGGGTGCGCCGCCACGGCGTTCCGCGGAGAATGCCCATGCAGATGCATCTCATTCATACCGTCCGCTTGGCGGTCGCCCTCGGCGTCGTCTGCGGGGTCGCCATGGCACCGGACACCGTCCGCGGGGCCGATCTGGCCGCCGTGCTCAACGCGACCGATCCCGGCTCCGCGAGCCCAGAGCCCGCCACGCCGCCGGCACTCTTGCCGCAGTCTGCAGACGCCCATCCCGCTGCGCAGGCCGACGCCTCGGACTCGTCGCCCGTTCGTCATGGCCTGCGGTTCCCCACGCGCATCCTCCTCCTCTCCGGCGCGAAGGCCGACGCCACGCGGTCACTCATCGTGCTCGGCGCACCGGACGGCGAGCGTCCTGCCCAGACCCTCGGCACGGCCGGCGAACCAGCCACCGGACAGGCCACCGACTCGACGCAACAGGCTCCGGCGGCGAAGCAGGCTGCCGTCGGGGAAACGTCGGCGGCAGACAGGCCATCGACGCCAGAGCCGTCCCGCCAGGCGGGGCCGGCCCCGCTCGACCGCGGTCGCGACCCACTCGCCGGCACGCAGCGCATCGATCCGGCTGTCACCGGCGGCGATGCGGAAGCAATCCTCGCCCGCATGCTGCCGCCGCGTACCGACACCGGCGCTGATTGGTTCGCGCCGCTCGAGCCGCTTCACTTCTGCGGTGAGCCGCGGGCCCTCGCGCCGTGCGTGCCTCCGCCCCCGTGCCATCCCGCCCTGCCTCCGCAGCCGTTCGACCTCGTCGGCACGCGCGGCACGCCGACGTGCGGCCCGATCTACGGCGGTCCCTGCGATCCGCGCACCGGCACCTGCCACGAAGGGCCGCTGGCCCCGTTCCACCGGGCCTGCGACCGACTCTTCGACTGCTTCTACACGCCCCGCTAGCCGTCCGGCAGGCGCGGCACCCGCGAGTGCGTACGCTGTCACGGGATCGGGAAGGCAACGGCGGCGGCGAAGGAGCACGACCATGCGTGCGGCAATCATCGGGATCGGCGCCATCGCCCGGATGCATGCGCGGGCGCTCCGCGACATTCCCGGCGTCGAACTCGTCGCGGCCTCGTGCCGCACCGAGGAGAAGGGGCGGGCGTTCGCCGCCGAGTTCTCCTGCGCCTGGCACGCCGACAGCGCACGCATGCTGCGGCGCGAGAAGCCCGACTTCGTCACCGTTGCCACGCCCTCGGGCGCCCACCTGCCCGCGGTCCTCGCCGCAGCTCGACGCGGGGTCCACGTGATTTGCGAAAAGCCGCTGGAGATCACGCTGCGCCGCATCGACCGGATGATCGCGGCCTGCGACCGGGCCGGGATCACGCTGGGCGCGATCTTTCCGCAGCGATTCAATCCGGTGATCGGCACGCTCCACGCCGCCGCGGCCGCCGGCCGGTTCGGCCCGCTGGCGGTGGTGGCGAGCTACGTTCCCTGGTGGCGCGACGACGCCTACTACGGCCCGGGCCGCTGGCAGGGGACGCGGGCCCTCGACGGCGGCGGGGCGCTCATGAACCAGTCGATCCACGGCGTGGACGCGGTGCAGTGGATCGCCGGCGCCACGATGCCCGGCCTCGCGGCGGCCGACAATCCTGTGGAGAGCGTCGTCGCGTTCACCGCCGTCCGCGCCCACGACGCCGCGCGGCTCGAGGTGGAGGACACCTGCGTCGCCGTGCTCCGCTTCCGCGACGGCAGCCTCGGCCAGTTGCTCGCCGCCACGAGCCTCTATCCCGGCCAGCTGCGCCGGCTGCTCGTCGGCGGCCGCGACGGCACGGCCGAGATCCTCGAGGAGCAGCTCGTCGGCTGGCGGTTCCGGGCCGAAGTCCCTGACGACGACGCCACCCGCAGCCGGTTCGGCGGCGCGAGCGGCACGTCAGGCGGCGCCGCCGACCCGATGGCGATCAACTACGCCTGCCACACCCGCAACTTCGAGGAGTTTCTCGCGGCCGTCCGCGCCGGCCGGCGGCCCGCGCTCGACGGCATCGAGGGGCGGAAGGCGGTGGCGATCGTCGAGGCCTGCTACCGGTCGGCGCGGACGGGCCGCCCGGCCCGCGTCGGCTGACGCCCCAGCCGGTCCAGCCGACAGTGCCGGTTGCCCGCCGTCTGCTAACCTGTCGGCTTTCCGCCCCCCGGGCCCGGCCATGACCGCCCCCTTCCGCTACGCGATCTGCAACGAGACCTTCGGCGACTGGCCGCTGGCGAAGGCCTGCGACTTCGCCGCCGACTGCGGCTACACGGGGCTCGAGATCGCCCCGTTCACGCTCGCCGCCGACGCCACCGCCATCGGCGGCGCCGAGCGCAGCGAGCTGCGCCGGACCATCGCCCGCGCCGGCCTCGACTGCGTCGGGCTCCACTGGCTCCTCGCCCGCACCGAGGGCTTTCACGTGGCCCATCCCGACGCCGACGTGCGGCGCCGCACGACCGACCACCTCGCCGCGCTCGCTCGCCTGTGCCACGACCTCGGCGGCCGGGTGCTGGTGTTCGGCTCGCCGAAGCAGCGCAGCCTCGTGCCCGGCGTCACGCCCGCGCAGGCGCTCGACCACCTTCACGAGGTGTTCTCCCGGCTCGTGCCCATGCTGGAGATGACCGACACCGTCGTGGCCCTCGAGCCGCTGGCGCCGATCGAGACCGACGTCCTCACCACGGCCGCCGAGACCAGCCGGCTGATCGAGCGGATCGGCTCGCCGCATGTCCGCCTGCACCTCGACGTCAAGGCGATGGCCGCCGAGGACGAGCCGATCCCCGACGTCATCCGCGCCAACGCCCGCCAGCTCGAACACTTCCATGCCAACGACGTCAATCTCCAGGGGCCGGGCTTCGGGGCGGTCGACTTCGCCCCGATCTTCGCCGCCCTGCAAGAGGTGCAGTACGCCGGCTGGGTGAGCGTCGAGGTCTTCGACTATGCTCCCGGGGTCGAGCGGCTCGCCCGGGAGAGCATCGCCTACATGCGCCGGGTCGAGGAATCGCTCGGCTGATCCACGCGATCCGCCGCCGCCTGTCCCAGGAACTTGCCCGCATGGCTGCCCCCCGCGAATCGTCCGCCGCCGCCGACCAAGGTCCCTGGTACCGCGACCTGACGCCCTACCATTGGTTCGTGTTCACGGTCGCCTCGCTGGCCTGGCTGTTCGACTGCCTGGATCAGCAACTCTTCATCCTCGCCCGCAACAAGGCGATGGAGTCACTGCTGCCTGCCGGGTGGGACCCCAAGCTCTACGGCGGCTACGCCACGAGCATCTTCGTGGCAGGCTGGGCGATGGGCGGCCTCATCTTCGGGTCGCTCGGCGACCGCTACGGACGGGCGAAGATGCTCACGCTCACGGTGCTCATCTACTCGGTGTGCACGGGCCTGTCGGCCTTTTCCACCGGCTGGGCCGACTTCGCCACCTTCCGATTCCTCACCGGCCTCGGCGTGGGGGGGGTGTTCGGCCTCGCCGTGGCCCTCGTCGCCGACACGCTCCCCGACCGATCGCGCACCGGCGCCCTGGGCCTGCTGCAGGCCCTCTCCGCAATCGGCAACGTGACGGCCGGGGTGACGAGCATGTATCTCGGCCACCTCGAGGCGACGAAGGCGATCGCCGCGGGCACGGCCTGGAAGTACATGTTCCTCGTCGGTGCGATCCCCGCTCTCCTCTGCGTGTTCATCCAGATGCAGCTCAAGGAGCCGGAGAAGTGGGTGCAGGCCCGGGCGGCGGGCAGGGCGGCGGGCGTGAAGTTCGGCTCCTACGCGGCGCTCCTCGGCGACCCGCGGTGGCGGGGCTCGGCCCTGCTGGGCATGGTGCTCTGCGTGGCAGGCGTGATCGGCCTGTGGGGCATCGGTTTCTTCAGCCCGGAACTCGTCGGCGACGTGATCAAGGCCTCGCTCGTGGCCGACGGCGTGTCGGAGGAGAAAATCGCGGGCAGCCAGCAGTTCTGGATCGGCGTCAACTCGATCGTGCAGAACATCGGCGCCTTCTTCGGCATGCTGCTGTTCACGCGTATGGCCCAGGGCATGGGCCGCAAGCGGGCCTTCGCTGTCGCGTTCGTGGCAGCCCTCGTGGCCACCGTCGCCTTCTTCCAATTCTTCAACGGCCTGGGTGACATCTGGATGAGCGCGATCATGGGGGGCTGCCAACTCGCCCTGTTCGCCGGGTTCGCGATCTACCTGCCGGAACTGTTTCCGACGAGCCTCCGCAGCACGGGCACGAGCTTCTGCTACAACGTCGGCCGGTTCGTGGCCGCCAGCGGGCCGTTCACGCTCGGCGCCCTTCAGGCGGCCCTCAAGGCCGGGGCCACGACGCCCGAAGCCAAGCTGCTGGCCTTTCGCAACGCCTGCTCCTACATGAGTTGCATCTTTCTGCTCGGCCTGGTGGCCCTCGTCTTCCTCCCGGAAACCAAGGGCCGGCCGCTGCCCGAAGACTGAGGTCGAGGGCGTGCAGTCGGCCGGTGGACGCCCTACAATCCGGTGTCCGTCCACCGGGACGGCATTCGGATCATCACGCGAGGAGGAACTGCAGCGATGCGTTGGGAAGGCAGACGGCAGAGCGAGAATGTCGAGGACCGGCGGAGCGTCGGCCAGCAGGTGGTGGTGGGGGGCGGACTGCTCACGCTCCTGTTCATGATCGTGCTCATGTTTCTCGGCGTCGACCCGATGAAGGCCCTGCAGGTGGCGCCCGATGCCGCCGGACCAGCCGGCGTGCAGGAGCAGGCGGGCAAGCCGCTCGACGACGAGATCGGCAAGTTCATCAAGACGATCGCCGCCGACAACGAGGACGTGTGGAGCAAGTTGTTCCCGAAGGTCTTCAAGCGTCGCTTCAGCCCGCCGAAGCTGGTGATGTTCACGGGCCGGGTCCGCAGCAGCTGCGGCCTCGCCGACGCCGGCGCTGGTCCCTTCTACTGCCCGCTCGATCGCACGGTCTACATCGACCCGGTCTTCTACGAGGAACTGAAGCGTCGCTTCCAGGCACCGGGCGACTTCGCTCAGGCCTACGTCATCGCCCACGAGGTGGGCCACCACGTGCAGAACCAGCTCGGCATCAGCAACCAGGTGCAGTCGATGCGGCCGCGGATGTCGGAGGCCGACTACAACAAGCTCTCCATCCGCATGGAGTTGCAGGCCGACTTCCTCGCCGGTGTCTGGGCCCATCACATGGCCCGCTACGCCCAGAACATCGACGAGGACGACATCCGCGAGGCCGTCAACGCGGCCGCTCAGATCGGCGACGACAAGATCCAGAAGCGGATGCAGGGCTACGTGGTGCCGGAGTCGTTCACGCACGGCTCGAGCGAGCAGCGGGTGCGCTGGTTCCTGTACGGCCTGAAGACCGGGGATCCGACGCTCATGAACCGGGCCTTCCAGGTTGACACTCCCTGAGGGCGGGGCCGTCGCCCCCGGCTGGCATGCGGGTCCTGCTCACCGGCGCGACGGGCTACGTGGGCGGCTGCCTGCTGGCGGAGTTCGAGCGGCGCGGGATCGCGGTCCGCTGCCTCGCCCGCCGGCCCGAGAAACTGGCCGGTCGGGCGGGGCCGCAGACGGAGGTGATGGCGGGTGACGCCACCGATCCGGCCGACCTCGCCCGGGCCTGCGCTGGCATCGACGTCGCCTACTGGCTCGTCCACTCGATGGAGAGTGGCGTCGATTTCGAGCGGGCCGACCGGCTGGCGGCGGAGCGGTTCGCCGCGGCGGCTCGGGAGGCGGGCGTCGGCCGGATCGTCTATCTCGGCGGCCTCGGCGCCGACGACGACCGGCTCTCGGCCCACCTCCGCAGCCGCCACGAGGTGGGGGCGATCCTCCGCGCCGGTGGCCACGACGTGGTCGAGTTCCGGGCCTCGATCATCATCGGGGCGGGGAGTTTTTCCTTCGACCTCGTGCGGACGCTCGTGGAGCGGCTGCCGGTGATGATCTGCCCCGCCTGGCTGGCCACGCCCACCCAGCCGATCGCGATCGGCGACGTGGTCGCCTACCTGTCGGCCGCCCTCGACCTGCCCCCGGGCGGCCCGCGGATCTTCGAAATCGGCGGTCCGGACAAAGTCTCCTACGGCGCTATCATGCGGGAGTACGCTCGGCAACGCGGCCTGACGAGGTTGCTGATTCCGGTGCCCGTGCTCACGCCCCGGCTCTCCAGCCTGTGGCTCAAACTCGTGACGCCGCGGTATTCGAAGGTGGGACGCAAGTTGATCGACGGCCTCAAGAACCCGACCGTGGTGACCAACGTCGCGGCGCTGCGCGAGTTCGCCATCCAGCCGCGCGACCTGCCCACTGCGGTTCGCGACGCGATGCGGAACGAGGACAGCGACTTCGCCGGCCGCCGCTGGGCCGATCTCGCCGACGTCGAGGACCTGCCGCACCGCTACGGCGGCCAGACCGAGGGAACTCGGCTCGTCGATCACCGTCATGCGGTCGTCGCCGTCTCCCCGGACCGCGCCTTCGCGGCGATCGAGCGGATTGGCGGCCGCCACGGCTGGTATGCCTGCAACTGGCTCTGGTCGCTCCGCGGCTGGCTCGACCGCCTGATCGGCGGACCGGGCATGAGCCGCGGCCGACGCGATCCCGACCGACTCGTGGTCGGTGAACCGCTCGACTGTTGGCGGGTGGAGGCCTGCGATCGGCCGCGTCGGCTGCGGCTGGCGGCGGAGATGAAGATGCCGGGCAGGGGGTGGCTGGAGTTCGAGGTCGTGCCGCGGGACGGCGACGTCACGATCCACCAAACGGCGGTCTTCGATCCGCGCGGCCTCGGCGGCCTGGCCTACTGGTATGCGATCTGGCCGCTCCACGAGCTCGTCTTCCGGCGGATGCTCGCCGGCATCGTGCGGCAGGCCGTCCGCGGCTGACGGCCTGCGGAAAAAAAGGTGACAGCCACCTTTTTCAGAGCATGTCGGCGGGCCGCTGCGGGCAGGTTGCGCCGGCGCCGGCATCCTCGATCTGGATGGTCCAGTGGGCGACGTGCAGTTCGTCGCGGACGACCGCCCCGGCGGCGGCCAGCACCCGCGCATGGTCAACGGCTTCGGGAACGACGAGGTGGACGGTGAGCGCGTGCTCCGACGTGCTCGCCCCCCAGACGTGCAGGTCGTGCACGTCCGTCACGCCGGGGATCGCGGCCAGCGCCGCGGTGGCCGCTGCCGGATCGAAGCCGCGCGGCACGGCGTCGAGCGCCAAGTCGAGGCTTTCGCGAAACAGGCCCCACGTGCCGGCCATGATCACCGCGCCGATCACGATGCTCACCAGCGGATCGATCCAGCGCAGACCCGTGAGCCAGATGGCGAGGCCGGCCGCCACGACGCCCGCCGACACGGCGGCGTCGGCGGCCATGTGCAGGAACGCCCCGCGGACGTTGGCGTCGCGCTGCCCGCGCATGAAGAGCAGCGCCGTGAGCGTATTGATGACGACGCCGATCGCGGCGACGGCGATCACCGTCGGCGCGGCGACCGGCTCCGAATCGCGCAGCCTGTGCAACGCCTCCCAGAGGATGGCGCCGCAGGCGGTGAGCAGGAGCACGGCATTGGCGAGGGCCGCGTAGATCGTGGCCCGGCGCAGGCCCCAGGTGTAACGCGGCGAAGGGGGGCGGCGGGCGAGCCAGGCCGCGCCCCAGGCGAGGAGCAGGCCGAGCACGTCGCCGGCATTGTGTCCGGCGTCGGCGAGCAGGGCGAGCGAGCCGGCCCAGATGCCGGCAGCGGCCTCGACGGCCACGAACGCGACGTTCAGCCCGACGCCGCAGGCCATCGCCCGGTCGAGCTGGCCGGCCGCGAAGCCGTGGGCATGGGCGTGCCCGTGGGCATGCGCATGAACGTGGCCGGTACGATGGTCGTCGCAAGGCTGGCCGGCTTCGTGCGCCATGTGGTCTGCAAGCTTCGGGCTGATCCGCCGGTGGAGACCATGGAGTATAAATTGAGGCTGCGTCCGCCGTCGCCCTCGAGGCCTCCGCATGTCCCTTTTCTCCGCGGCGATCCTCCTGTTTTTCGTGATGGACCCGATCGGCAACATCCCGCTGTTCCTGGCGGCGATCCAGCCTGTCGCGCCGGACCGGCGGCTGCGGGTCGTGGGCCGGGAACTGCTGATCGCCTACGCCCTGCTCGTGGCGTTCCTGTTCGCCGGCCGGCCGTTGCTCGCGATGCTCGCCATCTCCGAGCCGGCGGTGACGATCGCCGGGGGCATCGTCCTCTTTCTGATCGCCATCCGGATGGTGTTTCCGGCGACGGCGGGCACGCTCGAGGAGCGGATCGACGGGGAGCCGTTCGTGGTGCCGCTGGCCGTGCCATACGTGGCCGGGCCGTCGGCGCTGGCGACGGTGCTGCTGCTCACCAGCCGCGAGCCCGGCCGGCATCTGGAGTGGCTCGTGGCGGTGTCGGCCGCCTGGGCCGCCTCGGCGGTGATCCTCCTCCTCGGGGCGAAGCTCAGTCATTTTCTCGGTGCCCGGGGGATTCTCGCGATCGAGCGGCTCATCGGCATGGTGCTGGTGGCCTCGGCAGTGCAGATGTTTCTCGACGGCATGAAGAACGTCGGAAAGGGGTGACGCATGCAAGCGATTCGTGTGGCGGCGATCGGGCGGACGGGCCGCGGCGACTGGGGGCATGACCTCGACCGGATCTGGTCGGGCATGGAGTCTGCCCGTCTGGTGGCGGTCGCGGACGACGGCCCCGACGGCCCGGCGGAGGCGGTGGCCCGCAACGAGCTGCCGGCCGACGCCGGCTTTGCAGATTGGCGACGCATGATCGCCGAGGTGAAGCCCGACGTGGTGGCGATCTGCCAGCGTTGGATCGACGCGCATGCCGAGATGGCGATCGCCGCCGCCGAGGCGGGCGTCAGGGGCATCTTCATGGAAAAGCCCTTCGTGCCGACGCGGGCCCAGGCCGACGCGGTGATCGCAGCCTGCAGAAAGTCGGACACGAAACTCGGGCTGGCCTACGCCAACCGGCACGCTCCCGCCTACGCCCAGGTTCGCGACCTGATCGAAGATGGCCGCATCGGCAAGGTGCTCGAATTGCGCGGCCGCGGCAAGGAGGATGCCCGTGGTGGTGGCGAGGATCTGTGGGTGACGGGCTGTCATATTCTCGACCTGATGGCCGACCTCGGCGGCGCGCCGCTGTGGTGTTCGGCGCATGTCACAGCGAAGGGGCGGCCGATCGGGCGTGCCGACGCGGTCGCCGGCCCGGAGGGGATCGGCCTTGTCGCCGGGGATGCGATCGCGGCGACCTTTGGCTTGGGCAACGGCCCGACGGGCTATTTTGCGAGCGTCCGCGAGGCCGGCCTGAAGCAGCCGAATTTCGGGCTCACGATTGTGGGAACGAAGGGGGCGATCCACATTCGTCCCGACCATGTTCCATACGCCTATCTGCGCGAAGCCCCGCTCTGGCGGCTCGACAAGCCGCATCCGTGGAAGCCGATCGGCGCAGAGGGCGTGGTGGAGTCGTTGACGTCACTGACGGACGCGGAGCGGTCGGCGGAGCGGGCGAACTGGTCGCGGCGAGCGGCGTCTGACCTGTTGGCGGCGATCGCGGAGGAACGCGAGCCGGAGACGGGGATGTTTGCGGGGCGGACGACGGTGGAGATGACGGTGGCCGTGTACGCTTCGGCGCTGTCGGGCCGCCGCATCGACTGGCCGCTGGCAGCGGAGCTCCCGAGCTTGGCGGACGCGGCGCCGTCGCGTTAGACCGCATCCGACTGCGGTGGAGCACCGGCTTCGGGGGCGGTAGACGTCTCCTCGCTGTGTCCGCGGCGGCCACACGCTCGTCGAGCGTTCGCCGACCCCCCTCGTTTGCCTCTCCCGATTTGTCCGGGTAACGCACCACGGATGCCGGAACCACGCGAGCGACGCAGCGCGCACCAACCCCGCGTCCACACCAGCGCGAGGCAAAAGGGCCGTGCCCGGAGGAGGTCCCTCGGCAGCATCCGTGCTGGTGGGGCCCGTTCCGTGGCTATTGTGTTTCGTCGCCGGATGAGACCGACAGGCTGAAACTCTTTCCTCTCATCCGGGCACGGCCAAATCTCTGCCACCGCGTGCCGTCACGCGGTCAATTCGTCGATTCGCTGGCGGAAGCCAGGCATTTCGCTCGTCACGAATGTCGTCCAGGCGGCGGGCTGCCAGAGTTCCACGCACACCGCGGCCCCGACCACCATCAGGTCGGCGCCGGGCTCCACCGCGAGGAACTCGCGAAACCCCTCTGGCACCACCAGCCGTCCCCGGGCCGCCAGCGACACCACCCGGTGCCGGGTCGAGAGCAGCCGGCCGAGGTCCTGCACCTGCCCCACGCGCTGGGAGAGCAGGCCCGCCTGCATCTTGCTGCGAACCACGTCCACGGCGGCGTCGATCCGCGGCTTCCAAATCGCCGCCGGCCAAAGGGACAGGCATCCGGCCCGCTCCTTGGCAAGCACCAGCCGCGGCCCGCTCGCCAGCAGCGGGTCGAGCAATTCCGGCGGGATCGCCAGCCGGAACCGCTCGTCGAGCGTCCGGGTGAACTCGCCGATCAGCAGGTCGGCTGCGGCCATGCCTGTGCTTCGCAAAACCCACGCCACCCGCTCCGCGGGAAAATCCCGGGCCGACCGACCGGCCCTCGCCACTCCGTTGAGCCATTTTGTGGCATGAAACCCACAAAAAGACTGCATTGTATCTGACTATGGGCTTTGAACCCACGGAGCGGGATTCTACCCGAAGAGCGGAAGGCTGCAAGCCTCCGGCGAATGCCATGGCGAACGCCCGGCAAAACAGCGAATTCAGCCGTTTCGTGCCTGTCCCGTGGGGGCGACGACGCGTGCCTGTCCCGTGGGGCAAAGTCGTGCCTGTCCCGGGACTTCCCGGGACAGGCGGGCGGGATCAGTGGCCGCAGGTCTGGCAGCCGCCCTTGCAGTTGCCGCCACACGCGCCGGAATCCCCCATCTCCTTCTTGTAGGCCTTCTGCGCGGCGGCCTCCTTGGAGAGTTTGAATTCCGGCCCGGCCGGGAAGTACTGGATGTCGTCCTGCAGGTAGTACGCGCTGGGCAGCGTCTGCCCGCCGACGTCGACCTGGCACCCCGTGAGCGCCATGCCACCCGCCGCGATCGTCAGGGCCGCGAAGCCCCTCAGGATGCGGAAACTCCCGGACGTGGAACGGTTCGCAAGGTTCATGAGGATTGACCCCGGGCGGACGGTTCGAGCACCCGCTCGACCTTGCTTCTCCTATCGACCGCTCCAACCGGTAAACTTTGCACCATCGTTGCGACCGCGGGAATCCGGCCCGCGGCCCGACACCGTGCCCCCCCGAACCCCCCCAGATTCCGTCCGCGTCCTGCGGGATCCGGTCCGCCGGGCCGCAGTGCAGGGTCGCCCAGCGGGCGGGTACAACATGGGCATCATGCTCGCACCCCGGCGCGCGCGTCATCCGGTGGCGGTCCTCACCGTCGCCCTGGCGTGCGCCACGTTGCCGCCGCTTCCGCCACCCTGCCTCGGCCAGGTCGTGTTGCCACCCGGCCTCGGCCAGCCCGCCGCAGCCAGGAACGTTCCGTCCCCGGCCTACGACCTGGCCCTCGAGGCTCTCGACGGGGGCGACTACAAGGCCGCGCTCGCGGCTGCCGGCAGCGAATATCAGAGCGGCGTGAAGATCGGCCCGGAGCGCTGGATCGACACGATCGCCTCCGCCGCGATCGTCGGCGAATGCCAGTTCGAACTCGGCAATTTCCGCGATGCCGTCACGGCCTATGAGGAGTCGATGCTCATGGCGGCCACGCAGGGCGACTGGCTGCTCGCCGTGCAGTTCCCTCCCCAGCCGCTGCGGCCGGCGGCAGGTCGGGCGGCGACGTGGGGCCGCAGCACCCGCAACGTGCTGCCGGCCCTCGTGCCGCCGACGATGACGATCCGGCGCGGAGGCGCCGACCCGGAGGAGGTGCTCAAGAAGGGAGGCGCGCTCGTGGCCCCCGCCGATTATCCGCTCCGGCCGCAGGAGATCATGCGCAGCCTCGTGATCGCGATCTACCGTCACGCCGACATCCTCGGCGGCCTGGCGCGGGAGAGTTCCCCCCTCGCCGGCGTCACGCGGATGCTCGCCCAGCGTCCCGCCCCGGCAAACCACTACTCGCAGTCCTGGATCAGCATCGCGCTCGGCACCGCGCTGTGGTCGCAGGGCAAGCACGACCAGGCCCGGCCGCTGCTGGAGGCGGGCCTGCTGGCCGGTGAAGGGCTCGACCACGGGCTGACGGGCTGGGGCCTGATCGTGCTCGGCCGCATCGCGCTCGACGCCGGACGGGCGGACGTGGCCGCGCGGCTCTTCGATGAGGCGACCTACTCCGCCGTCGATGCCGCCGACGGACGGGCGCTGGAGGAGGCGTTTCGGCTGGCCTTCATGGCCCACATGTCGGCAGGGGCGCGGGGCGTGCCGGCGACGATTCAAGGGGGCTGCGAGTGGGCACGCGGCAACCATCCCGTGCTCCGTTCCACGCTCCTGGCGATGCAGGCCGAGGCGCTGGTGGCGGCGGGCGACAGGCAGACCGCCGCGCAGTCGCTCAAGGCGATCGACGGCCGGCTCGGGCAGTCCGATCCGGGACGCGGCCGGGCCGGTGCCCAGGCCGCCTACGCGCGGGCGCTCGTCGAGTATGCGGCGGGGGACACGCAGGCGGGCGATGCGGCGCTCGATCTCGCGCTGCGGATCGCCGGCCAGCGTTCGCAGCGGCTCTTCCAGACGGCGCGGATCGTCGAGCTCCTCGTATCCGGCTCGACCGTCATCTCCGAGCGACGGGCCGAGGAGCTCTTCGCCACGCTGCTCGGCGATCCCACAGCCGAGCAATTCGCCCGCGATCCGCTCGACACGCTCGCCGTCATCTCCACGCCGCGGGGCGAGGCCTTCGACGCCTGGGTGGCCGTGGCGGCCCGCCGCGGCAGCGATCCGGCGCTCGATGCAGCCGAGGCCACGGCCCGGCAGCGCTGGCTGGTCGCGCAGCCGGTCGGCGGCCGGCGCGTGGCGGTGCAACGGCTGCTCGCGGCCGACCCGGCGGTGATGCCCGTGGACGCTGCCCGGCGCCGGGCCGACCTCGTCGCCCGCCACCAGGGACTGGGCGGCCTGCTCGACGGCCTGATGCGGATCAGGGGCAGGCTGGCCACCGACCTGGCCGCACCAGCCGCGGGCAACGCGGCCGGCAACGACGCCAACGATGAGCGTCCCGCCATGCCGGGAGCCGCAGCCGACTGGGAGACCTACCGCAGCCTGTCCCGGCAGTTCGGCCAGGCGCTGGCGGCGATCTCCGCCGGCCGCGACTTCACGCCGATCGACTTTCCCCCGAACCTGCCCTGCGCCGAGATCCGCAGCCGGCTGGCGCCCCGACAGCTCATCCTCTCCTTCCACTGGACGAAGTCGGGCCTCTTCGGGGCGCTCGAGTCGAGCGATCGGACGGCCGTCTGGCAGGTGCGTCAGGTGGCCGCCCTGCCCGGCGAGGTGCGGCAGCTCGCCAAGTCGCTGTGCCTGTTCGATCCCAACTCCGCGGTGCCGACCGACCGGCTCGCGGAGGGCGACTGGCGCGACGCCGCCAAGGCCATCGAGCGGATCCTGTTCGAGAACTCGAAGGTCGCGCTCGGCGAAGGGATCGACGAGCTCGTGATCGTGCCCGACGGCTGGCTGTGGTATGTCCCCTTCGAGCTCCTGCCGGCGACGACGAACCGGGACGCTGCCGGGGAGCAGCGGCCGCTCCGCGACGCCTGCCGGATCCGCTACGCGCCCACCCGCAGCCTGGCGGTGATGCCCTCGACGCCGGCGCGGCAGCAGGGGGCGATCGGCCTGCGGGCGGGCAAACTCTATCGCGGTGACAAACCGGCGGTCGGCGAGCAGTTCCTCGCCGACTTTTCCGCGGCGCTCCCCCGTGTCCTTCCGGTGGGCCAGATCGTCAACGGCCCCCCCGGGCTGCTCGTGGCGTCGCTCTGTGACGACCTCGTGATCGCCGAGGAGCTCGCCGGCGACGGGCCGCTCTTGCGCAGGCCGCTGGTCGCGGCCAGCCCCGGCGGAGCCGCGATCACGTTCGCCGACTGGATCGCGGCCCCGGCCAAGCGGCCCCGGCGCATGATCCTGCCGGGCTTCCAGTCCGCGATCGCCGGGGGCCTCGCCCGGGTACCGGATCGGCCGGGTGAGGAGATGTTTCTCGCGACCACGGCGCTGGTCGCGGCCGGCGCGGAGACCGCGCTTGTGAGCCGCTGGCGCACCGGCGGCCACGTGGCCACGGACCTCGTCACCGAATTCATGCGCGACCTCGCCGCGCCCGCCGCAGGCGCCGAGCCCGTTCCGGCGGAGAGCTGGCGGCGGGCGGTGGACGTCGTGACGGCCGAGCCGATCGACCTTGCCCGCGAGCCGCGGATCAAGCCGGTGGCCAAGGCACCGCTCGAGGACGCGAAGCATCCGTTCTTCTGGGCGGGCTACATGCTCGTCGACTGCCGCCCCGGCATCGCGGCGACCGCAGACGCCGAAGCGCTGCGAAAAGATCCATGAGCGCGGCGGCGGACTGGCCGATTATGGCCGGGCTCTCGCCCGACGGCCCGGCGGGCCTGGCGCTGCTGGCCGGCGCGGCGGCCGCGGCGGGTGCGATCAACTCGGTCGCCGGCGGCGGCACGATCCTCACCTTCCCCGCGCTGGGGATGATCCTGCCCCCCGACCCGGGCCGGCTGGTCACCGCCAACGCCACGAGCACGCTCGGACTCTGGCCGGCCTCGCTCGCCGCGTCGTGGGCCTATCGCAGCGATCGCGCGCGGCAGCCGGCCTGGACCCGCTGGCTGCTGCTGCCGAGCGTGGTCGGCGCGGCTGTCGGCGTGGCGCTTGTCCTCGCCCTCCCCGAGCGGTTGTTCGCCGGCGCGGTGCCGTGGCTGATCCTGCTGGCGGCGGTGCTGTTCGCGGCGCAGCCGCGGTTGACGGCGCTTGCTCACGGGGGTGGACGGGCCGCCCCGGTCGCCCCGTCGCCGGCGCGGATCGTCGCCGCCTGCGGGCTGCAGTTTCTCGTCGCCATCTACGGCGGGTACTTCGGCGCCGGGATCGGGATCCTCATGCTCGCGGTGCTGGGCATGCTCGACCTCGGCGACATCCACCAGCTCAACGCCGCCAAGAACTCCCTCGCGACCGTGGTCAACGGCACGGCGGCCCTGGCCTTCGTGGCCGGCGACGCGCTGGGCCTGCACGACGTCTCCTGGCTCCACGCCGCCGTGATGGCCGGGGCGTCGATCCTGGGCAGCATCGGCGCGGCCCGGTTCGCCCGCCGTCTCCCGGCGGCGGCCGTGCGCCGCGGCGTGTCCCTGATCGGCTTCGCCCTCGCGGGCTACTATGTGCTCGTCCGCCCCTGACCCGCGCCGCCCGTACCCCGCCATGATCGTCAGCACCGCAGGCCTCACAAAACGCTACGCTGGCTTCACGGCCCTCGACGCCTGCTCGCTCGAGGTCGGCGAGGGGGAGATCTTCGGCCTCCTCGGCCCCAATGGCGCCGGCAAGACGACGCTCCTCCGGCTCCTCCTCGGCTACATCCGGCCGACGGCGGGCCGGGCCACGGTCTGCGGCCACGACTGCGCGACCGACTCGCTCGGCGTCCGCAGCCGCACGGCCTACCTGCCGGGGGAGGCCCGGCTGTTTCGCCGGATGACGGCGGACGGCGTGATCGCCTTCTTCGCCGAGTTGCGCCGCGACTGCGGCCGTGCCGCGGCGGTCGCCATCGCCGACCGACTCGGGCTCGACCGGACGCGGCAGGTGGGGCGGATGAGCACGGGCATGCGGCAGAAGCTGGCGATCGCGGTGGTCCTGGCCACCGACGTCCCGCTGGTGATCCTCGACGAGCCGACGGCGAACCTCGATCCCAGCGCGCGGGCCGAAGTCCTCCGGCTCGTGCAAGAATCGCGATCCGCCGGCAAGACGGTGATCTTCTCGTCGCACGTGCTCTCCGAGGTCGAGGAGATCTGCGACCGAGTGGCGATCCTGCGTTCGGGGAAAGTGGCCCACGAGGAGTCGATGCGATCGCTGCGCCGCGGACACCTGATCCGGGCCCGTCTGGCGGGGGCGTTCGCTGGCATCCCCGCAGCCCTGGCAACGCGGGTCGCGGTGGCGGAGTGTGCCGCCGGCCGCATCGTGCTGGAGGCGTCCGACTCACTGGGGCCTCTGCTCGGCTGGCTGGCCACGCTGCCGCTCGACGAGGTGCAGGTCGAGCCGGTCGGCCTCGCCGCCGTCTACGACCGCGTCCATCGCTGAGCCGAATCCGTCACGCCATGCAGGGCCGCCCCATGTGGAACACCGCGATCTGGAAGAAGACCTGGGGGGAGCAGCGGCTCCTGTTCCTGTGCCTCGCCGCGCTCTGGGGGGCGTTTCCCTGGATCTACATCGGGCTGTCGGCGCAGATCGTGATGCCCAACTTCCAGGCGTTGCTCGGCCTGATCCCCGCCGACTGGCAGAAGCTCTCGGC
>Ga0208721_1000066_pt1 | contig 22869 bp, 20 predicted proteins | sample LakMenEpi17Aug10_FD_150705 | JGI IMG/M metagenome (GOLD analysis project Ga0208721, IMG submission 150705) | Freshwater microbial communities from Lake Mendota, WI - 17AUG2010 deep hole epilimnion (SPAdes) | ecosystem: Environmental > Aquatic > Freshwater > Lentic | place: Lake Mendota, Madison... | reverse complement strand
TGAGTGAGCGGATGCCACGATGGCATCCGCGAACGTCCGGCGATGGGGCATGGGTAACCCCGACCAGCGAACCGCGCGAGGGTCAAGTGTGACCCGTATGACACCTTTTTCTTCCCCGACTCGTATCAACGCGGCGCCGGCACGCTCGCGATCCAGCCCTCGAGCCGATCGAGATCGGCCGGCAGGCCGTAGCCGGGCAGGAGCGCGGCATGCCCGGCCTGCAACCCACAGATCACCGCGTCGAGCAGATCACCCGAGCCATCGGCGATCAGCCGCTGCCGCCACCCACGGCTCACCTCGAGCGCCACCCCCAGCCCCGCCCGCCCCGCAACCAGCGCCCGCACGATCGACCGACGCCGCGCCTCCCGGTCGGCCGTCTGCTTCGCCGGCACGTCGCTCTTGTAGGAGCCCGCCACGACCCGCCGCGCCGTGTACCCCGGATAGGCCTCCAGCGCGATCCGCTGACCGTCACGAGCGCGATGCGGCGGATCGTGGGCCGGAAACGACAGCCCCGCCGCGAGCATCCGGCCGATGCCGGCATGCATCATCCAGGCGACCGGTGGATTCGCCCAGCGCATCGCCGGACTCGAACCCGCCGGCCGGTCTGCCCGGCGCCAGGCGAACTTGTCCCCCACAGGCCGACTCGCACACCAGCGCCGGAACACGCCACGCAGCCGGTCCCGCGGCTGACCGCAATAGAAGCGGACGAACCGGCGCCACTCGGTCGGCCAGCCCTCGTGCTCGATGAGCGACCGCGGCTGGCCGAAGGGGAGGTCGAAGCCGCCGATCCAGCGCAGGTCCGACCGCAGGAACGCCGCGAAGGCGTCGAGCGTCCCGATCGACTCGACCGCGTCGAGCACGTACACGGCCTCGCGGCCACGGCCGCGCAACGTCCCGACAGCCACCGTGATCGGCTTCCGGGCCGACGGCGCCGACGTGAAATCGACCCCGATCAGCGGCAGGCCGCGCATCCACACCTCCGGCGCCGACCGCTACCGCCGCCGGCCGGCGGACTTTCCACCCGCCTTCGTGCGGGCGCCGGGCCGCCGTTTCCCACGCGTCGCGCCGGCCTTCGGTCCCGTCGTCTCCGGCGCATCGTCCTCCACGACCGCAATCGTCTTGCCCTTCCCCCGCTTCCGGCCCGACGCCGGCCCCTGTTCGGCCGCCGCCGAGGCTGCCGCGTCGTCTCCGCCACCCAGGATCTTCGGCGGCACGATGATGCAGTTGTCGCCGAGCTCCAGATCCTCCTCGTCCTCGATCGGCTTGCCGCGGTCGTCGAGGCGGACGTCGGCCTCGGCCGTCTTCTTCCTGGCCACGACCAGCAGCTGCTCGTAGAGCTTCGCCCGATCGACGCCGTTGATCTGCGCGACCGCCGTCGCCACCTCGCCGAGATAACGGAGGAAGATGGTGCGCCGCTGCCCCTCCTGGGCGACCCGCAGCCGGCGCCGCAGATACATGCCCAGCTTCCGACCCACGGCCTGGAGCGCCAGCCGGATCTCCTTCTGGATCTCCGGATAGGAGGCGATCGCCTCCTTCGACTCGCTCGTGAACGGCACCCAGACGCTCGCCACGTGGACCATCGCCGTGACCGGGCCACTGGGCAAACCGCCGCGCGACTGCGACAGGCCGTAGGCCCGCCAGCTGGTCGAGGTGATCGTCTGCGTCACCGCACAGGCGGAGGGCTGGAACTGGAGCGGCACCCGGTTGGCATACCGGAGCACGTTCATGCTCTGCCCCTCGTCGACGCTCACGTTCTGCATCGACCCGTGGAGCGCGTCGAGCTGCTGCTTCTTGAGCCGGGCCGGGCTCTGCCGCGGGGCGAGCTGGGCCTCGGCGAGGATCTTGTCGGCCGCCTCGGAGCCGAGGCCCGAGAACGTGGTCGTGAGGAACTGCCGCAGGCTGCGGGCGTCGCTCTCGCCGGCGAGTTCGCCGAGCGCCTCGCGGGTCACCTTCTGGGCGGCCACGCCGCCGCCGTAGGCCAGCGCCGCCTCGATCACGAACGGATTGCCGCGATACACCGCCGGCGGCCGCGTCGCCGCGGTGAAGAACTCGCCCGGCACCACCTGCCGCAGGCCGGCCAGCAGCCGCTGCTCGCCGATCGGCACGATGCAGTCGGTCGCCGGCGGCGGGATCTTCGTCTCCTGGATCGACTTGTAGAGGGCGTCGGCCTCGCCGCGGCCGAGCCGGCCGGTCGTCGTCCGCGGCGAAAGCTTCGCGCCGTCGCAGATCCTCTTCGCCGTGCCGTGCGACACCCGCGAGAACGACTGCGTGAGGAACTGCGCGAGGGTCAGCTTCGGCTGCTCCTGGAGCATGGTCACCAGCCGGCCGAGCTCGACGCCGTAGGGGTGCGGCTTGATCTCCTTGGGTTCGGGGGGCAGCTCGTCGCTCGACCGCTCCAGGATCCGCTCCGGACCGTCGGGGCCCTGGAAGTGGATCCGGGCATGCGGGTTGGCGATCGCCGTCTGCTCCAGGTACTCCTCGACGCTCCCGCGGCCGCGCTGGAACTTCGCCTCCATCTCGATCGTCACGCGGGTGCCGTGATCGATCGCCTGGCCCTGGTCGTTGGCGGCGACCCACTCGATCGAGTGCTTCTTCATCAGCTCGGCCCCGACCTTGCCGGCGCTGATCTCGACTCCCTCCCCCCGGCCGTTGAGGATCTCGGGCTGGTTGGTCTTGGTGTCGATCCGCAGTTCGTAGTAGTGGGCGTGATCCCTGGGGCCGGTCTTGGAGATGATCTTCACCGGCTTGCCCGTCGTGAGCACGCCGTACATGCCGGCGGCCGAGATGCCGATCCCCTGCTGGCCGCGGCTCATCCGCAGCCGATGAAACTTCGAGCCGTAGAGGAGCTTGCCGAAGATCAGCGGGATCTGCTTGCTGACGATGCCCGGGCCGTTGTCCTGCACGCCCATGCGGTAGCGCGTGCCGCTCTCCCCCACCTGCTCGATGTGGACCCAGATCTCGGGGAGGATGCCCGCCTCCTCGCAGGCGTCGAGCGAGTTGTCCACCGCCTCCTTGACGCTCGTGAGCAGCGCCTTGCGCGGCGAATCGAAGCCGAGCAGATGCCGGTTCTTGGCGAAGAACTCGCTCACCGAGATGTCGCGCTGCCCGGCGGCGAGCGCCTGGGCCGTCGCCCGGCGGCGGGTGGTGGCAGCGGGCCTGCCGGCCGCGGGCTCGACGGCGGCCGGCTCCGCCTCAGCGACCGCTTCCGCCCCAGTTTGCCGGCCGCGCGGGGCCTTTGCCGGAGCCTTACGGGGCGGTTTCGCTGCCGTTTTCGCTGGTGATTTGACGCTGGCCATGACGGCTCACGACGGTGCTCGGAGACCCCCAGACTGTGATCAGCCGCGCGAGGCTTGGCAAGAGGGGCGAACTTTGCGGGCACGGGTCCGGGTTATTGGGCGTGTCCGCCCGGCCCGGAAAGTGTGCGCGTGGCGCAGGGGGGGCGGACGCCGGACGGCGCGATCACGCGGCGGGGAGTGATCGTCCGAAACCAGACAGGCATGCGGTTGGCGGAGCCACCGCGACGCTCACGGAAGGGAGAGTGCGATGACGAACCGTCTCACCGCGAATCGCCGCTGGGCTGTCTGCCTGCTCGTGGCGCTCGAACTCTTCGGCGCGGTGTCGGCCCAGGCGCTGCCGATCGACGGTGGCGTCGAGGCTCCGACGCCCGACGTCTTCTACAACTTCTACGTGCCGCCGGTCCCGGCCGGCGCCGCTCCGGGCGTCGGCGCCCAACTCTACGTATCCCCGCGGCCCGTGCCGCCGCGGGTGGGACACACCTGGCACACCTATCCGCCGTTCATGCCCCACGAATTTCTCTACCGGCACCGGCGGCGGTACATCCGCCAGGCGGGCGCGATGGGGATGCGGACCGACGTGCACGCCTACTGGTGGTGAGGACCGAGAGCATGCTCCAGCGACACGCGATCACCCGGCACGTTCTTCGCGGCCTCGTGCCTGCCGCCATCCTCTGCGGCCTGCTCGCGATCGGCCCGGCCCACGCCGGCGACGCGCCGGGACAGGGCTGCACGCAGGCCGGCGGCGGGTCCGCAGCCGGCGGCCCGGGCGGCTGCCGGCATGGCGCCGGCTGCCACAGCGGCGCCTGTCGTCACGGCCACCACGGCCACCACGGTCACTGCGGCCACAAGGGCCTGTGCTGCCGCCACGGCCATGGCTGCCACCACTGCGGCTGCGGCCATCCGGTCGGCGGACCGTGCAGCTACGGCTACGAAGGGGGCCTGTGCGGCGACAAGCATGGCGTCTACGCCCATCGCTACTTCCTGCGCAGCCAGGGCAAGAGCTGGCACAGCGGCTGGTACGACCCGTGGGAGGGGCGGCCGATCGCGCTCGTCGTGCCGCCGACGGCCGAGTTCCAGACGCAGTACGGCTGGGGCGTGCCAAGTTCGCGCGTGGCGCCGATCTACCACCAGTTCCGCCGTCCCTATCCGGGCCCGGGCGCCGTCGGCGGCGCCGGCGGCGGCTTCATGCCGACGCCCAACCAGCCGAGCGACACGGTGCAGTTCGGCGTGCATGCCGTGCGTGGGCCGTGGGGCGCGTTCTAACCTGAACGTGGAACAAGCCATCCATGGCCTTGTTCCACTCGGGTCGACCGAGGAAACGCCAAGGGTCTCCTCGGTCGACAGAAGCCGCTTCCTGCGGCCTGAACGTGGAACAAGCCATCCATGGCCTTGTTCCACTCGGGTCGAAGGCTTCGAGGAGCCGGTCGGAGGCACGCGCAGGAGTCGGGGTGCTTTGCCTGCACCGGAAGACGAACCATGCCGCAGGAGACCATGCCGGCAAAGTCCCCCGCCGACGAGCATGCCTCCGACCGGCGGCCCGCCTGCCGTCAGCCGTGCAGGTTTCACGATGAGCGCCGTGCTGCACACGCCCGCCATCCATCTCGAACGAACGCGTGAGAATCAGGGCACGGCCGGGCCCGCCGCCAGCCGCGCGCGGGCCACGTCGGCCCACGGGCTGTCCGGCGCCAGTTCGAGAAACGTCTCCAGGTGATGCCGCGATTCCCGGTCGCGGCCAAGATCGGCGAGGACCCCGGCCACGTGCCAGTGGGCGTCGGCATACGCCGGCTCCTGCCGCAGTACCCCCTCCAGCGCCGCCAGCGCCAGGTCGTGTTCGCCCAATTCGGCGAGCACGCAGGCCAGGTTGGTCCGCGCCTGGAGGTGGTCGGGGTCGAGCTCGATCGTGGCGTAGTACCGCTCTCGGGCCGCGGTCAGGTCGCCGGCCCGATAGAGCAGCTCCGCGAGCATGAACGTCACCGGCGCCGTCGGACCCTGCGCCTGGAGCACCGCGCGGACCGCCTCCGCCGCCTCGACGAACTCGCCGGCCGCCTCGAGGTCGTCGGCCAGATCGAGGATCTCGTCGATGTCCGCCGCGGCGGGCCGCCCCGGCGGCACGGCCGCCTCGACCTCGATCTCGACCCAGCGGTGCGCCGCCATGTCGACGACCGGCTCGGGCGCGATGCTGCCGGCGCCGTCGGCCAGCCCCTCGGCGTAGAACGCCATCTGCATCTGCCCACCGGCACCGAACAGCCGGTCGCCGCGTCGCACGCTCAGCCGCCGGCCATCCGCCACGACGGCACCGGCGCGGGCCACCTCGGCCGCTCCACCGGGAGCCAGCGCGGCGAGCTTGGCGTCGATCTCCCGCAGCGACAGGCCGCCCGCGAGCAGCCGCGCCAGGCTGCGGCCGGCCACCAACTGGCCGAAGTCGAACCAGTCGAGCGTTCCCGAACGCCGCGTCGGCACGAGCAGCCCGGCGCGGATCCAGTGCCGCACCGCGACCGGGGGTACGCCGAGCAGGTCGGCCAGCATCGCCGTCGTGTGCAGGCGGCGGACGTCCGGGTCGTCAGGCGATTCGGGTGCGGAAAACAGCCGCTGCGGCCGCCGACGGCGGGCGGCGGGCGGACTCACGTCACACGCGTCTGCTGCGGTGGAGCGGTCTTCCGTGACCTTGCCTGGCATGGGATGGCATCCGTGTGGCGACGACGATCGCGGGAATGTACCCCGCGTCGATCGCGTTGCCAATCGAGCCGGATGCCGCGGTGAACAGACGCGACGTCTCCGTCGCAGCCGTCAGGTCGTGTGGCCCCGATCCGGTGCGGTCGGGGGCAGCCAGGGGCGGCCCGAGGTCTTCGCCGCGGGCAGGTCGCGGGTGTCGCTGGCGGGCGCGGGAGGAAAGACCTCGACGCCCGGCGGCGCGATCGTCGGCTCCTTCTCGGCGGGCCTCGATGCCGCGGGGGCATCCTTCTTCGATGCGGGCGCCGGGATCGGCTCGACGACGTTCGCCGCCGCTGCCGGCCCGGGTGTGGCATCCGCAGCGGCCCCGGAACCGGCCCGGCTCGCGTCGCTGCCCTGCCGCGGATCGACGTGCTGCAGGCCCTGGGCCTTGCTCCAGCCCGACTCACCCTGACCCGTGATCGGCTTCTCCGCAGTGTAGGGCTTGCGGAGCGTGGCGGCCTCGGCGGGAGACAGGGAGGGGGCGGCGGCGGCACCGGCGGCCGGATCGCTGGCCCCGGTCGTCGGCCGGGCAGCGGCGGCCGGCAGCGGGTTGCCGCAGGTGTCGAGCGGCACCCGGGTAACGACCGTCCGCGGCATGCGGACGGTGTACGTGTGCGGCGTCCGCTTCTCGACGGTCCGCGGCACCTGCATCGTTCGCTCCTCGGTGACGTACTTCATCACCTGCACCTGCACCGGTTCGACCTTCTCCTCGGTGACGTACTTCATCACCTGCGTCTGCACCTGGCGGACCTGCTCCTCGGGCACCATCCTGCAGACGCTCACCGGCACCTTGTTCTCGACCCGCTCCACGACCTTGCGAACGGTCTGCACGGGCACCTGCCGGACCGCGGTCTCGGCGACCATCTTCATGGTCTGCACCGGCACCTGCTGGACGACCTGCTCGTCGACGTAGCGGACGGTCTGCACCGGCACCTTCTGCGTCACCACGCGGTTGACGTACGTCGTCTCCGGCACCTGCACCGGCGTGTAGGTCGGCTGGTAGACACGGTTGACCTGGTTGACGACGGCGCCGGGCGTCATCTGCCACGCCCAGCCGCCGCGCTGCCAGACGGCGAGACCGGTGAGGGGATCGGCGACCCAGCCCCCCGGCATGTAGCCGAGGGCCGTGGAGCCGGGCGTCACGACGGGCGTGACGACGTCGACCGGCTGGCTGCCGACGGAGTAGGCGGTCCGCATCTGCGTCACCGGCTCGGTGACCGTGTACGCCTGCTCGCGCTCGCTCGTCTCGTAGACCGGCTTGCGGACCGTCTGCACCTGCTGCTGCACGACGGTCTCGTAGACCGGCTTCATCACCGTGTACTGTTCCTCGCGGGTCGCGGTCTCCACGACGTCGCGGGTGACGTCGTAGCTGCGATCCTCGACGACCGTCTCCCAGACCGGCTTCATGACGGTGTACCGCTCCTCACGGGTCTGCGTCTCCCAGACCGGCTTCTGCACCGTGTAGCGACGTTCCTGGGTCTGCGTCTCCCAGACCGGCTTCTGCACCGCGTAGGTCTTGGTGTCGTAGACGGTCTCGTAGGAGACGCGCTGCTCGGTGACCTGCCGCTCGTCGTAGACGGTCTGGTAGTCGAGCCGGAAGGTCTGCGTGGGCACGGCGGCCGAGGGCGCACAGCCGCACTCGCCGCGGGCTTCGCGGATGGCCGCCGACTGCGGCCCGATCGACTGCGGACCGAGCACGAGGGCAGCACAGAGGAGCGATTTCATCCGCCGCTGCGTCGCGGCTCGGGAACGTGGGGCACCGAAACGGGCCATGGAATGGTCTCCTGAAGAAAGACCCTTCGAGCGTAATCAGGGATACGCAGGCCACAAGCGGTTTGTTGAGGAAAAATCTGGTTTTTTCCGGGGAAAAACACCCTCCCCAACGTCACGAACCGCACAAACCAACCAGTTTATCCCGTCGCGACCTTCGGGCAGGACCGACGCACTTTGCAAGGACGTGTTGCACTTTGCAGCGCGCCGCCTCCGAGCCCGCAAAGCATCGCCCCCGCGGAATCGGTGTCCGGGGGCTGCTTTTGGCTGTTTTACGGGTTTCGATGGGTTTGGCACGACTCATGCCTTATTCGGCCCCTGGCAGCGGGCCGGCTTCCCCGTCGGGGCAGCGGCACCGCTGACCACGTGGCGGCAGACGAAGGAGCAGCGTCCGCACGGAACCTGACGAGCGAGACGATCGCATGGACACGACAATCCGGCCCGATGCCTCCGAGACGAGCGACGAAGAACTGCTGCTCCGCTTCCGCACGTCGGGCGACAAGCTAGCTTTCGAGGCGCTCGTCCACCGCTACGAGCACATGCTCTTCGGCTACCTGCGCCGGCGCCTGCGGGACGCGACCCTCGCCGAGGACGTGTTCCAGGCGACGTTCCTCCGGCTCTACCAGAAGCCGGATGCGTTCGACATGGGCCGGAGGTTCCGTCCCTGGCTGTTCGCGGTCGCGACCAACCAGGCGATCGACGCCCTGCGCCGTGCGCGGCGGCACCGGAGCGTGGACATCGACCGGCGCGGTTTCGCCGCCGACGGCCGGCACGCGTTGGCGGACATGGTGCCCGCATCTGACGACAGCCCGAGCCGGCGGCTCGAGGACGCCGAGCGGTCCGCCCGTGTTCACGCCGCGATGGCCGAGCTCTCCGCGGCCCATCGCAGCGTCCTCACGCTCGTCTACGAGCGGGGAGTGAAGTATCGGGAGGCCGCCGAGCTCCTCGGCATCCCGCTGGGCACCGTGAAGAGCCGGCTGCAGGGGGCGCTCCATGCGATGCGTGACGCCGGCCGCCGGTTCGATCTCCAGCCGGCTGGCCTGCGGCCGTAGTGGCCGGACCGAAGGATCAATGGCACTTCCGCGACCATCCAGGGAGACGGGATGCGACGAACGGCAAGCTGCCGATGTACCACGTCTCGTGCGGCGTCGAGGAACGCTGGTTCACCAGCCGCGCCGAGCTCGAGGCCTTCGTGAAGAGCAAGCGGCATGCGCTCGACATGAAGAACCGCGACGGGTGATCAGCCCACGTAGACCAACGCCGGCTCGCCCCCCCCGCTCGCCTTCGATAGCAGCCCCGGGCGCAAGCCGGGGGATCGTGCACGCCATCCCCTTGCTCGTGCTCAGGGCTTGTATGAGACTCTCGAGTTGCTCACCGCCCCAGCAGCCGGCCGGGGGATATGCCGGAGACGCGTTTGAAGGCACGGGAGAATTGGTACTGGTCGGCGAAGCCCAGGTGCGCCGCGACTTGCTTCACGAGCAGCCGGTCATGCGTGAGGAGGTCGGCCGCCAGGTTCATCCGCTGGCGGAGCAGATATTGATAGGGGCTTATCGTGTCGAATCGCCGGAAGAGGCGGCAGGCATAGGCGGATGAGATGTCGAACTCCCGCGCGGCCTGTTCCACCGACAAGAGCCGCTGCCGCTCGGCGGTGAGAAACTCCCGGAACTGCTCGTAGGTGGCGAAGGCCTGCGCTTCGCCGCCGTCGGGCGGCAGTGCCCGTTCCGCGATCTTCGTCAGGAGCACCCCGAGCAATTGCCCGCAGAGCAGCCGGCTGTGCCGAGAATGGGCTCGACCGCACTGCTGGAGGAGATTGAACACCTCCTCGATCTCCCGCGGCCGGCCCACGGTCAGGTGCCCGCCCAACGCGAGCCGCGCCCCGCGCAGCCGAGCCGGCGCCTCGCGGCCGACGAAATCGACGTAATACTTCCGCAGCCGGCGACGACGGTCGGTGCGGATCACGTGCGGTACAACCGGGCCGTAGGCAAAGACGCTCCCCGGTGCGAGCGGAAACTCGCGGCCGCGGAGCGACACCGTGCCCCGGCCCGCCGCCACGAATTCGACACAGCAATACGGAAAGTCCTCCCGCGCGACCACGTAATCCGCCCGCACCTGCTCCATGCCGCCGCAGACGACGGCAAGCGGCCCGTCCGCGGCGGGCCGCAGGTCGAGGAAGTAGCGATCGGCCGCGACGACCTGGCGGGAGACGAAGGCAGGCAACGGACGAGAGCGACGGGACGACGCGGGCATGCGGTCAAGAATAGCCATCCCCGGGTCAAGAATCATCATTCCGCGTTCACGCGGATAGCAGTACATTCGGGCACAGCTTGCAACCTGCCCCACCGATGCGGATAGGCGCGGGGGGCGGTGCAAGCTCGAGGAGCATGTGGACCGAGTCGTCGAGGTCCCGCGACGATCCGAAGGACCGCGCAGCGGCGACTTGCACCGCCCCCGAGCCGGCGTCCTCCCTCCATTGGTTGTCTGCCATGAAGAGCCACCCTGTCGGCCCGGAGCCCCACTCATGAAAGCCCTGCCTCGCCTCTCGTTCGGTGTCGGTGACCGGTTCGCCCACGAGGCCGAGGCCCAGCTGGCGGCCTTCGAGAAGCTGGCCGCGGCTGGCGTCGTGGTGGCCCCGGTGTGGAACAAGTCGAACCGCGAGCACTCGTTCATCGGCAGCGCGCCGGCGAGCGTCCGCGACGCGGCAGCCCGCGCGGTGGCCGCGCGGAACTGGCCGCATCCCTGGTTCGTCGATGCCGACCACATCCGCCTCGAGACGGTCGATCGCTTTTTGGCGGCGAGCGACTTCTTCACGATCGACGTGGCCGACTCGATTGGCGGGCAGGCCGATGCGGCGGCGGTGGCGGCGTTCAGCGCCCGGCATCCGGAGTTCTCGGCGCCGCTGGCGATCCCCGGGATCGCCGAGCCGATCCGGCTCACGGGCGAGGCCCTGGCGGCGATCGTGCGGAAGTATCAGCCTGCCTGCCGCGAGGCGGGGGCCATCTGGCGACACATCCAGGCGGCCCGCGGCGACGATGTCGTCATCGAGGTGAGCATGGACGAGACCGACGCGCCGCAGACGCCACCGGAGCTGCTCGTGATCCTCGCCCTCCTCGCCGGCGAGCGGGTGCCACTGCAGACGATCGCCCCCAAGTTCACCGGCCGGTTCAACAAAGGCGTGGACTACGTGGGCGACCTCGCCCAGTTCGAGCGGGAGTTTCGTGAAGACGTCGCCGTGTGCAGCTTCGCCGCACGCCAGTACGGCCTCCCCGCGACGCTCAAGCTCTCGGTGCATTCGGGCAGCGACAAGTTTTCGCTCTATCCCGTGATCCGCCGGACGCTCGCCAGCACGGGTGCCGGCATCCACCTGAAGACGGCTGGCACGACCTGGCTCGAGGAACTGATCGGGCTCGCCGAGGCGGGGGGCGACGGCCTCGCCCTCGCCCAGGAGATCTATGCCTACGCCCGCGACCATGTTGACGAGTTCTGCGCTCCCTACGCCGCGGTGATCGACATCGACCGCCGGCGGCTGCCCCCGGCGTCCGAGGTGAAAGGCTGGAGCGGCCCGCGGCTCGCCGCGGCGATCCGCCACCTGCCGACGTGCCCTGAGTTCAACGCCGACATGCGGCAATTGCTCCACGTGTCGTTCAAGGTGGCGGCGAAGTACGGCCGCCGCTACACCGACCTGCTCGTGGCCAACCGCGAGATCGTCGCCCGCCAGGTCACCGACAACCTCTTCGAGCGGCACATGCGGCCGCTGTTTCTGGAGACGGCATGAAAGATCCGGCGGGCGGCAACCGGGAGGCGCGGGAGTCGTCCCATACAAGCCCTGAGCGCGACCGCGGGGATAGCGATGGACGATCCCCCGGCTTGCGCCCGGGGGCTTCCATGGAGGTGAGCCGGAGCGGCGCTTCTCCGGTATGGAGTGAGGGTTCATGAAGTCGGCCGTCACGATGTGCCTCGTGCCCGAGGCTCGCCAGGGACCGTTCGTGTTTCACGACGGACTGGAGGCGGCCTGCCGGGCTGCCGCCGAACTCGGTTTCGATGCCGTGGAGGTGTTTCCGGCGTCGGCGGCCGACCTGCCGCTTGAACAGCTCCGCGGGCTGCTCGCGGCGCACGGCCTGGTGCTCGCCGCCGTCGGCACCGGCGCCGGCTGGGTGAAACACGGCCTGCACCTCTGCCATGCCGACGCGGAGATCCGCCGGCAGGCGTCGGCGTTCATCGGCGCGATCGTGGATCTGGCCGGGCAGTTCGGGGCTCCGGCGATCATCGGCTCGATGCAGGGACGGAGCGACGCCACGGTGCCGCGGGAAGCGGCGCTCGATCACCTCGCGGCCGCCCTTCACGAACTTGGCGCACGGGCCGCGGCCCACGGGCAGGTGCTGCTCTACGAGCCGCTCAACCGCTACGAGACCAACCTGTTCAACCGACAGGCCGAAGCGGCGGAGTGGCTGCGGGGGCGGGGCATCCGCCACGTGAAGCTGCTCTGCGATCTCTTCCACATGAACATCGAGGAACGCGACATGGCCGCGGCCCTCGTCTCCTGCGGCGATCTCGTGGGCCATGTCCACTGGGCCGATTCCAATCGCCGGGCCGTCGGCCTCGGCCATATTGACGTCGCACCTGTCGTCGCCGCGCTCGAGTCGATCGGCTACCGCGGCTTTCTGTCGGCCGAGGTGTTTCCGCTGCCCACGCTGCACGAGGCGGCCAGGCAGTCGCTCGCCAGTTTCCATCAGCACGTTCGCCACATCGCCACCTGAGGATCTTTTTCACGCCATGCTCAACGGCCCCCTGCTCCACCCCGACATCCTCCGAATCCTCGCCCGCTCGGGGCACCACTCGAAGGTGCTGATCGCCGACGGGAACTATCCCGCCGCCAACAAGCGCGGCCCCCGGGCTGAGCTCGTGTCGCTTCAGCTCGTGCCCGGCGTGCCCACCGTCGCACAGGTGTTCGAGGCGATCCTCGGCGCGGTGCGGATCGACGAGGTGCACACGATGGGCGTGGATCGCACCGACTCCTACGCCGCCGCCACGCCGGGCGACCCGGCCGTGTGGGGCGAGTACCGCCGGATCCTCGCGGCCGCCCAGTCGCCGTGCGAGCTGCAGCCGATCGTGAAGTGGGACTTCTACGCCGCCGTCGCCTCCGACGACCACGTGCTCACGATCCAGACCGCCGACACCCAGCCCTGGGCCAACTTGCTCCTGTCCCTCGGCTGCAGGACGTTCGTATGACGGCATCCATCGTCGTGCAGCACCGTCAGCCGGGATCGGCGGAAGCTCGAGGAGCATTGGGCCGCCGCGGCCCACCGCGACGAGACTTCTGCCGTCCCGGCGGCACCTCAGGGCAGAGTTCATGACATTGCAGACACGCCCGCTCGGCTCCACCGGCCTTCAGGTTCCGATCCTCGCGTTCGGCGCGAGCTCCCTCGGCGCCGAGTTCCGCTCGATCACGCTCGACGAAGCCCTCGCGAGCGTGCGCGCGGCGCTCGACTGCGGCCTGAACCTGATCGACACGAGCCCGTTCTACGGCCGCGGCATGAGCGAGGTGCTGCTCGGCATCGCGCTGGACATACCGCGGGACAAGTACCTTCTCTGCACAAAGCTCGGCCGCTACGACCTGGGCCACTTCGACTTCTCGGCGAAGCGGGTGGCCGAGAGCATCGACGTGTCGCTGCACCGGCTGCGGACCGACCATCTCGACATCGTGCTCTGTCACGACATCGAGTTCGTGCCCATGCAGCAGATCGTGGACGAAACGCTGCCGGCCCTCGAGCAGGCCCGCCAGGCGGGCAAGCTGCGGTTCATCGGGTTCAGCGGGTATCCACAGAAGATCTTCCGGTTCATCTGCGACCAGGCCCGAGTCGACTGCGTGCTCAACTACAACCAATACACGCTGCAGAACACCCGGTTCGCCGACGAGACGATTCCGTACCTCAAGGACAAGGGGATCGGCGTGATGAATGCCGGGCCGTTCAGTGCGCGGCTGCTCACCGACGCCCCGCTGCCGGCCTGGCTCAAGGAGCCGGAGAGCGTGAAGGCGGCGGCCCGGCGGGCGGCGGATCTCTGCCGGTCTCGCGGCAGCTCGCTCGCGAAGCTGGCGCTGCAGTTCGCGATCGCCAATCCCGACATCGCCACCACCGTGGCCGGCAGCGCGAATCCCGCCAACGTCCGGGCCTGGGCGGCCTGGGCCGCCGAGCCGCTCGACATGGAGCTCGTCCGCGACGTGCAGGCGATCTTTGCTCCGGTGAGGAACGTCGGGCACACCGAGGGGCTGGCTGAGAACAATTGATGGGACTGCATGCCTGCTCGCACGCGCCGGCTTGGGGGCGGTACAAGTCGCCGCTGCGCCTCGTTTGATGGGTAGGGTAGATCGATGCAGATTGACTCACATCAGCATTGTTGGCGGTACTCGGCGGAGGACTATCCGTGGATCGGCACCGGCATGGAGCGGATTGCGCGGGATTTCCTGCCGGTCGATCTGGCTGGAGTCGCCCGGCCGCATGGCATCGGCGGCAGCGTCGCCGTGCAGGCGCGGCAGTCGCTGGCGGAGAGTCGCTGGCTACTCGAACTGGCCGATGCCGATCCGTTCGTTCGTGGCGTGGTGGGCTGGATCGACCTGCGGGATCCCGAGGTGGTGCGGCAGCTCGAGTCGTTCGCGGCACAGCCGCGGTTCGTGGGCGTACGGCACGTCGTGCAGGACGAGCCCGATCCGCGGTTCCTGCTCGGCGCGGCGTTCGTCCGCGGGCTGCGGCAGCTCCGGCGTTTCGACCTCACCTACGATCTGCTCGTCTACCCGGAGCAGCTGCCGGCGGCGGTCGAACTCGTGGGTCTGCTCCCCGAGCAGCCGTTCGTGCTCGATCACCTCGCGAAGCCGAGGATTGCACAGGGGTCATCGTGGAATGGCTTTGCCGGCTGGCGGCGGGACATCGAGGCCCTCGCGGCACACGACAATGTGCTCTGCAAGGTGTCGGGCATGGTGACGGAGGCGGCCTGGCGGGGCTGGAGCCAGTCCGACTTCGTACCCTGCCTCGACGTCGTGCTCGCGGCATTCGGCCCCGAGCGGCTGATGTTCGGCAGCGACTGGCCGGTCTGCCTCGTCGCGGCGGAGTATGCCGACGTGGTGGCGATCGTGCGCGAGTTTTTCAGCCGGACGTCGGCCGGCGAGCAGGCACAATTCTTCGGTGGCACCGCCACCCGGTTCTACGGACTCACGGAGAAGTGACCCATGCAGGCCCTGTTGCTCGAACAGCCCAAGGCGTTTCGGTTCATCGACATCCCTGAGCCGGCGGCGCCGGCGGCCGGCGAGGCGGTCGTGCGGGTACACGCCGTGGGCATCTGCGGCACCGACTACGGCGGCTACCTCGGCACGATGCCGTTCTTCAGCTACCCGCGGATTCCCGGGCACGAACTGGGCGTCGAGGTGGTGGCCGTCGGGCTGGGCGTGACGAACGTGCATGCGGGCGACCGCTGCTGTGTCGAGCCCTACATCAACTGCCAGCGATGTTCGTCGTGCCAGCGTGGGCTCACGAACTGCTGTGAGCATCATCAGACGCTCGGCGTGCACTGCGACGGCGGCCTGCGGCCGCTGTTCACGGTGCCGGCCCGCAAGCTCCATCCGTCGCCCCGGCTCACGCATGCCCAGAACGCGCTGGTGGAGACGCTCGCGATCGGCTGCCATGCGGTCGACCGCGGCGGGCCCGGGCCGAGCGACACGGTGCTCGTGATCGGCGCCGGTCCGATCGGGCTCTCGGTCGTCGAGTTCGCGAAGCTCGCGGCGGGCCGCGTGATCGTGATGGACATGGCCGAGTCGCGGCTGGCGTTCGTCCGCGAGCGGATGGGCGTGGCCGACACACTTCTGGCGACCGGCACTGCCGCCGACGAAGCGGCCGTGGGCAAGCTGACAGGCGGACGGATGGCCGACGTGGTGGTCGATGCCACCGGCAGCGCCGCGAGCATGGCCAGGGCCCTGACGTTCTGCTCGTTCGGCGGCCGGCTCGTCTACGTCGGGATCACGCAGGCCGATCTCGTGTTTCCGCACGCGCCGGTGATGCACCGCCGGGAACTGACCCTGCTTGCCAGTCGCAACGCGATGTCCCGCGATTTCGCGCGGATCATCGGTCTGATCGAGGCGGGTGTGATCGACACCCGGCCCTGGATCACCCACCAGGTGCCGTTCGCCGAGACGATCGCGGCGTTTCCGAGGCTCATGGACCCGGCCGCCGGCACCCTCAAGGCCGTGATCGAGCTGCCGGCGTGACCAGGGTCACCTCAGGGCGAGCGTTCGGGCGTGGGCAACGTCCCGCCGCGACGGAGATCGGCCCTGACTTCCAAACGGGCGACAAGCAGGCATGGCGAACCATGTGTGATGCTTCTTTTGATGCGGCAGCCGCCCAATCACCCACACCATCCCAGTTCCCGCGAATGACGGCGGGAAAGCCCCGAAACCGAGAGCACACGTCGGCAGAAGGGCACATGGTCTCCCCCCGGCGACGCCCGGCCCCCCCGCTCGCCGGCCCACGCAAACCAGGCCGGGGCCTCAGGCGGCCATCGCCCGGCGCAGCGTGGCGTCGATCGCCCCCAGGAATTCCTCGGTCGTGAGAGAAGGCTGGCCGGGTCCGACGAGGGACGCCAGGTCCTTCGTCATGTTCCCCGCCTCGACCGTCTCGATGCAGGCCCGCTCGAGCGTCTCGGCGAACCGGATGACGTTGGGGGTGCCGTCGAGTTTGCCGCGGTGGGCCAGCCCCCTCGTCCAGGCGAAGATCGAGGCGATGGGGTTGGTGGAGGTCGGCTTGCCCTGCTGGTGCTGGCGGAAGTGCCGGGTGACGGTGCCGTGGGCCGCCTCCGCCTCGACGGCCTTCCCGTCGGGCGTGAGCAGCACGCTTGTCATCAGGCCCAGCGAGCCGAACCCCTGGGCGACGACGTCGCTCTGCACGTCGCCGTCGTAATTCTTGCAGGCCCAGACGTAGCCCCCCTCCCACTTGAGCGCGGAGGCGACCATGTCGTCGATCAGCCGGTGCTCGTAGCCGAGCCCCTCGCGCGCGAAATCGGCCTTGAACTCCGCATCGTAGATCTCCTGGAAGATGTCCTTGAAGCGGCCGTCATAGGCCTTGAGGATCGTGTTCTTCGTCGACAGGTAGACGGGATAGCGGCGGGCGAGGCCGTAGCGGAAGCTCGCCCGGGCGAAGTCGCGGATCGAATCGTCGAGGTTGTACATCGCCAGCGCGACACCCGGCGACGGGAAGTCGTAGACGTGGAACTCCTGTGGCTGCCCGCCGTCGGCCGGCGTGAACGTGAGCGTCAGGCTTCCCGGTTCGGGAATCTTCAGGTCGGTGGCCCGGTACTGGTCGCCGAACGCGTGCCGGCCGACCACGATCGGCTTCGTCCACCCGGGCACCAGCCGGGGGATGTTCCTGATGATGATCGGCTCGCGAAAGATCGCCCCGCCGAGGATGTTGCGGATCGTGCCGTTGGGGCTCTTCCACATCTGCTTGAGACCGAACTCCTTGACCCGCGCCTCGTCGGGTGTGATCGTGGCGCACTTCACGCCGACGCCGCACTCGCGGATGGCGTTGGCCGCCTCGACGGTCACCTTGTCGGCCGTGGCGTCGCGGTTCTGGATCGACAGGTCGTAGCAACGCAGCTCGACGTCGAGATAGGGCAGGATCAGCTGGTCCTTGATGAACTTCCAGATGATCCGCGTCATCTCGTCGCCGTCGAGATCGACGACCGGGCCCGCGACCTTGATCCTGCCTGCCATGGTGTCAGCTCCTCGTCGGGAAGCCGGGGCATGCCGCGGCGTGCGGCAGCATGCGGCAGGGCTCGGCGAGCGATGTTGTACCAGCCCGCCTTCCCGCCTCACACCCGGGGGGACGGGGCCGCGGCCAGGCTGCAGAGGCTGTCGGCAGCGGCATCGACCTGCTCGAGGTCGATCCACTCGTCGGCGGTGTGAGCCTGTTCGATCGAGCCGGGGCCGAAGACGACGCTCGGTACGCCGGCGGCGGCGAAGATGCTGGCGTTGGTGCCGTAGCGGGCGGCGACACGCCGGGCGGCGCCGCCGCGGGCCCTGGCCCCGGCCACGAGGGCCTCGATCCAGGGGACGACCGCGTCGCAGTCCGCCTCGGGCAGGCCTCCGCTCTCGAGGAACGGGTCGTGGTGCACCACCCGCGCATCGCCACAGGCGGCGGCGATGCGCCGCATGACCTCGTCCCGGGCCGCCACCGGGCACTCGCCGGGCAGGATGCGCCGCTCGACCTCGATCACGACGAGGTCGGGCACGAGATTGACGCCGCTGCCGCCGCGAACGGTGCCCACGTTGAGCGTCGGCGGTCCGCAGGGGTGATCGGGGGCGCGGGCCAGGAGTTCCCGGGACAGCGCCTCCATCGCGAGAATCGCCCGGCCGGCCGGGTAGATCGCGTTCTCCCCCTGCTCGGGAAACGCGCTGTGACATGCCCGGCCGTGGACGCCGATCCGCCAGCGCACGGCCCCCTTGTGCCGGGTGACGAGGTCCAGCCCCGTCGGCTCGGCCACGACCGCCAGCAGGGGCCGCCCCCCAACCAGCTTGCGGGCGGCCGCGTCGGTGGCAGGAAACTCGTCGCCGGTCTGGGTCCAGAGGCGGGCGAGCGCCTTGGCTCCCGAAAAGCCGAACTCCTCGTTGACCGTCGCCGCAAACACGATCGTCGCCCGCCGCGAGACCCCGACGGTTCGCAATCGGTCGAGGGCGACGAGCATCGCCGCCATGCCTCCCTTCACATCGCAGGCTCCGCGACCGTAGAGACGCCCTTCCCGAACCAGCGGTACGAACGGCTCGACCGTCATCCCCTCGGCGGGAACGGTGTCCTGGTGGGCATCCCAGAGGATGACCGGCCCCCCGGGCTCGGTCGCATCGAGTCGTGCGATCACGTTGTCGCGGCCGGGGGCGACGGGCTGTCTAACCCAGGGCAGGCCGGCGGCCGCGAACCGCTGGGCGAGGTAGTCGGTGACGCGGCCCTCGAGGTATTCGGGCCCCGACACGTCGCGGCCCATCGGATTCACGCTGGGGCGACGGACGAGGTCGGCGAGCGTCGCGGTGATCTCGGTCATGTCCCTCCACCCTACCAGACGTGGCGGCCGCTTTCCCGGCCCCCTGGCCCCGTGCTAGAATTCTTTTGAATTTTCTCCTCTTCCGCTCTCTGGTGCCCGATGTCGCTCGCTCCCATTCTCAACCCGGCGCAGTCGGGCCGCGCTGGCGTCCGATGCCATGTCGTCGGCGCCTCGTGCCTGCTGGCCGCCGCCTCGCTCCTCGCGCCGGCGATCGCCGCGGACGCCGCCCGGGACCGTGACAAGGCCGCGATCCGCGCGGCGGCACAGGCCTACCAGGAGGCGCTGTCGCGGGGTGATGGGGCGGCGCTGGCCGCTTTCTGGACCGCCGACGGCGACATCGTCGACGAGCAGGGAAACACGCTCGCGGGGCGAAAGTCGGCCGCCGATGCGACGAAGCCGGCGGCCGGAACGGTGCGGCCCGACATGCGGATCCGGGAGACGAACCTGCGCTTCCTCACCGACGACGTGGCGATCGAGGACGGCACGGTCGAGGTCGGCCTGCCGGGGATCGCGCAGCCGGTTCGGGGCCGGTTCTCCGCGACCTGGGTCCGCGGCGCCGACGGCTGGAAACTGGCTGCGCTCCGCGAGGACCGGCTCGATGCACCGTCCGACGCCGAGACGCTTCAGGATCTCGACTGGATGGTCGGCGAATGGACGGTCGTCGAGGACCGTGAAGGCCGCCCGGAAGCGGCGGCTGGCGACAAGCCGGTGATGGAGATCACGGTCCGCTGGAATGCCAACCGAACCTTCCTGCTCCGCGACATGAAGATCCCGGTCGCCGCCGCCGACGAGGCCAATCAGGCCGGCACGCTGAACGTCACCCAGCGGATCGGCTGGGACCCGCTGTCGCGGAAGATCCGCTCCTGGGTCTTCAGTTCCGACGGCGGCCACGGCGAGGCGGCGTGGAGCCGCGACGGCGATGCCTGGGTGGCCCGCACCGCCGCGGTGCTCCCGGACGGCACCCAGACATCCTCGCTCAACATCTACTCGTTCGACGGCAAGGATCGCTGCATCTGGCGGTCGCTGCCGACGCACGTGGGCGGGGAGCACGCCCCCGCCTTCACGATGGTCATGACCCGCAAGCCCAAGGGAAAGACGCCATGATCCACCCCCGCCTCCCATTCTGCCGGATGGTCTGCCTGGTGCTGGCATGCCTCGCCGTCACCCCCCTCGCCGGCGCCCGGGTTGCCGCGGCCGACCCGCCGGCGGCAGCGGCCCCGGCCGCGCCGGCCAACGACGCCGACGACGACATCGTCCGCAAGGCGCAGATCATGAACAGCCAGCGTTGGCGCCGGGCGATCTTCGAACTCGGGGAATGGCTTGCCGCGCAGCAGATCTACACCACGGACGAAGTGCGGCGGATCAAGGCGACCTTCAACCGTCGGGTCGCCGGCATGTCGTCGTACGAGCTCGAATACCTCCTCGACGATCTCGACTCCAAGTTCAAGATCCTCGATACGCCGGAGGCGAAGGACGCCCGGTCGTGGGTCGGCCAGTACCTGTCGGCGATGTCGGACCGCAAGCGGGCCGAGGTGCTCAAGGACGTGCCCGACGTGGTGACGATGTCGGCGAGCCAGCTGCAACTGGAGATCGAGAAGATCGAGAAGACGCGGGCCGCGCTCCAGCAGCGGTCGGCCGCCTTCGACCAGAGCCGGCAGCAGCTCGTGGACCGGGCCGCGGCGGCCCGGCAGCAGACCGCGTCGGCGTCGGCCAACGCGGCCGCCCAGGCGGGCGCGGCCTACTCCCCCTACCGCTCCGGTGGCCAGGGCGGTGGTGGCAAACCCCCGTTCTCCGATGTCAAAGGCTCCGGCATGTCGGTCGGCGCCGGCCCGTTCGGCGCCTACGTGAACTTCAACGTCGGCAACTTCTGACGGCCGTTCGGGACCGCTGCCCGGGGCGGCGGGATCGTCGGGCACCGTCACGGAGCCGTTTGCAATCCAGGCGGGCATGGGCAGCCCCGCCAGGTGGATGACATCCCGTGGGCAGCCCCGTCCAGCGAACCCTTGCGCGGCTCGGGTGTCAGGCGGGTGACACCCCGCGCCGGCCCGGAAATCTGGGCAAGCACGGGCGGACGGCCGGCGAAATCGGCCGCCAATCCGCCTACCGTGGCCGGCATCGACCCTGTATCGTCCACGGCCCGCGCCCTCCGAGCACCGCGATGCACCTTCGGCTCCATTCATCCGCCGGCCGCCCTCCCCCCGCCATCGACCCGCTGCCGCCGGCGGGCGACCGGCCGCGGTTTTCGGTCATGCTGCCCACGCGTGAGCCGGACGAACGACTGTGCCACGCCCTGCGCACGGTGCTCGCGCAGGCGCCGCCTCCCGCCGTCATGCAGATCGCCGTCGTCGACGATGCGTCGCGGCCCGGTCTTACGCGGCGGCTCGTCGCTGCGGTCGATACCGAGGGTCGTGTCGAAGTCGTCGAGTGTTCGGAGCGGCTCGGCCTCGCGGGCAACTGGAACCGGGCGATCCACCTCGCCCGCGGACATCTCGTGCACCTGCTCCACCAGGACGACTTCGTGCTCCCCGGGTTCTACGACCGCATCGAGCACGGCTTCGCCCGCGGAGCGGACCTCGGCATGGCGTTCAGCCGGACGCTGATCATCGACGAGGGTCAACGGACCGAGAAGCGGTCGTCGCTGATCCGCTGGATCCCCGGCGCGATCGCCGACTGGCTGCCACGGATCGCCGAACGGCAACGGATCCAGACGCCCGCCGCCGTGGTGCCCCGCGCCACCTACGAGGCGCTGGGGGGCTACCGTCCCGAACTGCGCCAGGCGCTCGACTGGGAGATGTGGGTGCGGATCGCCGCCCGGTATCCGGTCTGGTACGAGCCCCGCGCGCTGGCGGTCTACCGCCGCCATCCCGGCAACGAGTCGTCACGGCTGTTCCGCGCCGGTCAGCTCTGGCCCGATATCGCCCAGGCGATCGACATCATCGCCGAGATGCTGCCGGCGGAGATTCGTGATCGCGTCACGGCGGACAGCGTCCGCTGGCACACGGCCTCCGCCCTGCGCACGGTTGAGCGGCTGCTGGCCGCGGGAATGAGCGACCAGGCGGCGGAAACGCTGGCGCAGATCCCGGAACTGCTGCGCCTGCTCGGCGATCGGCCGCTGCGGCACGGCCGTGCCGTCCACCGCCGGCTGGCGGCGCTGCGGGCGCGGGTCGTCGGCGCCGGCCGCCGCGCGGCCTGAGCACGGACCGTCGTCACGGGACCACCCGATGTCATCCGTTCCCCCGCCCTCCCGGTCCGGCTCGCGGCGGCGGGCCATCGTCTACGCCCACTTCGACCCCCACGGCCGCTTCGACCCGCACGTCCTGCGGGCCATCGCCGCCTGGCGGTCGGTAGCCGACCGGCTCGTGATCGTCTCCGCCGGCGGAGGCCCGCCCCCGCCGGCCGTCCGCGACGTGGTCGATGACTGCATCCTGCGGGACAACGACGGCTACGACTTCTGCAGTTGGAAGGCGGGGCTGGCGGCCCTGGAGCCCGGACTCCACGACGAAGTGGTGTGCGTCAACGACAGCGTCTACGGGCCGCTCTCCGACCCGGCGCCGCTGTTTTCCGACCCGCGGGTCGCATCGGCCGACCTCTGGGGCATGGTGCTCTCCGAGCAGGCGCCGCTGCGCCGCGGAACCCGCCGGCCTCATCTCCAGTCCTGGTTCTTCGCCATGCGGAGGCCATTCCTTGATTCCCAGGCCTGCGCCGATTTCTGGCGGCAGGTCGAGCCCCTGTCCACCAAGGCGGAGATCATCGACCGCTACGAGATCGGGCTGTCCGAGCGGGCGTTGGCGGCCGGGTTCCACGTGGCTGCCCTCTACGACGCCCGCCATGCCGGCCGCATCGCACTCGGCGAACTCCTGCCACACATTTCCCTCGCCGCGCCGCGCCAGGCCTGGCGACTGCTGAAAAAGGGGCGTCGCGGCACGCACAACCCCAGTGAACTGGTCTGGTGGCGACTGCTCGCGACCGGCGTGCCGTTCGTGAAGGTCGGCCTGTTCCGGGTCAATCATTACGGCCT
>Ga0208721_1000065_pt1 | contig 22876 bp, 31 predicted proteins | sample LakMenEpi17Aug10_FD_150705 | JGI IMG/M metagenome (GOLD analysis project Ga0208721, IMG submission 150705) | Freshwater microbial communities from Lake Mendota, WI - 17AUG2010 deep hole epilimnion (SPAdes) | ecosystem: Environmental > Aquatic > Freshwater > Lentic | place: Lake Mendota, Madison... | reverse complement strand
TGGCCGGAAAGGTGGAAGAGTTGAGCCATTTGATCCCCTTGGGAGTTCTGCTAGAGTTTGGGCATGACCGCAGTCATCACCTTCGCCATCCTGATCTTGGTCATCAGGGGCGTGCCTGTACTGTTCAACTGGGCAGTGGGTTTATTCCGGGCGCGGAAGCGCCAGCGGAGGCCGACGCTCAAGGCTTTGCCCCCGCCCCGCGACACCGATTGAGCCTGGAGCCGACCCGCGTGCGGCCTGTGCTGCCATAACCTTCGGGTCAAACTTCCGCACGTTGCCGTTTGCCCTGCGAAGTGCCCCCGCCACCATGCGCGCGCCTAGCTTCTTGCTTTCAAGCAGCGACTTGATGAGTTTTGAGCCGCCCCAAACAGCAGCAGCAGGCGCAATAACCTGCGGGGCCATCCACGCCGTTCCGCCGCCTGCAGCGCCTAACGCACCGTAGATCGCAGTGCGCTCTGGGGTCTGTGATCCGCCCACTTCTTTGAGGAACCGCTGCCCCCCGCGCGCGAGCGTGCCTAACTTGCCGCCACCCGTGTAAGCCATGCTTTTATCGTTTGCCATAACCTTGCCGAGCAGCAGCGCGGGGCTGATGTTCCCGTCTGCCGCCTTGGGTACAAGATCCTGAATGGTCTTCATGGCCCTGTATTGGGTCTTTGCCGTTCCAAGCTTCGCCGCATCGTCGGCGCTCGCAAAGCGGGTGAAGGCGTCGTCAATGACATCGCGAACCTTGCCAGCGTAAAACTTGATGTTGGGGTCAACGCTGCTTGTGAGGTTCTGTAGAGCGCCGCCCTTGCTGGTGAAGGCGCTATAAACGCGCCCCTTCATGGTCCCGCCGCCCTTGTTGAACTCTCCCAAGATGGTCGAGATCATCTTGCCGACATCATTGGCTTGCGCGTCGGTCAAATTGTTCGTGGCGCGCAATTGAACGTCTGCGAGGTCATCCAGCAACTGCTTGTCCGCGTTGATGGTGTTGTTGTCGAATACCTCATTGAACATCTTGCCGATGCGGTCTTTTGCCCGCGTCATAACGTCAGGCGTTATGGAGTCGGCTTGTTCGCCAAAGGTCCGGGCAATGGCAGAGTTGAACTGCCTTGCCTGAGCCTGCCGCGCCTTGTCGCCCATGAAAGGCAACTTAGACACTGCGTCATAAGCAATCTTTGCCGCCTTGCTGCCGACCTGACCGGGCAGAATGTCAATGCCCTCGTCAATCATCTGCTGTGCAAGTTTCGCCGTTTCGGCGTTCATACCAGCAGTCGGCACCCGCGCGTTGCGTGCCGCGCTAATGGCTGACGGGGCAAAGCCTCCAGCAAGCCCGCCAAGGACAGGCGCAAGCGCACTGTCGGGGAAGGCGTCTTGTGCCGCACGCGAACCAACGCCGCCCGCCACGCTAGCCGTTAACACGGGCCGCATTGCGTTCAGCGGGGCAAATGCCGCGCCGGGGCCGACAAACTCGCCAACACGCCGCGCGTACTTTTCCGCAGTGGTCTTGGCTTCAGGCCCCAGAATTTCCGGACCAACATAGTCCCGCAGCATCCCGCGCGTTGTTTCTGCCCCAAAGGGGTTTTGCGCGAACTGCTCTGCCGTCATTGGCTTCGCGCCAAACTGCTGCGCGACCTGATCGACACCCATAAGCATCAGGTCATTGACTGCCCCAGGCAGCGTAAGGATGGCATCAGCCGCACCGCCTGCGAAGTTGCCCGCAAGGCTTTCAAGTGATGTCTGCGGCTGCTCCTGCCTAGCAGGCTGGGCGGCGCTCGCCTGCGCCGCTGCTTGTGCGGCGGGGGCGTATCGTTCCCACGGCGCGGGCTTTTTGGGCTGCGGTGTCTGCTGCTGCCCGCCACCGTACTTCTCCCAAGGGCCTGCCATTACTGCATCTCCACCCAGTTATTCGGGTCTGCCGGGTCGCCACCTTTGAACACATACCCGTCTTCAATTGTTCCCGGTTCAACGCCGCCAGTCTGTTGCGTCGGGGGTGGTGCCGCTTGCGTCTGGACACCGCCGCCATAGCCGATCTCTGCCGGGTTGAAAGCGTCGTAGCCATTGCGTGAGCGCCGGATATTGATGCGCTGAAGACGCTGTTGCGCGGCCTGAGCGTTAAGCACACTGACGCGCTTCAATTGCTCAGAAACCACTGCCGGGTCTGTCATGTACTTTGTGATTTCGTTCCAAGCGCGGATCGCATCACCCTCAGTCTGCACGCCCTTGTTGAGCCGCAAGCTATCGTTGCGCATCTTCTCCAACGTTGCCTCAAGAACCGCGAAGTCGCGGCTTCCCGGCGTGCTCAACCCTGCGAGGTTCTGCCCCTGGCTTATCAGGTTATTGATTGGGCCAAGCGCAAGGTCGCCTTTTTTCGGGTCCAGCTTTGTCAGGATCTGGTCAATCTGGGTGTTGATAGACTGCACCGACTGGATGTCGGCTATGTCGTCATCTTCTTTGGTCTGAACGCCTGAAGACATGGGCCGACCCGTCACGCCAACGCCGCGCATCCCAGATCTTCGGCTTGCATCAGCAGCCGCATTAGACTGGTTTATGTTGGCATCCGCCTGACGCTTCTGCAGGTCAAACGTGCGGGACTTCCACTGCTGTTCCAACTGGTCGCCAAGCGTCATTGCTTCCGACAAGATGCGCTGCCGCTGGTCGAAGCCGGGAGCCGGGCCGTCAATCCCCAGCTCGCGCATGACTTGCGGTGCGCCATTTGCCCACTTTTCCGGGGTGTCAAATGCCATCGCGGCGCGGGCAAGCATGTCCTTCCGGCGCATGGCTTCCTGCAACTTGCGGTCGTCCATCTGCATGTCAAACTGCTGTGACGCGCGCTCGTCTGCCACGTCCTGACGCTGCATGTTGCGCTGCCGATCGGCATCAGCCTGCTGCTTCTGCTGAGCTGTGTAGTAGCTATTCAGGAAGTTGCCGACGACATTAGGCTGTTCAAGTTCTGGCAAGCTCATGGACTACCCCCACGGACGCGGTGTTGTCGGAACACTGTACGGTAAGCGGCTGATGGTTGATGGATCAGGCGCAGGCGCAGGGCCAAACGCCCCGCCCTTATATGCCCCGTAAAGGCTCGCCCCCTGGCTGAGAGCGTTGTTCACGCCGTTGGCCATGTTGATGTAACCGCCCGCCCTAGCATTGCCTGCCATCGTCGCGGCGTTAGCCTGACCAGAAGCGGCATTCGCCCCGAAGTTGCCCGTAGTGGTCGCCGCCCCGACACCCGTGTCTACGAGGCCACCTACGCGGCTCAGGTAGTTGTTGAAGTCGCCAAGGTAGAGTTGCCCCGTGCGGTCCCCGATGGCCTGCGCCGTTGCGCCTGAGAACAGGCCCCCACGGGCTGCGCTGGAGGCGTCAACGCCCCGCTGCGTGTCTTTGACAAGCTGGGAGAGGAAGGGGCTTTGCTGATAATCGTTCAGCGAAGACTGGTACTTCTCTTGCCCATTCATGCCAAGCAGGTTCTGGTAGCGGCTGAGTGCATTGCTGCCCACGTCACGATAAGGAGACAGGTCGGCTCGTGTTTGTTCAAACTGCTGCTTTTGAATGTTGGCTGCGGTCTTTGCGGCTTTCTGCTGCGCGCTTGCCCCTTGGCTACCCGCATAAACGGTTGCGCCTGCGCCAATGGCTGCTGCACCAAGAATTGCTGCGGTTGTACCTACGGGCATTAGTTTAACTCCTTACGCCAATGTGTTTCGCACGGGGTAAAGCCCCAGCGTCTGTAAACCTTCTCCAAGTGGCTTTCGCTCACTGGATAGGCAATTCCGAATGTCTTGCAGTCTTTGTCCCGCGCCCACTCTTCAGCGAAGCGGCGCAACTTGCCGCCATGCCCGCGAGCGTTCGGGGTCGTGTAAATGAACAGTTCGCCAAGCATCCTCTGGCCTGAGAACAGGTGCGCGTGTGCCAAGCCAACAAAGCAGCCTGCGAAGTGGCCCTCTTCTGTCTCCAGAACCGCCACGCACCCATCACCGCTGTTTATCAGGCCAAGCAGCATGTTTTCGACGTGGAGCGGATCTACCGTGTCGATCTTGTAGGACGATGCCGCTACAAACGCCTTGATCCCCTCAATGATGTTCGGGATGTCGCCTTGGTGTGCGTCTCGGATCAGGTGCATTGGCGACGATACTTGTATGGCTCTGTTAGCGCCCTTTCGACAGACCACCCACAACGGTCTAACCTGACCTGAATGGCGGCGGGATGAATTCCCACCTCTCTGGCCCAGTCGGCTAAGATCATTGTTCGGCCACGAAACGTCAGCCAACGATTTTTCCGCATATTCCTAAACTGCTGCTTGCTCGTGGCCCAGCGGCAGTTGTCTGGACTGTAATTGCCGTTCACGTCTATCCTGTCGATAGACAGCCCCTCGGCGTAGCCGTTTGCCAGAGACCACTCGACAAATCCCCTCGGATTGTCCTTCCACTCATCACACACAACGATGCCACGCCCTCCGTAGCTCGAATACATGTCAGAGCGGGGCGAGTAACACCTTGCCTTCATCGAGTTGAAAGCGCGGTACAGCTTGAGGTTTAGAGCGGATGCCCCGTGAGTCGTTCTAGGCACATGACCTCACATCAATGATCAAAGACATTCTATCATCTGCACTGTTGTTGATCACCTCATGCTCCACTGAATTGTCGAACCAATAAAGTTCGCCAACCTTTGGCTCGATGGCCTCTTCTCCCGCACGGAAGATGCAGCCTGGTTTCGCATGAAGAGTCAGAAAGTACCTCTTATAGTAAGCCGTATGAGCTGCCCCATCGTCGTGCGGGTAGATGCGCCCGCCTGGAGGCAGTCGGCTAATCATCACAGGGCCAAGTCGCTCGCCTTCGATCTGACGCATCAGGCCAAAGATGATGGACCGGACCGCAGGCAACTCTGCCATTGCCGGGTAGTTCACGCATTCAAACTCACCAAGCCCCTGCTTGATGCCGTCCGCGCTTGGAAACCTCAACCAGATGTCGTCGCACTCAGCCAGTTCCGCCGTGTCACGTCGCAGGCTGTTGCGGTTCCAGAGTTCCGGCCTTGAATGCAAGGCATGGACTATCGACACAGTGTCTATGCCCTCGCATAGCCTGTAGAAGTTTCTCATATTCCCTCTTTAGGTCTTGATTACGAAGCCTGCCTGCACAGGCAATGTTGTCCCGCCTAATGCGGTCGCTAGGTTCGGGTAAGTCGTCGCGGAGAACGTAGAGCCGTCACACGACAGATACCCCTCTGGAACCGTCAGGGCGTGGTTACGGACTGCAACGCCTGTCGGGACTAGGCCCTTTTGGTAGTCCAGAAGGGACTGGTAGAACCCAAGCACCTCGCGGTCGTCTTGGTGGATCTTCTGGGGGACGTTGGAGCGGCGGCGGGTCATCAGTAGTTCTGCATTCCGCGCGGCATCAGCCTGTTACCGGGGCGCATGGGTGGCTGTGCAATTGTCTGCGGCATCTGCTGCATGGGCTGGCCCACCGGCATGATGCTGGCCTGTGGCTGCTGCATCTGCTGACGCTTTGCCATGAGCATCTGCATCATCTTGGACTGTTGCGCCTGCCCCATCGGGAGCCGCTGCGCCATCATGCTGAGATAATTCGCGTTCATTAGTGCGCCCCTACTCTGACATCTGCCCACATGCCCAACATGACCACCTTCACGGGGTCACTGACGCGGACCTTGATGATCCTGTTACGATACGAGCCAAGCGCATTCCACACCGCCCGGTACTTGTACTGACCGATCTGCCCCATGCTCGCATTGCGTGGATTGCTCCACGTCATGCCGCCATCGTCGCTGTGGCTTTCCATGACGATCGGGCTTGAGCCTTGGCCGGAGGAAAGGCCGACGCCTGCCTCGATGTCCAACTCCAGGCGGGACATAAACGCGCGCTTGCCGTCATGGCTGATCTGCGTGCTTGTCGCCTCGCGGACAATGCCTTCGCTGTTTTCCGTGAAACTGTCGGCAAGCAACTCGTACAGGTTGCCGTCTGAACTGCCGACGATCTGCTTGGTTCCATTAATGGCAAACGTTTCAGCGTTCCAACCGCCCGTAGGATCTGATCCCATAGGCCACGATCCCGTCTTTCTGTAACTCCACATATTGGTGGAGATGTCCCAAGCGACTGACCATTCGTCCGGCAACTGCAGGCAGTAGAACAGATGGCCGCGTTGCTGGTACGCAAACGCGCTCAGCATGGACAAGTCCGCCACTGACTCCAGCAGCGTATCCACTTCAGGCGGGCTGATCTTGCGCGGGGCGTAGCCCTCTGCACGATAGACTGAAACGCCCCCAGCCTTCCCGTCCCTGCCCACCCACGTCAGGCCGCTATCTACGACTAATGCCGTATCGCGTGACGTGCAGCCGATGTTGGCTGATGCTGTGGCAGTACGTGCAAAAGCATTGGCCCCGCTGTCACCCGTAGGCCCCCACCATTCCGTGGTTTTCGTTCCGAGCAATGCCACATCATTAGCCACTGCACGAACAGCCACAAGGTTATCACTCTCAGCTTCAGCCGTGGCGAAGTCGAGCGCGTCGAAGGTGAAGACGTTTGTCAACCGCCAGCGGAACCGGCCCGTGTCCTTGACTGCGATAATTGTGTAGCTCGCCAGGGAAGTGCATGACGTGGCCTGCTCGTATCCCCCGCCGGAATGCTCTGTTAGCGTCAGGGTTGGTACGTCGAAGTAGTAGGACTTCACCCCCGCTGCGATGTCGATCTGGTTTGAGTTGTAGCTCATGTCTACATGGCCAGCACCCTCAACCGTCCCAAGGCTTGACGATGTACCGTCTGAGTTCACCTTGTAGAAGGTTGTGCCGATCACTGCGTAGTGAACGTCAGCCGCCGTAATTTGCCCGCGCACTTCCCCGCCGCCTATCGTGGCGAATAGGGATCGTGCAGGCGTGCCATAGCACACAAAGTCCGTGCGCCCTTCGCCGTCTACTGGCTCACCGTACAGGTTCACCAGAGACTGCATACCTGCAGCGTTCGACCGGCCCTTGTTGAAACTGCGGCCAAAGGGGATACGGACGCGGGGCATTAGGCCAGGATGCTCGCACCTACGGAATAGGTGATGCTGTTGGCGTTGTTGTGCGTCACAAGAATGCGATACGTCCGGGGAAGCATATCGTTGGCCACTGCGTTAGCAGAAGCCGTTGCGCCGGGAAACACCTTGTAGACGTTCGTGACAGCAGTGATAACTGCCGCACCAGCAAGCAGCGTGTAGTATTTGCCGCTGACTTCGCACTTGCCCTGAATGGTAACAGTAATGGACCCTGTGCCTGCAGTCGTTACGTCCAGCACTACGTGAATGCCGCGCCCGTCAACATTTATCAGGTCGCCCGAGTTCAGCGTCGATGTGCGCGCAGCCGATGCAAGCGCCGTGACTGACGTGACCGTTCTGTTTCTAACGAGCAATTCCCCGCTAGCAGTGGACTGCGCATTGACCACGTTGTTATTAGCGATAACGGGCAGTGTTGCGTTGTATTGCATTTGCATTAGAAGAACTCCACCTTGACAGGCTCTTTGCTTGACCGTTGAGAGACATGGCGCTCTAGCAGACGGTATCCCGTCTCGCCGAGCAGATAGGGGTTGTCAGAGTTAGGCCCGCGCCCGAAGGCTTCCGCACACTGGCCAGCCACGACTTGGGCATACGGAAGCGCAGCAGCGTCGGGGATGGCGTCGTCTAGCCAGTAGACGAGCGATTCCTCAATGAGCCACGCACGGACCTTTGACGCGCGCCTTGAGATCATGTCGCTTGTGTTCGCGTCCAATGTCTCGCCATTGCTGATGAGCGCAAGCTCCTCGGCCACTAGCGTGTAAAGGTCCGTATTGCTCGTCGTCACTCTGCAGCATCCTCAATGTACGTGGCCTCTTCAGCCACTACAGGCTTGGCAGGGCGTCCGCGCTTGGGCTTTGGGGCCTCAAGCACCTCAAGCGTTCCCGGCTCGTCGTTAATCTCTTGAAAGAACTGATTGCCGCGCAACTTGCGAACAGCGTGCTGGTAAGCAGCGTCATTCTCATAGTTTTCCGGCAAAACGTCTTTCGGGATACCTTCGATAAAGCGAATGCCAAACATGGTGCAAGCCGCCTGCATGGGCGTCCCGTCATGCTCAACCCCGCCTAAAAACACGAAACGCATAGTTCCTCCTTGTCAGAAAATAGAAGGGGCGAACCATCGCCCGCCCCTTCCAACTCATTACGAAGGCTGGCCTTCAAACCGGCCAACGAGCGAGAAGATCAGCGTGCCGGTCGTCGTTGCCGGTCCCGCCGCTGCTACTGCCGTAATGACAGTATCCGCCGTGTAAATGTGATGTTGTCCCGCAACCAGCAGCGTGCTGGAAGCCGTTCCGGCCTGACCAACTGTCGACGCCGAGAAGAACCGCGTCGCAGACCCGGCATCCCCGACGTTGATCGTCAGAGTCGTGCCGCTGTCCATGTCGGTAGCTTCAAGACAGCCTGACAGAACACGGAAACCCTTCGGCACTACACCGAAGTTGATTGCGTCAGAGGTCGTCAGTGCAGTCGTGATAGGAACTTCCCAGTAGAACGAGATCGTGTTCCCTGGGGTTGCGCCAACGCTCGCATTCGGCGAGTTGGCGTATTGCTTCGAGTTATAGGTAGCCATTGTTCATGGTCCTCATAAAAGAGAAAAGGGAAGCGGCCAGCCATAGGCCAGCCGCCGTCACTTGGGGTTAGTCGCCCACACCGGCGCTGTAGACCGTGACCATGCCCTGCTGCTTCGAAGCCGAGGCGGACCCCGTTCCGAAGTGCAGCTTGGCAATGCCGCGAAGCTCTTCAATCGCAACACCCGGACGGAACTTGTAGTCCGCCGTCATGTCCGTGATCGGCATGGGTTCCTGACCCCACACAACGCCCATCGCCTGCTGGCCGCAGAGGAAGTTCGGCTCAACCGTGATGTTGCCAGCGCCGCCCAAAGAGAAGCGGGTGGAGGCTGTCGTGATCAGCGATGTGATTTCCTCAATCTGGCGCACAATGACGCCTTCAATCAGAAGATCCCCGTCCTGGAACAGCGGGTTGTTGTCCATGCCATTGCCTTCACGTGCGCGAGCATCGCGATTGGCATTGATCATGGCCGTGTCAAGCTTCAGGTCGCGGAACGCGCGAGCGCCAACGAACATCACGAAGTATTCGCGCCCGTCTTCAAGACGGAACGGACGAATCGCCGGTGAAGCTGATTTGGCAATGCGCTTGGCGAGGCTGATCATGGCAACAGTCAGCTTGTCGGCTGAGTTGTCGATATTGGCCAGCGAAGCCGAGTGGTCGCCCGCTGAGTAGTTCGAGATAGCCGCACCGTACAGAATACGGTCGCTATTCGCGGTTGCCCACGTGTCGTAGTTGCCTTCGGTTGCTGCGGTCACAACGGTGTTGCCGTCTGAGTCCACAATATCAACCGCAGGAAGCGACGAAGTCGTAACAGTCGGACCCGCCATGTACTTGATCAAGTCGGCACGGAGCGTGTCGGCAGACCAAAGCTTCAGCATGTCACGGCCCGCGTTCAGCAGGTCGATTTCCGTCTTGTAAGACGTGGACTTCGGCACCTTGACGGCGTTACGAAGCCAATCAACGCTGATGGCGCAGTTGTAGTTGCCAAGCTGCTCTTCCTTACCGTCCAGAACGCCCGATCCACGGACGCCAGCGGCGTTGAGCTTGGTGATGAGCGGGATGTTGATCGTCTTGCCAGCTTCGCTAGCGAGTTCATACATCGTGCAGATCACTGAGGTTTTCTTCCGGCCCATATAATTCAGGAAGCCACTCTCCCGAACGTACTCGGCAAGATATTCTTTTGACCAGACCTGCTTTTCCAAAGCAGATGAAAGGTTAGTTTCAGCCATTTAAGGGTGTCCTATTTGAACACCGCGTTGAACGCCTCCCCAGGTCCGACCGGAGCAGTCGAGGTTTTACCCCCGGCACTTGGTGCGGATGCGAGTGACGGTCTTGGCAGTGTCGATGTGGGGGGATGTCCCGCGACACCTGCGCTCTGTGGCTGCTGAGTTCCGGCTTTCGTGTACCCGTTGGCTTCGGCCCATTTCTGTGCCCATGCCTCTGGATCTTCGTCACCGATCTTCTGCAGTCGTAGAGTCCGCTGATGCTGCGAAACCACGAAGTCATAAGGGTCCGGCTGACGTTGGATGGCTTGCCAAATGCCAGGGTTAGCTTGCAGTTCTGACTGCAGCCATTCCTCGGCGGCTTTGACTTTCTCAGGCCCATGATGCCGGGTTGCGGCAACAAGGCTGGCGTTTGTAATTGCGTCCCAACGAACACGTTCAATGCGTTCGTTCAGTGAGCGTTCGAATGCCTCTGGATCTGCTATCGGGTCCAAAGGTTGAGGTGGCCGTCTCGTGGCTTCCTCATATTTACGCCGCATGTCCTCAAGCTCTCGCTCGTACTTTTGGCGCTTCTCTCGCTCGTCCAAAACCGCTGCCATCGGAATGTATCCCGGCGGCGGTGCGCTGGGCTGTGATGGCATAGGCTCTGATGTCGGGGCGGGCTGCTCTGCAGCAGGCGGCTCCGGTGCAGGCGGTGGGGCTTCCACGGGCTGCGAATCTTGTTTAGACGCAAATCTTCCAGTGTCGTCTCTTGGTTGGTCCAAGAACGACAGCTTGTCATCCTCTGTCATATGTTCCCTTGAGTGCGCCCGGTGAAGCCCGGCGGCGGCTATGAACGCCCTTACGATGGCGGCTCGTTTCCTCGCTAGACGCGAGCAAATTCTCCAAATGCTGCTTGGGCCGCGCGCTTGTAAGCGGCGCTTGCCTCTTCTTTAGTGTCGAAGTTTCCTAAGTTCACACTCTTGTAATTGACTGTGATCTTTGCGTTAAACTTCTTGCGGGCCTTAAAAACGCCCTTGAACCCTGTGGTGTTTGTCACTCGCAAGCCAGAGTTCGCGATGTTCTGCGACCTTGAGGCTAGGCGCAAATTGCTCCACGCGTTGTTCGCGCGGTTGCCGTCAATGTGGTCAACTTCAGCATCGGGCCAAGCCCCTGTCATGTAGAGCCAAGCAAGCCGATGCGCCAAATACTGCGGGCCGTCAACGCCAACCAAAACATATCCCATTTGTTTTGAAAGCGAGCCAGCAACGGCACCGACGCCCCTGCGCCGTGTGCGGCTCTTGCTCAAGTATCTGAAGTGTCCTGTGTCTTGGTCGAACGTATACAGTTCTTTCAGCCGCTCTTGCGTCAGCATCCAACACCTTTACGAAAGCAATAAAAGTTCATCATCCTCTTCTTCCTCGCGTCGGCGCTTGGCCTCGACGCGAACAAGAGAATAGAACTCGTTTATTTCGCTGAGCGCCTTCTGCAAGGCGTCCAGTTCTTCCAATCGAAGCGCGCGCCGTGAGGCTTCCAGTGCTTCCTCTGCCTGCTCTTGGATAAAGGCAGGCGCTTGTTCAATCGGGGCCTGCTCGATCTCGCGAACGAATGCCTCAACGTCTTTCTTCTTGTCGCGGCGCTTGTTGCGCTTTTTGTAGTAGTAGGGGTCGAAACCGCCCTTGCCGCCGCTATCGGCAGTCGCTTCGCCCGGTATTGAATGCGCGTATAGTTGGCTTGCGCTCGCCAACAGCGGCGCACCCACCGCAATCGCCACCACCGTGACCGTTGCGTTGTATTGCGCGCTCGTACTTGCCAGCAGCGGTGCGTCAAGGTTCGTAACCGCAGCGGTCGTTACCGTGTGGTTGTAGAACGCGCTACCACTTGGCAGCAGCGGTGCGCTTAGTGAGTAGACCGGCGAGACAGTCGCGTCGTATAGGAAGCTAACACTGGTCAGCAACGGGGCCGATAGTGTGTAAAGCGGCGTTACCGTCGCATTGTATTGGACGCTCGCACTCGACAGGAGCGGAGCGCCAAGGTTCGTCTCCCCGGCAAGGCTTATCGTGTGGTTGTAGAGCGCACTGGAACTAGCCAGCAGCGGGGCAGACAGCGAGAACACAACCGAGACGGTGGCGTTGTACTGTGCGCTTGTGCTGCTAAGTAGCGGTGCGCTTAGCGAGCGCGTTACATTGACTGTGGCGTCGTATAGGGCGCTTGTGCTTGACAGCAGCGGGGCTGTCAGAGCGATCTGCGGCGTTACTGTGGCATTGTACTGAGTGCTTGAACTGCCCAGGAGGGGGGCAGACAGGCTGAATACTACGCTGACCGTTGCGTTGTACTGTGCGCTTGCTGAAGCTAGCTGCGCGGACTGCGTGAGCGTTGTGCCGCTTGGCGCTGCCGCCTCTGGCCCCATGCCATACGGGCGTCTACCGTAGGAGTTCGCGCCGTACGTCATAGGTTAAGCCTCACTCAGGCCAGTCGGCGTCTGTCGTCGCGTCGTAAGCCTCTAAAACTTGCCAATCAATAATAGCGTTCAGCTTCGCCTCAATGGCGTTGCTTGCCTCACGCAGCGCCTTGATCCGCAGCCATCGCGCGTCCGTGTAGACTTTGAGCGCCTGTTGGTCGGCGGGCCATGTGGCGCTGTCGGGGCCGTAGGTCAGCGTGTTCTGGAGGCCCTGCGCCATCAAATTGGTCTGCATGTGAGCGGGCAGAACGAGATAGATCCGGCGCTGTGCTTCGGCCTTTACGGCTGTAACCTTGTCAGGCAATGCCGCTGCGACGGGATCAAATGCGTCTATGATGGCTTGCACGGCTGCGTCGTCGGACGCCACAAATTCACCCGTAGACATCTGGCGGAAAGAGTGACCGGCCCTGTGGATAGCGTCGGTAAGTCGCGAGCTTTTGCTGCCGTCATAATTAATCATGTCACGTCAACTTTCAGGCCAAGCCAGAACCCGCTGTTAGCAAGCCCCGGAGACACCATCGTTCCGCCTGACAGGCTGGGAGTGGCAAACCCGCTTGCATACGATCCGCCCACATATGCCGTGTTGCCGTATCCATAACCGTCCTTGCGGCCAAACGGCGTCACATGGGACAACCTGTTTAGATGACCCTCGCCCCTGACTGAGGGTGTGCTGTCAAAGATTTGCGCTATGAAATACCAGCCCGGCGTGAGCCTGACCTTTCCGGTTGGCGACCATGAACCCGTCGCAGTATCCGTTTTAATGGCTGCAGCCGACATTGTGGTGATTGTCGTGAAATCTACGATTTTATTGGTCGGCACGCCTGTCGAGCCGCAAGCAAAAAGCGCCCATTTCATGTTTCCAGCGCTGCCTGCTGTCACTTCCATTTGAGCGCCAGATAGCACACCACCACGGGACAAGAGGTAGGCGCTGTAGTACTCGCGGTTCGCCGTGACCGCAAACCCCCCACCGTTTCCGTAGCTCACAATATGCGCGCTAAATGGGTAATCTCGCCAGCTATCCCCCGCGACCGTGGACTGAATGGCTGGGACCGACGGATACGTGACCTCGCCAGTAGGCGACATGCGTATTTTAACGTCGCCGCTTGTCGGTGACGAACCAAACTGAATTGCTGTTGCGCCGTTGTCGGTGTAGGTCGAGCCGGTCCACGTCACCTGTGGCTGTGTGCGCGTGAGCACGTTAGACGAGACTGACCCTATGCCAGTCTCGAACTTCTTGTTTACCGTGTCCTCGATGACATATCGGCACGTGGTCGCCTGAGTGCCGAATACCGTCGAAAATCGGGGCGTGTTCGTGATCTGCGTCAGTGTAACCGCGCCATCTCCAAGCGTCCCGGCGATGCTGGTCGTCGTCTCCTCGACGTAATTACCCGCGCGCATCGAATGGAACCTCGTCTGTCAGCCTGTGCAGCCATTCAATCGGCACGCCATCCTCTGGCTTCATGTCCGGGTGAATGTCGTCGTGCGCGTGAACGCAGCGCAGCACGGTCCCGGAAGCCAGAGGCCAGACCCCATGACGCTTGTGCGCTTCGACCATGTAGCTGCCGCCCTCGTTCAGAACCGTCTGCACATCGTCGATCACGATACGCGCCGCGCCCTTGATGCATTGCATCTCATGGTCAAAGGCGTGGCTGTGCAGTTGCGTGTAGTCGCCGGGACGGTCGAAGGTCATGGTCACGACGACAGCGCCCGGTTCGATGCTGATCTCGGTCAGCGGGCCGTCCTCATGCGTGCGGTACTGCATCAGAGCGCAAAGATGCCTGAAGCGTTCCAGGCAATCGTCACCTGTGAACCGGATGACGTGCTGAACGGCATGCCCGTGATGGATGCGTCAAAGAACGCCACAAGGGGCGATGTCGTATCGGACGAACTGTCATTGACGAAGATGACAAAGCCTTCAACCGTGGTGCTGCTTGTGTTCACCGATGCAAACACCGTGTCAGCGCCGTCGAACGTTCCCAGCGTGTAAGTGGGCGACGTGATGACTTCAGAGTTCGCGCGCGCAGTGCCGCCATCTCCATAGGTGCCTGACAGATCGTTGAAGAAGTCATGCGTGGTCAGGTTGACGCTGTAGGTGCCAGTGTCCACGAAGATGACAGAAGCACCCGCGCCCGTGTTCAACTCCGAAGCCCCGGTGCCAGTCAGGATCGACTGCTTCCAAAGCTGGTAAAATCCGTTAGCCATTGAGTGGTTTCCTCTGTTCGTTCGCAATTACCGCTTGGGCAAATGCATAAAGTCTCTGTTTCAGTTCGCTGGTTTTCATGGCTTTCATTGCCACAATCTGCTGCGCTTCAATCTCCACAAGCCTTCCAAGTGGCTCATAGGCGTGCTGCACGCTGATCGTCGGCGGGAACCAGACAGACGACGACGCCAGCTTCGGCGTCCCACCCTCATGCACAACAGGCCGCAGGATGTCTTGGCCGTTGAGCCGGTCAGGCTTCATGGTTGAATAGGTCAATTCACAAACTCCGCTCTCTTTTCGCCCGTCACCGGGTCTTTCACGATCCGCTTCGGCCTTGCCAATTTCATCAGCGCATCGCCCATCTGATCCAGCCGCTTGTGCAGTGAATCAATGGCGGGCACCTGCGCCTGTGCCATAGCCTGACCCTTGGCAACTTCAGTGGTGAGCATTGACTGCCGGTCAGCATCGGCAAAGTCGAAGTCCAACTGCTTCTTCGCCCGGTCTGTCTCCAGCTCAATCTGCCGCTTGGCTGTCTCTGCCTGAAGGCTGACGCGGACCTTGTTCTCTTCGCGGATGCCGTCGATCTCGGCCTGCTTCTCAAGCCGTGCCATGTCGTATTGAAACTGACGGTCAGCCAACTGCATGGCCCGCTCTGTCTTGCGCTGGTCGGCCATATCCTGGCGCTCAAGATCCTGCGCGTCTGCTTGGGCCTGCATGGCCAATTCTTGCTGCTTGGCTTGGCTCTGCATCTGAGCCTTCTGCATCTCGGCCTGCATCGCCATGTCTGGCTGCTGGCTCTGCTGCTCCTGCGCCTGCTTCAGCTTGTCCAGCAGCAGCTTCTTCTTCGGCAGGCTTGACGCTTCGATCAGCACGTCAGGCGGGATAGGCATTCCGGCCTGTACCAACTCGGCAAGGCGCTGGAATTGCTCTTCCTGAATGACTGCCGTGTCTGGCGTGCTATCGATGACGATATCCACATCCATGTCTGCAGGGCTATTCGACTGCATGACAGGCTGGCCCGTCATCGGGTCGATCTGCATCTGGCCCGTCTGAGGGTCAATCACAGGCTCCGGCATGTTCAGCCCAACAAAGCGCGGGGCGTTCTCGTCGTCAGTCACACGTATCCACTTAGGCGCGGTCCAGAATTGCTTGATGCTCTCCCACATGGCGCGGTAGCAGCGCAGCTTCCAATCGTCGAAGCCAGCCAGCAACGGGGCCTGCTCTGTCATGCCCGCCTGTTGCTCGGCAAGGATAGCCCTGCCCGACTGAGACTGACCGCTACGGCCTACAATGCCCGGTGTCGGGGACTGGCGGCGCATCTCTTCCTTGGCATCGCGGAGCAGTTCAAGGTGGGCAGGCGTTAGCTGCCTGTCGCCCAACTCCTCAATCTGCCCTTCGCGGGCCTCGATGATGCCGTCAGGCTTGGCCCATTCCTTGCGAACCGCGTCAACGTCCAGAACCCCAGGCTCTACCCGAAGCTTGGCCACGTTCAGCAGATGGATGGCCTTCGACCGACCCTTGTTGATCGCATCCTGCGGGCTGACCATATCCTTGACCGCGCCGTACCGCTGGTTGTCGATGTCGACGTATGCAGACTGAGCGAGGATAGGATTGCGCGGCTGCTTGGTCTTGGAGTCGAGGTACTGGCTTGGGCCTTCTTCAAGGACACCGCCATACACGAACACGCACCGGTTCCACATGCCACCACGGCGAGAATACATCTCAAAGCACATGATACGGCGGGACTTCACGTCAATCCATGACCAACCGTCGCGGGGCCGATCCTGAAACGAATCACCCGTTGTCGCGCTGTCGAAGGACATCTTGATCTTGTCTTCAGCGTCCGGGTAGAGATCGACTAAGTCAGTCTCATCCATCCACTTCGCGATGCCCATGTAGCGCGCGTCTGAGAAGTCCCTGTCGCGGCTGTACGGGTCGTAGAAGAACTCTTCAGGCCTGATGCGCCGAATGCCAGGCTCTTGGCCCTCGTTGATCTCGTTGATGCCAGCGACTACGCCCCAGATGAGGAAGTCCTGCAGGCATTCTCTCGCTGTCGCATTGAACCGGGTCACGTCGCTGACGTAGCGCAGGCCGTCCGTGGCTACTTCAGCAGCCTCTTGGTCCTGTGGGGTTCGGCCCCAGCCCTTGGGATCTGTGCGGCCACGCTCCACGATGCCAATGATGGCGTTGACGGCGGGCTTCACGTGATTAAAAACAAGCGCGGGCTGACCACGAGCCTCAAGAATGCGGCGCTCGTTGTCGGTGAACTGGTCGCCGTCATAGTAACGCTGGAAGACCTGAGCCGCACGCCTTGCAGCGTCCAGCATGTCCATGGACACAGTGGCTTTGCGCTTTACCGTTTCGAGGTAGTTATCCTCGGCCTTCTGGTCTGCAATCTTGCGCTTTGCCATTTATGCTGTCTTCCATCCGCCCTGAGCGGCCAAACTTCTGTTTTTCGTGTACCTGTCGACAGGGTTGCGTGAGCTATCGACCTTGGTGAGCAACGCAGGCCATGCCTCGTAGACCGCCCTGCCTATCAAGCTGCAGCAGTCAACCGCGTCGTCATGCTTGCCAGCCGGAAAGCGGATAAGCTGATCCACCACTTCGCCAGCCCAAGGGGACTTGGGGAAGCTCACCTTGCCATTAGCCGCCAATGCCTGGAACGCTCTAGCGCGTGTCGGCTTGTCGTGGATGCTTGCCACCCATTCGATGCTGGACCAGACCTTGCGCTCGTCCATCCGCTTCTTCAGGACAGACTCGATGGCCCTGCGAATGACGCCGCCTTCAGCGAATACGGTAAGCGGTTTGTGCTTGGCCATGAGATCAAGCATTCGCTCGATCCAGACCGACGCATCAGTCTGGCCGCGCCACCAATCGACAGCATATATGGTGCTGTCGGGACCAACGCCCCAAACGGCAAGCTCAGTCCAGTCACCGCCCGCATCCGTAACAGCGAAGTCACAAGTGATGAACAGGTTGGTCTTGGGCCGCTCGTCATGGGTCTTGAACCACTCGCGTCTAAAGAACGTGCCCTCATCAGGCTGCGGATCTTGCTGAAAGAGCGCAGAGAAGAACCGGGGCAGCGAGTTCGCTCGGATGCGGTCGAGGCTTTCGATAGGGTAAGCTTCCGGCCAGAGCGCCGCCCCGGAACTGTCTATGGCGGGTAGCTGGATGATCTCCCACTTGTCGCCGCCGTTGTTCTGTTGTTCGAGCAGGAAGCCCGATAAGTCATCCTCGTGCATCCGGTGGTTAATCAGGATGATAGCGCCACCAGGCTGAAGCCGGTTGTAAACGCTGCCCTGATACCACTCCTTGACTGCCTTGCGCTCTAGTTCGCTCTGAGCGTCGGCCATTGAACCGAACGGGTCATCAATGATGAACTCGTCAGCACCCTTGCCGAGAATCTGGGACCCCACACCGACCGAGTAGAAGATCCCGCCCTTGTTTGTGTGCCACCTAGCAGATGCCTGACTATCCTCGGCCAGCCGGACTTCAGGGAATAGACGACTGTAATCCTCGCTCCTGATGATGTTTCGAACCTCACGGCCAATATCGGCCGCGAATTCAGCAGAGGCGGACGCTGCGATGATCTGGCGATGCGGGAAGTTCCCTAAGCAGAACGCTGGATATCGTCTTGAAGCCAGTTCTGTCTTCCCATGCCTTGGAGGCATCAGGAGCATGAGCCGGTCTACATCGCGGCGCATGACCCGCTCTAGCTGCTCGGCAACTATGCGATGATGCTTAGCGGTCTTGTAGCGGTCGTAGGTGTATTCAGTGAATTGGATTAGGCTTTGCCTTGCCTGCCTTCTCTTCAGCAGTTCCGTTGCTGCTTCCACGACTTGAGACGATGGCTGCAAGTTCTGCGTCGGTGAGTTCTGAGACTGCGCGCTCATGTGTCGTTGTTACGTCCAGGCTCTGCGGGGCCTTGCCGTCAATGCGATCAGCGATTTCCTTGAATGCAGCGAGGTCGCCAGCAACAGCCATCTCCACGACTTTCGCAGCAGCGACAGCAAGCTTCTTGCGGCCTTGTGGGTCTTCATCATGCACGCGATGAGCTGCCAGCATGAGAGCCTCGCGGATCAACTTGTCTTTGCGTTGTCCTGAGTTGCCGTTGCCAGCCATTTTATCTTCGCTATGTCGTTGATGTTGAAATATTATTGCGTCAGCTTGAGCTGTCGGTGATGAGGCCGTAATTGGACAGTGCGGTCAGCAATGACGCCAAAGCTGCGTTGCCACCTCGTGAGCCTGTCACAGTTTGCTTCGCAACGGGGGACGTGTTGTTGAACCCGACGCTGGCGACAACCTGCAGATTGCTTAGTGTAGCGACACCAGAGCCAGAAACCCTTGTCACGCGAAGGTTGCCCGTAGCTGAGTCAACGTTGATGCCCCAGTCCTTTGTCCCGTCGACTGACAGAAGCCGCAGGTGGTTCGAATCATGCTCATAGGTGGCGCGGCCACGGACGATGCGCTCATAGAAGTTTGAAGAGGCTACGATCTGCCCAATATCGTAACTTAGGCTGTTCGACGTTGTGACGAGCGATCCACCTTCTGCAATTGGCTCGTTGAAATAGAAGCTGACCACGTTGAACTTTGTGTAGTTCATTTTTATGCCGACACGCCCGGTCAAAGAGCCGAAAGTGTCGACGGCCAGCAAGTCGAAGTTGTTGGCATACACGCCCAAGTTATTCGATGCGTGCGCGGATGTGTGGTAAACCCCGATAGCGTTGTTGGCCGTGAGAGATACCCGACACACACCGCTAAAGAAATTGTTGTCGCACCATTCCGCAAGATCAATGCCGACGACTTTAACGTCTGTTGCAGATAAGTCGTGCAACGTGTTCAGCGTAACCACTTGAGGTGTTCCCGCCAGGCCGATCAGCCTTACGAATGTGCCGCAAGTCCCATCGTGCAAGATATTTGCCACGGTGTTGAATGCGGCATTGCGGTTGCCTGCAGGGTTAGTTCCCGCTGAACTGTCAGCCCGTATGTCAATTGCGACTGCGGTTGCAGAGGTCCCCTTTAAATGCAGTTCGGACAGCGTGCATTTGTACGGGCCGTAAAGTTCGATTATTTTCGTGGCCGCTACCGCGTCAATCTTCAGGTTTACTAGGCCCGCAGACACTAGCACCGCTGCGCTGGCGCTGGTTATGACCGCGCCAGTTGAACCAGCCCATAGAATTTCGCTCTCTTCCCCGACACCGCGCAACATCGCGCCGTTCTTTAGCGTCAGGCTGCTGGCTATGGCATAAGTCCCAGCCGGAACGTGTATCTCTTCGCCGCCGCCAGATGCTGCTAAGTCAATAACAGCCTGGATCGCCGCCCTGTCGTTAGTAACGCCGTCGCCTTTAGCACCAGCCGCGCGCACATTGTAGGGAAACTCTGCTAGCTCCCAATAAGCCGTTGCTGAATTGCTTGTGATGTAAGCCCCGTGGCTCGGAGTAGTGTATACCCGCTTGTAAAGCGCCCCGCCGCCATCCCCAACCGCGTAGTAACCCTGCGTCCTGACCCACGCAATCCCGCTGTCAATGTTGGATGCGTTTACATCCTGCACGACATTGTAAAGCTGGGCGGTGTTCTGGGGCACGCTAGCTATAGTCTCCAAAAAAAAAGAAGACCCGGCACGGGGGACAATGCCGATCCTGAACTCTTCCACGTCCCCGCTGCTCGTCGTGACCTTGAAGTCAACGTACCCGAAGCCCTTGAGCCTCTGGGTTAGCCTGCTAGTGGTGTTGCTGGTGTTGGATACCGTGACGCCTGAAGGTGTCCGGGTGACGCTGCTGATAGTCGCGCCGTCCAGATAGCTGGACATGTCGACGACGTATGTCAGTTCGTCGTTGTCTTCCTGGTAGGCGGAAAACTCTTGCGGGTTGACGACAGTAAGGCCCCGGACGGCATGGCGCTTGTTCGTGGCTAAGACTATGGTCCTGTCAGCCACTAACCGCACTCCTCAACGCAAAAACCGCCCAGAGTTACCCGGGCGGCTGTTTATTCTAAGTCGAATCAGTACGCAATCCGACCACTTCCATTTTTCTACGTTAGAGCTTTTTGCTGCGCAATGATATTTGGATTAGATCAGAACTCTCCGTCCTTGATGGGCAGGGTTATAATCCTTCCCGGCCTGCCTTCCCAAAACACAGCGATCTTCGGATGATGGCCTTTGCATATCTTCGCCTCGCTCAAGGCGTTGTGGAATATCCAATAGCCTTCAGCCGCGCTCATGTCCTTAAAGAACCCCTGAACGTATCCGTATGGGTTCCCGATGCTTGGGCTGTACCCGTCAAGCGCCTCGGCAATAGCCTCCACGCAATTGTCGCAATAGATGTACTCGGTCGTGAAGGTTCCCCGGTGGCTCATCGTGCTAATCCATAGTGGCGGGCTAAAGCATCCGTGAATCTCTTGAGCCACACAAGTGCTTCGTGGGGTGATCCACCCACATGCTCCATTATCCACCGCCCTGCGCTTTTGCCGTTGATCGCTACTGCATCCACCATAGGCACAGCGTGACGGCTCAAGTTGGTCAGGAAGATAATAGCGTTGGTCCGTCGAGCGATAGCAGCTACCCGCATGTCACTAAACTCAGTGGTTCCGCCGTTGACGGTCTGGCCGTAGCCGCCGATGCACGCTGGCAGCAGCCCAGCAAGGTACCCGTCGCTCTGCCACTTACGCAAAGCGTCAGCTTGGACTTGGGTGATGTAGCCCCTGACCAAGTACCAGGCGATCATGTCGTTTTCGACGCGGAGCCTTTTGGTCGCCCTGTCTTGCGGGTCTGGCTGCTCTTCGATGGCCTTGATCGCTTGACGACGCGCTTCTGGGGTGCCGAAGTCTGAGACTTGCGGCTCTTCAGCCTTTCTTCTTCCAGCCATGCTTCCAACTCCACTGCTGTCACGATTGCGCCTGAGACTGCCTTGGAACGGGAGGAGTACACCTCTGCACTGTCGGCAATCACTTTTCCGTTGTCTGCACGGGCAGTCCAGAACCACCCAGTTTTTGCTTTCCAGAACTCAATTGGCATCGGACACCGTGTTATCCACATGGCCCGCAAATCCATTCAGAGAGTCACTGGCGGGCGATTTGGGTCTTGGGGTAGCAGTGCGCGCCTTACGTGTCTTCTGGGGCTGTAGAGTCAGCGCAGAGGGTCTGGTGGCCGTTTGAATCGCGGCGTGCAGGTCTGCGGCTTTCTGATAGTCCGTTTTTGCGGACTTCAGGATTTCGAGGATTTCGTCAAACGTCATGATCCAACCTTTATCGTGAAGGCTTCACCGAAATGGGCCTGAAGCCGTGACCCGTAACGCCCCGTGATTTGGGCGGCTGCAAAGTCGCTAGGAACAACCAGGGTGGTGATGGAACCGTTGGGGTGGGTTGTTGAGAACCACGCCTGCCATTCGCTGACTGATAGTTTTGATTTGAAGTCTGACCACTGGGGGATTTCGTCTGCCCAATCTGTCGGGGTGGCGGGCTGCGCAACCGCTTGCGTTTGTGCAGCAGCCCGACGCCCCCGACTTAAAGCCCTAGTATTGGGCTTTAAGTCGTGGCGTCTGGCGTCTGGCGTCTGGGCTTTATCCCCCCCGTTATCCGAGGGGTTAACCCCCCCCTTAACCCACGGGTTGCCCCCACGCCTTCCGTTTTTGGCGTCTTCCCGCGCTTTTTCTTCGTCGCGGACCATCCTGCGTGACGTGATGACCCCGGCCTCAGTTTTGGTAAAAACTCCCGCACTTTCCAATTCTACCAGCAAGTTTTTTAGTTCTTTCTCGCTATCTCCAAGGATAGCCGCGAGTTGCTTAGTGGTCGGGGCTTTGCCGTTTATCAACAGATGCCCATAGGGGTCTGCGTCGTGCATCAGGCCGATCAGGTCCACCCAAAGGGACCGGGCTGCGCGGCTGCACATGCGCAGGGATGGCTCTGAACGCCAGTCAGACGGATACCATTTAAGCCACGGTCTCTTGCTCATGCTGCCCACCTAGATTTGCCGCGCTGGTTGAACCTTGGCTGCAGCTTCATGATGAGCCTGGCTTCCCACATCAAATGCTCGCCGTACCTACGTGGAACTCTGTATTTCCCGGTGATGCACTGGTCCGCGCCGCCGTTTTCAAAGTCGCCCCAAGGCGTGTGTATGTTCTTCGCGTAGCCGTGCCTGATGTTGTGCCCGCCACCACCCCTTGAGAACCGCTGCCTCAAGTTGAGGGATTGACCGACATAAACAGCCTTCCCGTGAAGGAAAATCACATAGACGCCAGCACGCGCGGGCAACTCATTCCCCGTGGGGTCAAATTCAATCCAGCGGCTCACAGCAGCGCCTCCTGCTTTGGCTTGGGCGGCTCATCCTTGAAAAGCCGGGGCTGGCGGTAGGCGTCGTCAATGCGCTTTACCGCTATGTCGAAATACTTCGGCTCCAACTCTATGCCGATGAACTTCCGCCCTAGCTTGGCACAGGC